>ENA-OZVN01000389-OZVN01000389.1-human-gut-metagenome-genome-assembly--contig:-NODE-389-length-13550-cov-5.565172_pt1 | contig 13550 bp, 9 predicted proteins | sample MGYA00243446_ERZ654047 | MGnify/ENA primary metagenome ERZ654047 (study PRJEB26926, sample SAMN06164884) | human gut metagenome | biome: ENVO:00009003; feature: ENVO:2100002; material: ENVO:00002003...
ACGAGATCATGCCTAGTCTCGTGGGCTCGGAGATGTGTATAAGAGACAGCACCTTAGCCTCGTAAAAAGCGCCGCCGCCGCGCCCTCGCCCCGGTAATTTTCGATCTCAAACAGCAGCCGGGACATGGCAGGGAAGTCCGTCGCCTGATCGACGCTCTGAAACGCTGCCGGAAGATCAAAACAAAGCTCCGGGTAGTGCGTTTTCGGGAACTCCTCATAGTACGCGGGCAAAATGTCAATGCCGGCGGAATGGATGGGGATACGCTCGTGGTGGACAAGGGACAGATCGTCCAGCGCGGCACACACGAGGCGCTGATGGTGCAGGGCGGCATCTACCGCCGCTTCATCACCGGCCGCGAACAGGCCGTGGGCTGGAAGCTGTAAAAACGCGTTCAGACCCGCACAGATTCCTCCTGCCCGCGTATGCTGACAGGGGGGATTTTTTATGTGTGTGAAGACCGAGCGGCTCGGGCTGCTTCTGATCGGGGCGGGCGTTGGACTTTTGCTGTCGTTTGCGCTGTGCGGGTGGTTTTTGCGGGTGCTGATCGCGGCGATCCTGATCGTGCTGGGACTTTTGCTGCTGAAATAATTTCCGAAACATATCCTTGTCCGGCTCTGCGTATATATATCCCAGAACATATACAAGGAGTTGAGACTATGGAGCTTGCATTTGAACAGAAACAACGGTCCTGCCTGCATCGCACGGCGCATCTCTCGCTTGCGCAGGAGCAGACACAGGAGCTCATCATACCCGACAGTATGCCGGACGCTTCCCGCACGCTCATCTGCTGCGCCGAGCCGGAGGTACAGAGCAAAACGAACCGGGAGGGCAGTCTTCTCGTGACGGGGACGCTGCGCACGGGCTGCCTGTACGCAGACGAAGCGGGCGGCTTGCAGCTGCTGACCTCCGAGCTGCCGTTTACGGTCAAGCTGGAGTGCGCCGAGCTGCGCGAGGACACGCAGACGCTCGTGCGCTGCTGCGTCCGCAGCGCGGACAGCCGCCTGATCAACTCGCGCAAGGTGCTCCTGCGCGTGAGCGTTCTGGTTCAGGCGGACGGCTATGAGCCGCAGACGCAGAGCATGAGCGTCCTCAAGGATCCGCCCGCCTGCCTGCAGCTGAAAACGCAGACCTATGAGACGAATGCGCCTGTGGAGCTTTCCGAGCGCGCGTTTCAGGTCAGCGAGGAGCTGAACCTGCCGGACGGCAGGCCGCAGATCGCACGGCTGGTCAGCTGTTCGATCACGCCGGTCGTGCAGGAGCAGGGGCTGGTCGGGAGCAAGGCCGTCCTGAAGGGAACCGCAAATCTGCAAATTACTTATCTGGACAATGAAAACGCCCTGCGGACGCTGAGTTTTTCCGTGCCGTTTTCGCAGTACTGCCAGATGGAGGGCGACTACGATCAGGACGAAACGCTCGAATCGGTGCTGCTCGTGACCGGCGTGCAGCTGGAGCCGGTCGCGTCGGAGCAGTCGCAGAAGCTGCTGTTCGGCGCGGGGCTGCTGGCGCAGTGCATGGTCGTGCAGCCGCAGGCGCTGACGCTCTGTGAGGACGCATATTCGACCAAGGGCGAGTTCCAGCCGCAGTGGGAAACGCAGGAGCACACCATGCGCCTCGACGCGCAGACGCTGCGCGAGCCTGTCCGCGTCTCGTTCCCGGTGCAGGCCGCCGCCGTGCTCGACTGCCGGGTCTACCCGGATGCACAGGCGCTTGAGCGGACAGACGACGGCGTTACCGTCCATGCGCCGCTGCGCGCGGACCTCGTCTATACCGACCCGGACGGCGCGGTGCAGTCCGAGACGTTCCGCACAGAGGTCAGCTGCCATACGGCGCTGAGCGAAAACGGCCTCTGCGAGGCCGTGTGTACGATCCAGCCGGAGGGCTACGCCTCGGCGGGCAGCGGCGCGGTCGAGCTGCGCTATGACGCGGTCTTTCAGGTACAGACGTTTTCCCGGCAGACGCTGCAGAATCTGTCCGGCGGGACGCTCGACCTGACGAAGCAGCAGAACACGCAGCGGCCGTCAGTCGTCATCCGGCGCATGAGCGAAGACGCCGCGCTCTGGGACCTTGCGCGGCAGTACCGGACGACGGCGCAGTCGATCCAGCAGGCCAATCATCTGACGCAGCCGGAGGCGGACGCCGGACGGCTGCTGCTGATCCCCATGTGAGACGGGAGGCGGGAATATGGAACAACGTTCGATCTACGCGCAGATCGCGGACCGCACGGACGGCACGGTCTATATCGGCGTCGTCGGCCCTGTGCGGACGGGAAAATCCACCTTTATCAAGCGCTTCATGGAGCAGCTCGTGCTGCCGAACATCGAAAACGTCTATGAGCGCGAACGCGCCACCGACGAGCTGCCGCAGTCCGGCTCGGGCCGGACAATCATGACGGCGGAGCCGAAATTCGTCCCGAACGAGGCCGCCCGCATCAGCCCGGACGGAAAAACGACATTGCAGGTGCGGCTGATCGACTCTGTGGGCTACATGATCCCCGGCGCGGTCGGCGACACGGAGGACGGCAAGCCCCGCATGGTCACGACGCCCTGGGCCTCCGAGGAGCTTCCCATGGCACAGGCGGCGGAGCTTGGCACCAAAAAGGTCATGGAGGACCACAGCTCCATCGGCGTGGTCGTCACGACGGACGGAACGGTCACGGATATCCCGCGCGAGGATTACCGCGAGGCGGAAGCCCGCGCCATTGCGGATATGCAGAAGACGGGCAAGCCGTTCGTGGTCGTCGTCAATACGCAGGACGCGAAAAAGGGACAGGCGGACGCGATCTGCGCCCGTATCCGGGCCGAATACGGCGTGCAGGCGCTGACGATGGACTGTGCGGTGATGCAGACGCAGGATATTGCGCGGCTGCTCGAAGCGGTCATGTACGCGTTCCCGGTCGAGGAGCTGCGGTTCTTCCTGCCGAGCTGGGTGCGGGCGCTGCCGGACGATCACCCGGTCAAGGCCGCCCTGTATGACGCAATGCTTGACCGCGCCTCAAGGCTCACGAGCCTCAGCGAGGCGGAAAGCGTCATGGGCACGCTGCGGGAGCTCGAGCCGGTCGACGCGTTCCGCGTGCGGGAGGTCGATCTCGGAACCGGCACGGTCACCTGCGAGCTGCATCTGCCGGAAACGCTGTTCTATGAGGAGCTGTCCAAACAGGCAGGCGTGGAGATCGCGGACGACGAGGCGCTTATGCAGATGCTGCGGGAGCTTTCGCAGACGAAAAAGCTCTACGACAAGGTACAGACCGCGCTCGAACAGGTCAAGGCGACCGGTTATGGCATCGTCATGCCGGGCGCAGAGGAATTGAAGCTCGAAAAGCCGGAAATCGTGAAGAAAAACGGCAATTACGCCGTCAAGCTGCGCGCCAGCGCGCCGTCCATCCACATGATGCGCGCGCAGATCGAGACGGAGATCAGCCCCATGGTCGGCGGCGAACAGGAATCACAGCAGCTCATCGACTATCTGCTCGGCGAATATGAAGAGGACACCGATAAGCTCTGGCAGAGCAACATCTTCGGCAAATCGCTCTATGAGCTTGTCTCCGAGGGCGTCACGGCCAAGATCATGCGTATGCCGGACGACGCGCGGCAGAAGCTCACAAAGACCCTTGGCCGCATGATCAACGAAAACACCGGCGGGATGATCTGCATTCTGCTGTGAATACCCGCAGCGCCCCCTGTCATGCTGTGACATGACAGGGGGCGCTGGTGCGTGCTGATATTGTCTGTGCGTCCGGCGCGGTTACGCCAGCTTGTATTTTTCCTCAAACGTATGGTACTGCATCAAAAATTCGTTGCTGCCGGATTTGACGTCGCCGAGGTACTTGTGCAGATCGATGCGCTCGTTCTTCATGTCAAGCAGACAGCCCGCGATGTTCGAGCAGTGGTCGGCCACGCGTTCCAGATTCGTCAGCAGATCGGACAGCACGAAGCCTGCGGCCAGCGAGCATTCGCCGCGCTGGAGACGGGCGATGTGATTCGTACGCAGCTTGTCCTTCAGCTTGTCGATGACCTGCTCCAGCGGCTCGACCTGCCGCGCAAGCGTCAGATCGTCCTGCAAGAACGCCCGGCTTGTGAGATCAACGATCTCGCTCACGGCGTTCAGCATCGTCTGAAGTTCTTTTTTTGCAGAGTCCGTGAACGAAACGCCCTTTTCCTTCAGCTCCTCCGCCGATTCGATAATATTGACGGCGTGGTCTGCAATGCGCTCAAAATCGCCGATCAGATGCAGCAGCTTGGACGATTCCACGCTGTCCTGCTCGCTCATCGGCTGCGTGGCCAGATGTACGAGGAAGGTTCCCAGCGTGTCCTCATAGCGGTCGGTATCGTCCTCCCGCTGCCGGACGGAGGCGGCCAGCTCCGGCGTAAAGCCGAGCACGGCCTGTAAGCTCTCATGCAGCGCAAGCTCGGAGTCCGCAGCCATGCGCTTGGCCAGCTCCTCACTCTTGACGAGCGCAATGGCGGGCGTTGCAAACAGGCGCTCGTCCAGAACAGTTGCGGTGTCGGTGCTGCGGCCATCCGGGATGATCCGGTACGACAGCTTTTCCAGCAGTCCGCAGCACGGCAGCAGCATCAGCGTGCAGGCCAGATTGAAGATCGAGTGAATGAGTGCGATATGGAACGTATCGATAGCGGTCGAGACGAACGCAAAGCGGAAAATCGCGTTTGCAGTCTCAAACAGCGCCAGCCAGACGACTGTGCCGATGATATTGAAGCTCAGATGCACGACGGCTGCGCGCCGCGCGTTCTTGTTCGTGCCGACGGAGGACAGCATGGCCGTCACGCACGTGCCGATGTTCTGTCCCATGATAATGGGGATCGCCGCGCCGTAGCTGACAGCCCCGGTCGAGGACAGCGCCTGCAGAATACCGACCGACGCGGACGAGGACTGCACAATGCCCGTCAGAATCGCGCCAGCCAGAACGCCCAGAATGGGATTCGAGAACAACAGGAAGAATTTCGTGAAGTTCGGGTCGTCCCGCAGCCCGGAAACAGAGCCGGACAGCGATTCCATGCCGAACATCAGCGTCGCGAAGCCAAGAAGGATCAGGCCCGTGTCCTTTTTCTTGCCCTTTGCGGTCAGATACAGAATAATGCCGATCACAGCCAGCACCGGCGTGAACGACGACGGCTTCAACAGCTGCACGAACAGGCTGTCTCCGCTGATGCCGGACAGCGACAGCAGCCACGCTGTCACAGTCGTGCCGATATTCGCGCCCATGATAACAGGAATGGACTGCTTGAGGCTCAAAAGCCCCGAATTGACAAAGCCCACGACCATGACCGTCGTAGCCGAGGACGACTGAATGACCGCCGTAACGGCAAGCCCCGTCAGAAGCCCGGAAAATTTCCCGTTCGTCAGCTTCGCCAGAATGGCCTTCAAGGACCCGCCCGCGCGCTTTTCCAGCGCCGTGCCCATCACACTCATGCCGAACAGGAACAAACTCAGCGAGCCGAGCAATGTTAAAAAGTTAAAAATCGTCATATCCGCACAGACCTCTTTCCAAATTCGTTTTATCTGATATAAATATAGAAAGAGAATGTCAAATGCGCGTCCAGAATTACGTTAAATCTTCGTGATATTTCCCGCAGAATCTTAAATCCAAATCAATTCCCGGTTAAACCGCCGCCAGTCCGGCGAATCCGCACGCACCCAAAGCCTTCCCCGCCGCGGAAAGGTGGCCCGAAGGGCCGGATGAGGGCGGGGAGCAGCCGCGAATTGTTGAAGCTTCACAGCATCGCCGCCCATCCGAAAAAACTTTTTCTCCAAATTCCCCACAAATAAAGCAGCCAGCATCTTGCAATTGCGGCACAGTTCGTATATAATTATCCTACGAATACTAGGGGTAGTGTAGACTCTTGCAGCACCCAGTTACAATTTCACCCCGATTGTACGTCCGACCGAGATGAGGAGGAATGCGAAGAATGAAACGCAACCGAATATTGGCCATAGGCATCGCACTGCTGCTGGCGGTGCAGCTGCTGACGCCGCTTGCCTGCGCGGCAGGCGCGACGCTCAAGCTCACAGCCCCGGACAAGCTGCCGGACGTTGGACAGACCTTTACCGTCACGGCGGAGCTGACCGGCAACACAGGTCTTGCCGCCGTGCAGCTCAGTCTGGGCTACGACGATTCCGTTGTCGAATGCACCGGCATTGAAAACGGCGCGCTCGTTGCCGGTATGCTCGCCGCGAGCAACCCGTACGCAACGCGCGGCGGCGTCGGCGCGATCCTCGCAGCGGCGACCACCACCGCTGTCAAGACCGATGGCAGCCTCGCCGTGTTTACCTTCCGCGTCAAGGCGGAGGGCGACGCGAAGCTGACCCTTGCCGATGCGCTCCTTTCTGACATTGACGGCAAGGCGCTCTCGCTTTCCTATTCGCTCCCGGCGCTGATCGCGCAGGGCAGCGGCTCCGACAGCGGCAGCGGTTCCGGCTCTGACGCCGAAAAGCCGGGCACGGACAATAAGAAGTCCGAGGATGATAAGAAATCTGAGGATGAAGACAAGCCCGAGGATGAGGAAAAGCCTGCGGATGGCGCGCAGGAGGAAGTCAAGTCCGGCTCCTTCCGCGACGTGACCAGCGCGCACTGGGCCTTCGCCTCGGTCGAACGCGCGGCGGAACTGGGCCTTGTCACCGGCTATTCCGACGGCACCTTCCGGCCCGACACCCCCGTGACCCGCGCACAGTTCGTTCTCATGCTCTGGCGTATGTGCGGCAAGCCCGCTGCGGCCAAGGCGGCCTCGTTTGCAGACGCCAGCGCGGACTGGTATCAGGACGCACTGAGCTGGGCCGTGGAAAAAGGCTATGTGAACGGCCTATCCGACACCCGCTTCGGCCCCGACGCCCCCATCACGCGCCAGCAGGCCATGGCCATCCTCTTCCGCCTGAACGGCGGGCAGAGCGGCACAGAGCTGACGCTGACCGGCATTTATGAGCAGACCTTCGCCGACAGCACGGCCATCGCCTCCTGGGCGAAGGACGCGACATGGTGGGCGGTCTACCACGAGCTTGTTTCCGGCGTCGGCGGCAGCCGCATCGCGCCGGAGGCCAACGCGTCCCGCGCACAGATCGCGGCGATCCTGCTGCGGTATGCGGATCAATTTATGACAATGGAGGAAGCGGCATGAAAAGAAGATTGCTTGCGCTGCTGCTCGCAGTGCTGACACTCACGATGCTCACCGCAGCCGCGTTTGCGGAAGACACGGAAGTCCTCGGCGTCTATAATGTGACCGGCCCCCTGACCGTGACGAACGGCATGAAGGACGGCGGCTTCTACGCAGGCGCGGACACGTTCGAGCTGAACTGCACCGGCCTGACCGGCGAGTATTCCCTCGTGCTGCTTCTCGAGGGCGACAAAGCCGTCCCCACGGAAAGCAACATCCAGTACATCGACCAGACAAGCATAAAGGGCGGCGCGGTGACATTCACCCTCAAGCCCAAGGCGCTGACGGAGGGCACATACAACATCTACATCAGCACGACCGACAAGCCCCTTGAAAAGGTAGCGTCGTTCAAGTACGGCACAAAGCCGCCGTACACGCTGGGCGATGTGAATAACGATGGAAGTATTGATGCTGCGGACGCACTCCTTGTGCTTCAGCACGCAGTGGGTCAGGAAGGACGCATACTTACTGGCACGTATTTTAGCGCGGCAGATATAAATAAAGACTCAGTAGTTGATGCTGTGGATGCACTGCTGATTCTGAAACGCGCGGCAGGACTGACTACAGATTTCTGAGGACAGGTGAATGAAAATGAAAGACAAAATGAAGCGGTTACTTGCGTTGCTGCTTGTGGCAACGATTCTGACTGGCTTGTGCAGCGTCACTGCCTTTGCTGGCAAAGCTGTAACAGGCAACACTGGGAAAGATATTTATCTTGGTTGGAAGTACTATAGCGATAGGACATTCGCTACTGAGGTATCAAGTCTGACCAAGGATCAGACCTATTTTGCAAAGCTTTTCTTCTATAACAACCCGATAAGCTCTGTTCCGGAGTCTGTTGGCGGGTTTGATTTGGTTTTTAACGCTGAAAAGATTAACATTTCTGCAAGCGATCTTTTCCCAAAACAGGCTTCGGTAGAGGCAGTTACCAACGTTAAAAACAATGAGATCCATTTGGACTGGGCAGGCGAAAAGGGCATTACCGATGATTGGGGTGAACTTCTGCCTACTGGTACCCTGATTGTACTCAGGTTCTCGCCGAAGGAAGATGTTCTTAACAGCGATATCCATACGTTGATGCCGCTGATGCCGCAGAATCCAGAAGGAAAGGTCAGCAAAATCTTTGAAGGCTCTTCAACAATAACGGACACATATCGCTTCAACATTGTTGAAATCCCTGCGTTTACTGCCCGCCTCGTGGACAGCCCGGCGGACTTCTTCCCCACCACCTCTGCGGAGAAAATCGCAGAAAACCTTGTCGGTGAATACATCGACGAAAACGGCAATGCGACTGCGGTTAGCGACTTCACCGTCACGCTTCCGGCTGCTGGCCTTGTGAAAGGCGAGAACGTCGTCAAGGTCAGCTACAACGGCTATACCTGCGATGTCACGATCACAGTAAAGCCGGATACCATGACCGGCATTTCGATCACACACGAACCCAACATGAGCTACAACAGCGGCGATAAGCTGAACCTGACCGGCCTTGTCGTTTCCGCGCAATACGCGAGCGGCGATACGGCTGAGCTTGGCTCTGGCGTGTACGCGACTGACCCGGCAAAGAACACCGAACTGACAGTCGCTGAACACAATGGCAAGCACATCACGGTCACGGTCGGCAGCTTCACTGCGGAAACGACCGGCGTTCTGACTGTGAGTCCCGCCAATATCAGCGGTGCTTCCATTGAAGATGTCGGCCCCTTCGAATACACCGGCGAACAGATCAAGCCCGAACCGGCGGTCAGCCTGAACGGGAAGGAGCTTGTAAAGGGCACGGATTATACGCTGTCCTATGACAATAACACCAACGTTACGACAGAGGCCAAGGTGATTGTCACAGCTGCTGGAACCGAGTATACCGGTTCTGCCGAAAAGACCTTTGAGATCACAAAAGCCACCGGCAAGCTGACGCTGAAGGTCAACAACGAGGAAAACGCAGTTACGATTACGTACGGCGACTCCATCACGTTCACCGACGGCAACGGTATCGCCATCGGCGGGGGTAATCCTTCTGATGTCGTGATCTACTATAAAACAACGGACGAGAGTACCGGTACAGTATACGACAGTACATCGACACAGTTGAACGTTGGTATCTATACCTTCTGGGCCGTCCGTTCTGCGGATGACAACCATGAGGCGGCAACCTCCAACGAGGTCGTTGTGACCATCGTTTCGAGACCGATCACCAATCCCGTGGTAACGATCACCAACTTCGTCAAGGGCGAGAAAGCCTTTGATCTGGATGTCGACACGACGACCCCCGGCCTGCGGGTGGGCTATAGCTGCTATGATCCCGATGGCAATCGTCTTGGGTCCACTGATAAGTTCAAGGCAGACACGACCTACACCATCGAGATCGGACTGGAAGCTTATGAGAACTATGTCATTGACACCACGCAGAAGCTGACTTATACGATCAACGGCGGCGAAAGCCTGACAGCCGATATCGTAGAAGGAATTCCGGTTAATGGCGTAACCACTTATAAGGCAGTCGTGACTGCGACGACTGCTGGCAAGGATACCCTCGCAGTGCTTCTGACTCCCGGCACTACGCCCAATGCGCACTATGGCATGAAGCTCAGCGACCTCAGCTTCACCGGCGGCACGGTAATCGTTGCCGGTGATGTAAGCAAAACGCCGGTCGACGGCCACTTCGAATGGGTAAATCCGAACGAAGACGTCGGCGACCCGACCGTTTACGACGGCACACCTGAGCCGTACGGAAGAGCATTCGCGGCAAAGTTTGTCCCGACTGACAGCGAGAACTATGCCGAGCTTTCGCTCAACGTTCGTGTGCCCGTCCATAAGGCCACAATTTCTATTGACGATATTAAGGACTGGGACTACACAGAAGCCTTCCAGTATGACGGCACTGAACACAAGGTCGAACTGGTAATTCCGGCAGACCTGCAGGGCAAGATCAAGGTTGACTACGAAAACAACACGGCAACGGACGTTAACACCTATAAGGCGGCTGCAACGATCAGCGCGGTGGACGATGCGCATTATGCAATCTACGAGTCCGTTACGACCAGAGAACTGGATTGGGCGATCGTCAAAGGCGACCTCGCGCCGACGGACGCAGAAAAATCCGTGCTCTTCGGTACAAAGGAAGTCACGGTTACTCCGGCTGATTTCGGTCTGACGCAGGACGGCATTAAAATTGAGGTTACTCACGCGGGAAATAGCCTGATTACAGGTTACTTACCAAGCGATGACATGCGTTCTGTCACGTTTATGCTGAGAGATACGGATAAGACAGATGCTGCTAATAACGCGTCTGACACGGCTACATTGAAATTCTCTTCGGCGAATTACAATGAGACGTCCGGCAATACGCTCACCATCAAGATCATTAACAAGAGAACCGATACGGAAAAACTCCAGATCGACGTTCCTGCTACCGTCACCTACGGCGATACTGTTACCCCCAGCGTCGGCGAGTCCAAACCGGCAGGTGCAGGCGACGTCACGTTCAAGTTCTTCGACAAGGACAACCATGAGGTGCTCACCACCGCGCAGCCGTTCGACGCAGGCACCTACAAAGTCACCGCATCCTGCGAGAGCGAGAGCACGATCTACACCGCAGAAGCGACCTTCACGGTCGAACCGCGCGAGATCGAAGCCAAGGACGTTGCCTTTGATAAGGAACTGACCTACACCGGCAATGAACTGACCCAGACTGTGACCGTCACAGTTAACGGCAAGACCCTGACCGTCGGCACGGACTATACCGTTTCCGACCTGACCGGCACTGAGCCGGGCAGCTATCCCGTCACCGTCGCCGGCACGGGCAACTACACCGGCACAGTCACAAAGTCCTTCGAGATTGCCAAGGCGGACATCTCCAGCGCTGAGATCACCTATGATGCCGGCCCCTATGGCTACACTGGCAAGGAATGGAAGCCTGAAGTTGCCGTTTCCTTCAATGTTGCTGCGCTAACAGCTGATACCGACTACACGGTTTCCTATGAGAACAACATCAACGCCGGTACTGCGAAGATCATCATCACCGGTATAGGCGATCACTTCACGGGCTCGACGGAAAAGACCTTCACTATCAATTCTGCGGAAATTTCCGGCTGCACGTTCGCGCCTATCGCTGACGTGACCTATAACACCAAGGCACATACTCCGGAAGTGACCGTTGCGATCAGCGGCAGAACGCTTGAGGCAGATAAGGATTACACCGTTTCTTACGCCTCCAACATCAGCGCCGGTACCGCCACAGTTACCGTCACCGGCAAGGGCAACTTCACCGGCACGGCCAGCAAGACCTTCACCATCAACAAGGCCGGTCTGACCCTGAACCCCTGCACGATCTCCGAGCTCTGCACCGAGACCGACCTGAAGACCAGAACGCTCCCGTCCGACTTCTTCCTCGCAGGCGAGACCGAAACCGGCTTCTCCATCAAGCTCACCGCTGTTGAGGGCGGAGACGACATCTTCGCTGTGGCACCTGCGGTTGTCGAAGGCGAAAACAAGATCACCTTCCGGCTGAAGAACGAAGTCGGCGCGGCGACCTTCACGGTCACTGTCACCCCGGTCTCCGGCAACTACAACGGCGGCAGCTATGCGCTGACGATCTCGACCCACGACAGAACCGACGTCTCCGGCAGCATCTCCTTCCCGGATGGCTCCGCTGTCTACACCGGTACTGGCATCAAGTACGAGAATGCGACCATTTCCGGCTATTCCGGCACGCTGCGCTACGGCTACACGCCCAACGCCTCGACCGGCGCTTCGCTTGACGCCTCCGGCCTCCCGCTGACCGTCGGCACCTACACCGTCGCCGTGACCTTCAACAGCGACGCCAGCTTCGGCTACAAGACCGCGACCTTCACCATCACCAAGGCGACCCCGACCGGCACGCCCGGCTACACGCTGATCGAAACGAGCGGCAAGACCCTTGCCGACGCCAAGCTCACCGTCGGCACCATCCGCCCGGCCGGCACCATCGCATGGGATCTGCCTCTCACGACCGTACTTGAGGACGGCAAGGCATACGCATGGACGTTCACCCCGAACGACACGCACAACTACACCATCCTCACCGGCACGCTCGTTCCCTATGTCGACGACGGCATGGATTACATCCCCGGCGTGATCGGCGGCAATACGGGCAGCTTCAACTTCCATGACGTGAGCCGCCTTGACTACTTCTACGACGCTGTCAAGTGGGCCGCAGAAAACGGCATCGCCTCCGGCACGGGCCGCTACACCTTCTCGCCCAACGCCGTCTGCACCCGCGCACAGACCGTCACCTTCCTCTGGCGCGCAGCCGGTTCCCCGCTGCCCAGATATCGTGTCTGCCCGTTCACGGACGTGCAGCCCAGCGATTATTACTACAACGCAGTCCTCTGGGCTGTTGAGCAGGGCATCACCACCGGCCTCAATGCCACCACCTTCGGGCCTGACGTAACGGTCACCCGCGGCCAGGTCGCAACGTTCCTCTACCGCGCCGCCTCCGCCGCCAAGCCCAGCACGTTCAACCCCTTCACGGATGTCAAGACCACGGCGTACAACTACAACGCCATCCTCTGGGCCTATGACAACCGCATCACCACCGGCACCAGCGACACGACCTTCAGCCCGGACGCCTACTGCACCCGCGCCCAGATCGTGACCTTCCTGTACAGATACTATCAGGGCCGCTGAACAAATTTAAACGGGGCTGCAGCGAGAAATCGCTGCAGCCCCGTCAGCTTTTCAAAGCCCCCGCGTTCTGAACACTTCTGCGTATGGATCAGGAGTAAAACAGGCACGCATTTGCCGAATAGGCGTGTCTTGCAAAGTGCGTCACATCATGTTACGATATAACGCAATGTGAAAAAAAGTGTATACGGCTGTGCAAATTCGCTTCTGACGCTGGCGGCCCATGAGGAGGCAGCGCTTGCAGGACTGATCCGCGTGGTAGAGGATGGACATACAATCGTTTTTGTGCAGGATATTCTGGTGCGTCCTCAATTTCAGCGGCGCGGCATCGGTCCGGCGTTGTTTGCAGGATCTCCGTTTCATGACAAGACGAAACCGGTCAGCGGCTTTTTAGCATATGACGGCGGCCCGCAGGTTTTCCTGCGGGCCGCCGTCAACACAAATGAAAAGAGGAATCACGAAATATGCTTTATAATTGTATCCAGCCGCCGCTTCTGCGTCTCCATATGAGCCGGAAGGACATTGCCGAACCGTTTGTTTGAGCGCATTATACGCGCACCGCAGGCAAATGTCAAGCGCTGCATGGGAAAAAGCAATATTAGAATTTCTGAAGGCAGCGTTCAGCAATCTGAATAAATCAAACGGGTGAAAATTGTTGACATTAACGATATACATCCTGTCTCTTATACACATCTGACGCTGCCGACGACTCCTTACGTGTAGATCTC
>ENA-OZVN01000432-OZVN01000432.1-human-gut-metagenome-genome-assembly--contig:-NODE-432-length-12897-cov-16.589083_pt1 | contig 12897 bp, 14 predicted proteins | sample MGYA00243446_ERZ654047 | MGnify/ENA primary metagenome ERZ654047 (study PRJEB26926, sample SAMN06164884) | human gut metagenome | biome: ENVO:00009003; feature: ENVO:2100002; material: ENVO:00002003...
TTCCGAGGGTTTGGGACACTTCCCAACAAGCAATTTTCAACCGACGCACCGCAGGGCGGGAGGGCGAAAATACGGAAAAGGGTACTCTTTTCCTATGCTTGCTACGAAAGTTTTTCCTTATTACCTACAATGCCAAAAAGGTCTTTTTTGCCAAAGAACAGCAAAAGAAAAACGCCGCAATCTGCGACGCTTCAATCACTTCTATATAAACAAAAACGAGAGAACTTTATTCCCCCGTCCTGTCATTGTTGGCTTCCTCTATGCCTTTTGCAGTAGCAGACATAATTTTTAAGTCCGTTTCGCTCATTGTATCAAGCATGGTATCAAGCTGACGGCGGCGTGTGGACTTCTCTTGTTCCCGTTCCGGGAAAAAGAACTGGTCTACTGATACGTCAAGTAAAGTCACAAGCTCATACAAAATCTGTAAACTTGGGTGCTGCCCGCTGTTCTCAATAGACGCGATATAGCGCGGCGCAATGTTCAGTTTATCCGCTAACTGGTTGCGGGACAATCCCTTTGCTTTTCTTGCTGCTTTTATAGCTTGACCGAAAGCCTTAAAATCAAATTTTTCTTTACTCTGCTTCATAATCATTTCACCCAGTTACATTTTACTGTTCCTCTTTTCTTCGGGATATGATTACACAGAGCATAGTATTGACTGAAATAAATCATATTATAAATGCAGAGTGATACATATTCAATAAATACGACACTCTGCATTGGTATTATTTGTTAAAAGTTTTCTTTTAATGATGAAATCCATTTTTCGATTGCGTCAACTAAAACCATTTGCTGTCTTAAAACGGCTATTCCAGTTTTGGGTATTTCCGGGATATTTTCTTTTTCTTTAAGATTTTGCTCTAAATACATTTTAAGAATATCTATATTTTCTTCAATTTTATTGATACATTCTTTTTGCATTTGTGGAGAAAGGCTGTCTAAATTTACAATCACAGCATTAAAGTCTAAAAAAAGATGTATAGGCTTCCCTGCAATTTCTAACATCAACTTTTCAAATTCTTTTTCTCCTGCTTCCGTTAAAGAATATACTGCCTTTTCGGGCATTTTTCCCTCTTTTACAATTTCCCCTTTAATAAGTCCTTTTTCTTCCAGTTGAATAGCTTTTTTATAAATAGATGGGGTACTAATTTTTACCCATTTAGATATATTTCTATATTCTACTAACTTTTGAATATCGTATGCCCCCATAGGTTCTTTTTTTAATATCCCTAGAACTATCAAATCAATCGTTGCCATAATATTTTACCTTTCTATATTTTGCAGACTATAAGTGAAATAAAGCAAAAACATACACTGTAATTTATAGTATTTTATTTTATACCGATTGTCAAGACTTTTGCGATACTCCTATTGACAACCACTATAAATTATAGTAGTATTTCTTTGTGGTAGGGGTATAATTTATACTACTATAATTTATATTTAATTGAAAGGAGCTTTTACTACAATGAATGAACGTAACAGCAAAATGGAACTTTTAGGAAGTGCGCCTATCCCCAAAGCGTTAATGGCATTAGGTGTCCCGATTATGATTGGTATGCTGATAAATGCGCTCTACAATTTGGTGGACGCTTATTTTGTCGGTGGATTAGGAGAAAGTCCTATGGGGGCAATATCTATTGTTTTTCCATTAGGGCAGGTTGTAGTCGGACTTGGCTTAATGTTTGGGAATGGAGCAGCGTCCTATCTTTCAAGGCTATTAGGAAAAGGCGATAAAGATACTGCTAATAAAGTTGCAAGTACAGCCCTATATGGAAGCGTTTTTGTCGGAGCTATTTTAATTGTTCTTGCAATTATCTTTTTGAAGCCGATTTTATCACTTTTAGGGGCAACGGATACTATTATGCCTTATGCTTTGACGTATGCAAGAATTTATGTGATTTCCTGTATTTTCAATGTATTCAACGTCACTATGAACAATATTGTTGCAAGTGAGGGTGCGGCAAAAACAACTATGTGTGCTTTGCTCTTAGGTGCAGTAATCAATATTGTTTTAGACCCTATTTTCATTTATACGCTTAATATGGGTGTAGCGGGTGCAGCTATTGCAACAGCGATTTCACAAATAGTTTCGACCATTGTTTACTTATCTTATGTTCTTAGAAAAAGAAGTGCTTTTTCATTCAGCCTTAAAGAATTTACACCCAAAAAAGAAATTGTGGCAGAAATATTAAAAATTGGTGTTCCTACATTAACTTTTCAGCTTCTTACCAGTTTGTCTATTGCATTGATTAACAGAGCTGCAAATGGATATGGCGACGCAGTAATCGCCGGAATGGGAGCAGTAACAAGAGTTACTTCTATGGGAACTTTAGTAGTATTTGGATTTTTGAAAGGTTTTCAACCGATTGCAGGATTTAGCTATGGGGCAAAGAATTTTGAACGCTTACGTCAATCAATAAAAGTTTCTATTTTGTGGTCTAGCATTTTTTGTGTAATCGCAGGATTACTTATGGCACTATTCTCTACTCAAATTATTTCACAATTTGCTAATGGAAATGAAGCCATGATTGCTGTTGGACAAAAATCACTTATGGCAAATGGCTTCTCATTCTTCCTTTTTGGTTTTTATACAGTATATTCTTCATTGTTCCTTGCACTTGGAAAAGGTACTGCCGGTTTTATTCTTGGAGCTTGCCGACAAGGTATTTGCTTTGTTCCTGTTATTCTGCTTCTTCCGGCACTTTGGGGAATGAATGGAATATTATATGCTCAACCGATTGCAGATGTAATTTCTGCTATTGTCACAGCTTTTATGGCATTACATCTCCATAAAGAATTAACAGAAGCAGAAGTTAGAATTTGTTCCAACAAATAAAGCACAATTAAAGTTTCATATTTTTATATTATCTGCCAGCGGCAGAAAAGAAAAAAACGCTGCTGGACAGAAGATTTTCTGCGCTCAAAATCTTAACAGATAGAAAGGGCATGGCGGTGTTATGGAGGTAATCGCTATGCTCTTTTTTATTGAATATCTTCAAAATATATCTGCGTTATTAAAAAAAGCCATTATCCACCGACGGGATATTTTGACTATATAGATGAACTGTCAAATCAATTAAATACTGCTGTTATTTCCTATGCGTCTGTCTGCGTCTTGCGGGCAGGCGCATTTTCTTTTCCCCAAAAATTTTTTCATAAAATTTTCAAACTGATTGGCATAGTTTTGTCGAGTGGAACTGGGGGTTACGAAAGGGGAAGTTATCACCCACTTTTGCCAACGCGAAAGGAGGTGAAACCATGAATGAGCCTATTCGTACCCAGTGGCAAATCCGTTGTGCTTTTAACGGTTATTGCAAGCGAGCTTTACAGAATGAAATGCTTGCAGCCAAAAGGGATATAAAGCGTCGGCAGCGACGCGAAGTTACTTTTTCTGACTTAACTTCACAGGAAGAAAAGCAGCTTTTTGTTTGCGACCAGTATTTCGCAGATGATGAAGCTGAAAAATCCTTTGTTATAGCAGGAAAAGAAATTACTGCAAAGCTGCTTGCCGAAGCTCTACACTCCCTGCCAGAAGAAAAGCGCGAAGCCGTCCTACTGTATTATTTCTTTGATATGAGTGATGTGGAAATTGCAAAGCTCCACAACATTCCGAGAAGTACCGTACAGTACAGGCGGACAAGCTCTTTTGAACTGTTAAAACGCTATTTGGAGGAACGCGCCTATGACGAAAATGATTGGTAACACCGAACAAGATGAACGCGGCTTGTTACCTTATCCGGTAATCATAGCTGCAATTAAGGGCGACCCGGAAGCTATGAACATTGTTATACAACATTATGACAGTGAAATAGCTTATCTCTCTATGCGAACTCTCCGCGACGAGCGCGGCAATACTTATTATGGCATAGATGAGGATATACGCGACCGTTTGCGTTCGCACCTTATACGGGCAGTCCTTTCATTCAAAGTTTAAGATAGTTACGAGCAGCGTCCCCCTTTCCGCTGCTTACTTACTTGAACTTTTTTGTTCCTTGACAAAGAAAGCGGCGCAATAGAACGGCGGCGCAGCATAAGACAAATCAGATACATTCGATATATGGGGAGCCGTTGGGCTGATACGCCATGACCGAAAGGAGGGAAAAAACGAGCGAGAACTATCAGTGTTCCAAAGCAGACTTAGCAACTCTGCCGCCACAATCCATATATCGGTATAATGATACTCCTTTACCGCCGTAGTCCGAGCGTTAGAAGCGTCGCAGGCAACGGGTAGAGCTGCATGAGAACCATGCGGAAGTGAAATTCTTGTGAGGTTTGCTAAAACCGTCTGAACTGTCTATTTTTACCTTGTAATAGTGTACTTGCTGTCTTTCATAAGATGTACGGAATACCAAAGGGGGTATATTTTATGGAAGATAAAGTTTCTTATATGATTGATAAAGATGAAATCAATCAACAGAAAATGCAATTAGTTGTGATAAATCGTCGCCCACAATATTTACAGAAACCGCAGGAAGTTGCCAAACGAGAAATCGCAAGGCGGCTTTTTCAGATTTTTCGGAAATATGAATGATGTAATTGAAGGACTGTCTGTTCAATGCTATAATATAAGTGTGGGCGGCTTATGTCATAACGTCCTGTTCGGAGGTAACGAACATGATGTATGACGCATTATATGGACGCCAGTCAATCGAAAAAAAAGACAGTATATCCGTTGAAAGCCAGCTTGAATATTGCAGGTATGAAACTCATGGCGACCCTTATATCGAATATGCCGATAGAGGGTTTAGTGGGAAAAATACGAACCGACCGGATTTTGAAAAAATGATGAATGATATTCGGGCGGGGAAAATTAAGCGCGTAATTGTTTACAAGTTAGACCGTATTAGCCGTTCAATCTTGGATTTTGCTAATATGATGGAAGTGTTTCAAGAATATCATGTAGAATTTGTTTCTTCAACAGAAAAGTTTGATACTTCCACACCTATCGGCAGAGCCATGTTGAATATTTGTATTGTCTTTGCTCAACTGGAACGAGAAACAATACAAAAACGTGTCACTGACGCTTATTATGCAAGAAATAAGAGGGGCTTTTACATGGGGGGACGTATTCCTTATGGGTATCGCTTAAAGGAAACTATTATTGATAATATCCGCACTTCCATGTATGAAGAAGTCCCGGAAGAAAGCGAGCAGCTAAAACTTATTTATTCGTTGTATGCTGACCCGGCTAATTCTCTTGGCGACATTATACGGTATCTCAATAAGCATGGTATTAAGCAATTACGCGGAGGAAATTGGACTTCTGCAAGATTAAGTGAAATGCTGAGAAATCCTGTATATGTGGAAGCTGATATTGACGTGTATAACTTCTTCAAAAGTCAAGGAGCAGATGTTTATAATCCGGCAAGCGATTTTACAGGTTATAATGCCTGTTACCTATATAAAGGAACGGTATCAACAACAAGAAAACAGTGTGACCTTACGGACAAGGAAATAGTATTAGCACCACATAAAGGCTTTATTTCTTCTGCCACATGGTTAGCTTGCAGGATACGCTGTCTAAATAATCGCCAGTCAACACAAACTTGTAAACCGAAGAACTCATGGCTTACAGGAAAAGTAAAATGTGGAAACTGCGGTTATGCTTTGGTAATTCGGAAAGCAAAAACAAAATGGGGACGATATTTCGTTTGCAGTCAATCGGGACATAACGGTAACTGTAAAGGAACGGGAAGCACTGTTTATGCAGACGTTTTAGAGGAATATATGTTAAAAGCCATTCGTGAAAAGCTGTCTGAATTTAAGAAGCTATCAGATGAAGAAGAAAACAAATCTGTACCTAAAGTATCAAAAAACAAAATCCGTTTGACACAAATAGACGAGGAAATTAACGACCTGCTTTCCAAAGTAGGAAGTGCAAACGCTATCTTGATGAAGTACATCAATGATAAGGTTTCCGAGTTAGACACTGAACGCCAAACTTTACAGGAAGAAATCATTTCTCTTACTTGTACGCATACAGAAAACAAAATGGGACAAATAACAGACCATGTAAAGAAATGGGATAACATTTCCTTTGAAGATAAACAGGCAGTTGTTGACGCTTTAATCAAAGTTATCAAGGTGGCAAACGGGAATATTGAAATCACATGGAAAATCTAAGGCGGTTTTATCCGCTATCATTTTTGAGGTAAATCTACTTCAATCTTCCCGTTTCGGTGAAGCTCTTCGCAGTGTTCAGGAAAATCTGGATGCCAAAAATTTCTACGCATTTAATCCAGCCTTTGACAATCCATGTAAAGCTTCCTGCAAAAATTCCTGATATGAGCAAACAGCTCCCCATTTTTATATGGAGAGCTGTTTTTCCTCAATTATTCAATTACATATGCATTTACGATCTCACCATAATACGCCACATGGATATCCTGGGATCCATCTGCATTCTGTGGATAAAATTTTTCCTGATCTTCTTCTGTGATCGCATGAATGTCCTGTGTCTGTTTATAAATCACCTTACACTCCAGAGTCAGTGGAAGTTCTCTGATTCCCGGTACCGAAATTGTTTCCGGTTCTTCATAAGTAAGGCAGAGTTCTTTTGCCTTATCCACATCTCTTCCTGATTTTGAGCCACAGTATGCAAGGATTTTCTTTGCACTTTCATCAAGTGGAATGTTTACTGTAAACTCACCATTTTTATCGATAAGGGTCTTGGTAAAACGGCTTTCTCGTATAAAAGTTACAAAAACAGGTTTTCCCCATTCAATACCAGCCATTCCCCAGGAGATCGTCATGGAGTTTGTTTTATTCTCATCCTTTCCGGTGATCAGTACACCCGATTTCACTCCTTTAAGGATTTCTCCCATATACTCATATACATCTATCTTTTTCTTCATTCGTAAACCTCCATCTTTTTTTGTTATCGTTTACCAGTGACTGTGAACAGCAGCGACAGTACTGAATCGTTACGTTTATGATAAAATAAGGACTGCTTTTTGGCAAGTATTTTGTTATAATAAAAATAATATGTAACTGGACACTGAACAGTTATGAAATTTTTGCAATTACTACTAAATAATCATTTAAAAGGAGTACTCATCATGCCATCTTCTAAACAAAAAAACCTCACCGGGCCTTACGCCTGCATCCAGGCACTGTACTGGATGTATTTTGCCGCGATCATGAGTTTTTCCGGCTTTTTTCTGCTGGATGGAGGCTTTTCCAATACTCAGATCGGCATCATTGCTGCCGCTGCCGGTATCATTTCTGCACTTCTTCAGCCTGTACTCGCCAGCTATGCTGACCGTCCGGACAGCCCTTCTCTCAAAAAACTTATCCAGATTTTTTATATGATCCAACTGCTTCTCGGAGTCGGACTGTTTTTTTCCAGAAGCTTGATTCTGACCGGACTTCTCTATGGCATCAGTATCGCGCTTCTTCAGTTATTAACTCCATTTATCAATGCCCTGGGTATGGAAAGCATCAATCAGGGTCAGCAGCTTAACTTTGGACTTGCACGTGGAATGGGTTCTGTTGCATATGCAATCATCTGCTATGTTCTTGGAATTATTACAGTAAAAGCAGGTGCCGGTTCCATCCCTGCCTCTGTGATCATTCTCACATTTTTTACCCTCGGATGTCTCATCCTTTTTCCTTTTGTCAAAACCCAGGGAACTTCCGGCTCAAAAGCTTCCGGAAATAGTCTGGCAAATCCGCTTCTGTTTTTCCGAAAGTATAAGCACTTCTCTCTGGTACTTATCGGATGCATTTTTATTTATCTCAGCCACGTACTTCTGAATAATTTTAACTTTCAGATTGCACAGGGCAAAGGTGGCGGAAGTTCTGAAATGGGAACTGCATCTGCAATTGCGGCTATGTGTGAGCTTCCTACCTTGTTCCTTTTTGGCTATATTATCAAAAAAATCCGCTGTGATATTCTGATTCGTATTGCCGGTATTTTCTTCGTACTGAAATCTCTTGGAACGCTTCTGGCACCTGGGATCTCCGTCTATTATGGAGTACAGATTCTTCAGATGCTTGGATGGGGACTTATGACTGCCGCCTCTGTCTACTATGTAAATACAGTCATGGAACCCGAAGATGCCATCAAGGGACAGGCATATTTTACCATGACCTATACTCTTGGCTGTGTGATCGGTTCCTTCCTTGGCGGGGTACTGATTGATTTTGCCGGAGTAAATTCCATGCTCATCTTTGCCACTGTCTCTGCCTTTTTTGGTGCCCTCATCGTATTCATATTCGCAGAACATACTTCATAAAAAACGAAGGGGCTGTCATTTGACAGTCCCCTTTTACTCTTATCAACTATTAAAACACATATTTTCTGAGTTTTCTGGAAAGAACATACGCAAGTGCGATCTTAATGATATCCGGAATGATAAACGGAACTACGCAGGAGGCAAGTGCTGCTGTAAATCCAATAGGTCCATTCATTCTGCCGTAAACGATCACAAACCATACTGTTCCAAATGCATAGCACACAATCAGACCTGCGATCATGGAAACAATCTGCATGACTGATTTTTTTCCCGGAAGTTTCTCCATTGCCCACATGAGCAGAGCGGAAAATAAAAATCCAATAATGTATCCACCGGTAGGTCCTGCCAGGACTCCGATACCTCCTGAAAAGTTAGCAAACACAGGAATTCCGATCGCTCCAAGCAGAATAAATACCAGAACCGATAAGCTTCCTCTCTTTCCTCCCAGCACACCTACTGCAATAAAAACGCCGAATGTCTGCAGGGTAAACGGAACCGCTGCCGGAATGGAAATCCAGGAACAGATTGCCATGATCACTGCGAACACTGCAATATAAACAATATCATATGTTTTACTTCTTTGAACTGCTACCGTACTCATCTTTTCCTCCTCATAATAACAGATCTGCTATTCTCTGATCTCTCTTAAGACTTTAGCACAGGCAGGTTCAAATTGTCAACCTATTATTATTTTTAGGTTTACTTTTTCAAAATCATATCCTCCTTCTGATTATTTTCTTGGATGTACATAAACTTCCATCTGATTATATGGAATCGTAATTCCATTTGCGTCAAATTCTTCCTTGATCCTCTGATTCAGTCTCCACTTTGTTTTCCAGTATGCATCCGTCGGAACCCATACCCTGAGCCCTATGATCACTGCACTGTCCGCCAGCGAATCCACAAAAACCACCATCTCTGAATTGTCGCTCCTGGTATCCGGATCCGCCTTCAGAATATCCTCGATCACTTTTTTTGCTTTACGGATATCTGCATCATAGGAAATTCCTACTTTTATCTCCAGTTTACGGTTTTCTTTTGCTGTCACATTGATGATCGTGCTGTTTGACAGTGTTCCATTTGGCACTACGATCTTTTTGTTGTCTATACTCAGAAGAGTCGTATAACAGATTTCAATCTTGGCAACCGTTCCCTCGCAGCCATTTGTCTGATCCTGAATGATATAATCTCCAACCACAAAAGGTTTAAATATCAAAAGCAGAACCCCGCCTGCCAGATTCGCAAGTCCCCCCTGTAATGCCAGACCTACCGTCACACCGGCAGTTCCAAGAAGTGCAGCCACAGAAGATTCTTTCACACCCAGACTGATCGCTATATTAAAGATCAGCAGCATATACAAAACCGCCTTGCCTGCTGATGAAATAAACTGAACAACACCTGCGTCTATATTGGCCCTCTCCAGAGATTTCCTCATAATGTTCACGATCCAGCTGATGATCCTGCGTCCCACAAAAAAAACGATAATGGACAGAACCACTTTAATACAAAATCCGGTGAGCGCCGGAAGCTGTTCTGTCAGATATTCTTTGAAATTCAGGATATCCTTGAGGCTCTGCTTTACAGACGTTCCATCCAGCCCCATATTCTGCAGTCCCTGATCCACTTTGTCTGCTGTTTCACTTAATGTATCCATGATAGATCACTTCCTCTCATTTTGGTAATATAGCATTTTTTTCTTTTCATCCTGTAGCCTTCAGTATACCATGAAATTTATATTTTCTCTATTTAAAAACCTCATACAGAGTGGTATAATGAAATGGTTTATAATAATTATTTTTTATTACTGGAGGAAATCATGCATATCATAATTGTCGGGTGCGGCAAAGTTGGACGCACTCTCGCAGAACAGCTTCAGGAAGAAGAAACTGACCTAACTCTGATTGATATGAATGCCGATATTATCAACTCTCTCACCGAAGATATCGATGCTATGGGAATTGTTGGAAATGGTGCAAGTATCAATACCCTGATGGAAGCCGGTGTGCCAACCGCTGATATTCTGATCGCTGTAACTGCTTCTGATGAATTAAATCTTCTCTGCTGCCTTATCGCACAGAAAACCGGGCACTGCCAGACAATCGCCCGCGTAAGAAATCCTATTTACAGCAAGGAAATCGGTTTTATCAAAGAAAGACTCGGTCTTTCCATGATCATGAACCCTGAACTGGCTGCTGCACAGGAAATTTCCCGACTGCTGCGTTTTCCGGCTGCGATCAAGATTGATCCGTTTTCCAAAGGCCGTGTAGAGCTTCTTAAATTTAAAGTTCTGCCAGAATTCGGTCTGGATGGTATGTCTGTTTCTCAGATCACAGACAAATATCGCTGTGATATTCTTTTCGCAGCAATTGAGAGCAAGGATACTGTGGCAATCCCTGGCGGAGATCATCTGGTACACAATGGGGATTTTGTTTCTATCATTGCAGCTCCTAAGAATACTGCCCTTTTCTTTAAGAAAATAGGACTGAAGACACATCAGGTCAGAAATACTCTGATCATTGGCGGTGGTACCATTTCTTATTATCTCGCCAAAACTCTGTCCGATCTCAGGATCAATGTCAAGATCATCGAAAAGGATAAGAATCGCTGCGAAGAACTGAGTGATATGCTCCCGAAAGCTACGATCATCTGCGGTGATGGAACTGATCGTTCTCTTCTTTTAGAGGAAGGTCTTGCAACTGCAGAATCTTTCGTAACACTTACCAATATGGACGAGGAGAATATTTTCCTGTCACTTTCCGCCAAGAAACTTACAGAAGCAAAACTTGTAGCCAAAGTTAATCGCCTCCCATACAAGGATGTCATTGACGATCTGGATCTGGGAAGTGTGATCTACCCTAAATATATTACCTCCGATTCCATTCTCCGCTATGTTCGTGCCATGCAGAATACCATTGGAAGTAACGTAGAAACTCTGTATCATATCCTGGACAATCAGGCTGAAGCTCTGGAATTTAATATCAGGGATAATTCCCCTGTTGTTGGTATTCCACTTGCCGAATTAAATCTCAAAAGCAACCTTCTGGTCTGCTGCCTTGCCCGTAAGGGTACTGTACGCATTCCTCGAGGTCAGGACACCATCCAGGTCGGGGATAATGTTGTCATCGTAACCACCAACAAAGGGCTTCGCGACATCCGCGACATTCTTGCATAAATGAGGTAGAGCTATGAATTTTCGCATTATTGCCTATATCGTAGGCTGGGTATGTAATTTTCAGGCAGCCTTTATGTTACTGCCCTTTTTTACAGCACTGATTTATCATGAACGGGAATTCAGTTCTTTTTTGATCGCCATGGCAGTCTGCCTTGTCATCGGAATTCCTCTCACGCTGAAGAAACCCAAAAACAAAGTATTTTACACCAAAGACGGCTGCGTTGCAGTTGCTCTGAGCTGGGTTGCCTTATGTGTTTTTGGTGCGCTTCCTTTTGTGGTCAGTGGGTATATCCCACATCCTGTCGATGCACTTTTTGAGACAGTTTCCGGATTCACAACTACCGGTTCCAGCATTCTTACAGATGTCGAGGTTCTTCCGCACTGTGTTCTGATCTGGCGAAGCTTCACACACTGGATCGGAGGAATGGGAGTTCTTGTATTTCTGCTTTCCCTGCTCCCTCTCACCGGTGGATATCACATGAATCTTATGAAAGCAGAAAGCCCGGGACCTTCCGTCAGCAAACTGGTTCCAAAGGTACAGTCCACTGCCAAAATTCTTTATACTATTTATTTTGGTATGACACTTGCTCAGATAGTCCTGCTGTTGATTGGAAAAGTTCCTCTTTTTGATACTCTGTGTATCACCTTTGGTACTGCCGGAACCGGTGGATTTGGTATTGTCAATGACAGTATTGGAAGCTACAGCACTTACTGTCAGGTCGTTACTACCATCTTTATGATTTTATTCGGGGTAAACTTCTCTGTTTACTACCTGATTCTGACTAAGAAATTTCGTCAGGCTTTTAAATATGAAGAAGTTCGCTATTATTTCGGAATCATTATCGCTTCCATTTTAATTATTACCTTCAATACGGTACACCTCTTCCGAAATGTCCTGGTCGCATTCCAGCAGGTAGCATTTCAGGTTGCTTCCATCATTACCACAACAGGATTTTCAAGCACAGACTTCAACCAGTGGCCAGCCTTATCCAAGACAGTTCTGGTGCTCTTGATGTTTGTAGGTGCCTGTGCCGGAAGTACCGGAGGCGGAATCAAGGTTTCCCGTATTCTGATCCTGTGCAAGGCTGCAAAAAAAGAATTCCAGCTTTACCTTCACCCAAATGCAATCAAGAAGATCAAGATGGATAACAAGATTATTTCTCATGAAATTTTGAGATCCACCAATATTTACATCAGCGTATATCTTCTGATTTTTGCAGCTTCTGTCCTGTTGATCGCAATTGACAATTTTGACCTGATCACGAACTTCACCGCTGTTGCTGCTACACTTAACAACATTGGTCCAGGATTTGAAATCGCTGGTCCGATGGGAAATTTCAGTTCTTTTTCCTATCTGTCCAAGAGTGTTCTGATCTTTGATATGTTAGCAGGACGACTGGAAATTTTCCCTCTTCTGCTTCTCTTCTTCAAGGATACCTGGAAACGTTTCTGATAATTTCTCCCCTGATTTATAACTGTCTCTTA
>ENA-OZVN01000441-OZVN01000441.1-human-gut-metagenome-genome-assembly--contig:-NODE-441-length-12767-cov-8.156230_pt1 | contig 12767 bp, 8 predicted proteins | sample MGYA00243446_ERZ654047 | MGnify/ENA primary metagenome ERZ654047 (study PRJEB26926, sample SAMN06164884) | human gut metagenome | biome: ENVO:00009003; feature: ENVO:2100002; material: ENVO:00002003...
TACGAGATCATGCCTAGTCTCGTGGGCTCGGAGATGTGTATAAGAGACAGGTAATCAACTTGTGTAAAATGAAAAAAGTATAGCATAAGTGATAATAAAACTAAGAAAGGTGGTTAATATGAAGAATACTCCGAAGAGGAAACAAAGAAACAAACCCGGAGTCGTGCTTTTCACAGCGGTTGCTGTCATGCTCATGCTGTCAATACTTTTGACTGCAACTGTTTCTTATGTTTCGGTAAACAGGACAAAAACAAATGATAACTATAAGAGCAAACAGGCTTATCTGACAGCTTCATCTACTCTTGAAAGCTTTATTAATCAGATAAAAACTGATACTGCTCCAACCAATGACCCTACGGCAAAGGCTCAGCAGAAAAAGGCTATCGAAAACCTTAAAAAGCTTGCAAGCGCCAACAGCGGTAAGGGTACTACCACTAACGTAAGCTATAACGGCGTAGACGGTAAAAGCGATAATATCGGTACTACCAAGATAACTGTAGCACAAGAGGGCACAAGTGCCAAATACATCGTTGTTACCTGTGAAACTACTTATCTGGGAAAAACTGAGAAGGTAGCAGCTCATATTTCCACGCACCCAGTTCCAAAGCCTGCCGAGTATACAAATACTATCGAGCTTGTTGGTAACGGCGGCGCAGGTTACGATAACCTTAACGTTATTGGTGATATGGCTGGTATCAATAATACCACTGGTAAGATTTATAGATTTACAAACAATACCAGTATCTATGGTTCTTATCTTATGTATGGTTCTTTGGAGGTTTCAACTCAGCCTCTTATCATGCTCAAGCCTAGTCTTGTAGATGAAAAGCAGGGTTCAACTGTTACAATTTCTGAAAACCTTGATGTTTCAAATGAATTCCACATTAACTCCACAATGGCAAGAGCAGACGGATATAACTATGTTAATATCGGTCAGAAGCTCTCTACTTCAAACCATATGGACGTTGGTTCTTCAGGTTTTGATGTCGATTTGTTCTGTTGTGAAGCTAACATCGGCGGAAATGACTATACACAGTATGGTAACTTCTACGTTTATAAGGGCGCAGGTGCTTATAATGGTGATGCAACTTTTGGTGCAAATGGTCAGACGATCAATGGCTCTCTCTATGTCGAGGGTGATCTTAATGTCACAAAGTCACTTAAGGTAACAGGCTCTGTATATGTTACCGGCACTATCACAGGTAAAGATAAGATTGTCTGCCAGGCTTCAAATATTCATGAAGGAGCTGTTCTTAGCAAAGCAGGTCGTGACGCAAAGCCACAGATACCTGTATCTGCTGATGCCTATGTATATTATCCGGAAGATTTCTTCATGAGCAGTGATACTAATGTGACAACGATCTCTGATGAATATCAGGCTTTCTATAATGGCAAAAACACTAAAACTTTCAATACCTTTGCAAGCGATCCAAGCTATTGGAATAATGTTGACTACACGCTTACTGAGCCAATAGACCTTACAGGAACAGGAGCTAAGACTCCAGTTACAAGCCGCTACAAATTGAGAATAACATCAAGCTGTACATGGGCATCTGATCTTTCGTTCAATGATTATGGCAATGGTTCAAGGATCCTCGTTGATGTTTCTGATTCTTCGGGTGATATCGTTATAAGACTTCAGAATGGTCTTAATCTTGGAGCAGAATGGTCACCTGTAATAGTTGTTAGAAATCGTTCAACTATAATTGATACGACTACAGGTGACAGAAAATACAACTGCTATTTTGTTTCAGACTCAGGCAGTGCTATTACACTTAATGGTATCGACTCAGTAACAGGCAAGTCACAGCATTCAGGCTCTAGTGCTTGTAACTATAGCTTTAAGGGACTTAAGGTATTTGATTATGATACTTACGTTCGTATGTTTGATTCTTCTGTTCTCAATAATACAAAGGGTAACCCTGGCTTACCACAGAGCGGCTTTGTTCTCAACCCTACATCTGTAGATGTTGCAGGCTCTTACAGACCGAAAAACAGCAGCATCATCTTCCTGTTTGGTGAGAACACAACACTTAACGCTACAGATCAAAGCTTCTTCCAGGGCTCATTCTATTCACCACAGGCTATCGTTAATATCGCAACAAGCGGTCTTGGCGGACTTGTGGTAACAGACTCAGCAGGCGGAAAAATGACCGTTCAGTGCTGTGCGGTCGGCGTAGTTATCGCAAACAGCTTTGGTAACGCCAATACAGCGTTCTATGTATACACCAAGCCTTCAACTACTTCTGTAATGCAGAATGCGAAGGGCGACAAGGATGATTATGCTTACGGATACGAACTTGACAGATATGATCACTATTAATTGAAAGGAGTATACTCATGAAAAAGAACAGCAAAAATAAAAAGGGTATGACTCTTGTAGAGGTCATCATAGCAATGGCACTTTTGTCAGGTATGTCAGCTATGCTTGTTACAGTTGCTGTAGCGGCAAAAAGACAGAATCTTGAAAACTACTACCGCAACAATGAAATGTATACTCAGGCAGTAAATGCCGAGCAGTATAATGATAACAAGACCGTCAATATGAACGAGTTGAAGGTAAACAAGTTCTCTTCAAGCGGCAAAACTACAAATGAGTTTGCCCTTGAGGCTGACTTTGGAAGCGGCATAAAATTCAATACTACAGCCTATGGCTTTAAAGCAAAGCTTAATAATATTGATGAAGACGCAGGCTATCAGCTCAAATTTCTTCAGGGTAAGGACATAAACATTACGCCTAATCCTGAAAAGAGCGTTTACTGGGTAAAGTTTTATAACAATTCAGGGGCAGATATGGATTTCTATGCTCTTACGCCTGAGCTTACAGGCGGAAAGTTCTTTGATGTAAATAATAACTCATCAGGAAATTCACTTCTTATCCCTATCGGTGACGGTGGAAATCAGCAGTTTGGCGTTGTGCTTTCAGGCGTAACAGGAAGCGATTATTTCGGCTTCTCACAGTCATCTGATCTTTACAGCAGCGCTCCAACAGCCGATGCAGCTGCATTTAAGATCACAGATGCGACCTTTGACCATTATCTTGAAAAAGATGCGTCAGGTAAAGCTACAGGTTATGTAGTTATCCATTATATGGGTGGTTCTGATTACAAAAACCAGGCTGAATATGACGATGCACAATCAACACCATAAGGAGGGAGGATCTTGAAAATGAATAAAAACCGCAAGGGTTTTACCCTTGTTGAGCTTATCGTTGTGGTAACGATTTTCGGCGTGATCCTCGGAGCTATCCTTAATATGATTAAACCTGCAAATAACGTTTATCATGACGCTGATGCAACAATGGAAAGCAATGTCATAGGTTCAGGTCTTATAGACTATCTTGATGATGAGCTTAGATATTCGACCAATGTTCTTGTGCTTAAAGATTATATTGGTGTGCCTGATGTTTCAACCTCTGGTACTATCGGTGCAAGCGGTGTGACCTATTCAAATTGTATCGTTATTGATAATAATAATCTTCGTGGCTATAGTCTGAAAAACTATTCAGGCAATGACACGGATACAGCCGCAAAGAGAATGGGTGCAAAAGGCTGTATCCTCAATGTAGGTAAGGTAAATACAGAGGGCTTAAACTTTAATAATTCTGCTGTTGCAAGAGGCGTTGATTTTTACGACAATTATAAGTTTGATATCGGTGCAAGTATCAGCAAAATTGAGGAAATGTATACTCTCGACGTTTCTCTTACAGCCTATCAGCCAACATATGAGAACGGAAGCTATACTTTTACGAAAACAAAGTATAAAAAGGACGCAGCAGTAAATCTCACAAATATTAACATAGATGAAGGCGATTCATACAATGTTAATGACTATAAAGATTTCTCTGTAGCTCCTGATTATGTCACATATCCTCAGGCAACTACTGCTCCTGCAGGTTGCACAGCTCAGCAGGAAAAGTATTACAGCCTTGACGCTTCAAACACATATACTTATATTTTCTACGATAAGACAACAGTTTCAAGTTCAAAAACATACAGTGTAAAGTTTATCTACTCTGCAAGCGACCCTGAACCAACGCTTCGTGGTAAACAGATAGATACTAAGTCTGTCAAGGCGGGTACAGTTTATAAAGCTCCACCTTCTATGTCATCAAGAACAGGTTATGGCACGCCTTATTGGGTAGACAGCAAGAATAACGTTGCTGATTTTACAACAGGCGTAACAATAAATAAGGATATGGTATTCTCCTGTGTTTATCCGCCTGTTGCACCGAAAGCCCAATTTAATGTAACGTTTGAGAATATCAACGGTTCTACATTTACAACAACAAAAGTCTATGATGGCGACTTTGCAAATGACCCGGGAATTCCAACTGACATGGATACTATAAAACAGGATTTTGTTAAGTGGGTATACAAATCAGATAACTCAAAGGGTCTTACTGATGTTTCTATTACAGATAGCTCAGTTGTTTTCGTTCCAGTTGTACAGAACAAGCATAAGGTTGAGTTTAAATTAAATGGTTCTTTAATAAATGCCTCAACTATTTATGTTTCTGATGGACAGTATGCAACTTATCCAGGTGCTATCCCTGTTCCGTCAGATACAACAAAAATATTTGATAAGTGGGTTGTAGAGGGTAAGAGTGATGATATCAGTTCTACCCCTATAACATCTGACACTGTTTTTGTAGCACAATTCAAGGATAAACCAACATTGCCTAGTGGTTCATCGAGAATAAAGGTTCATATTCTCACCAAGCCTTCAAATGGTAATCATATTGTATGCAGTGGTAATCCTGTTGATTTCGAGGTGACAGGTCAGGTTATTCGTACTTCAACATATTGGGGCAGTTATATGAATGATCAGTTAAAGGTTGGTACGGATTTGGAAATACTTTTCTACAGTGATACTATTAATCTTCAGATAGGTTGGACCAGTGCTACTGTAAATTTAACCAATAATGGTGGAGAATATGAATACTGGTTTAAAGATGATAAGCTTTATACTAGTGATCCATCATAAATTTTAGTTTTCAGCGGCTGTATATTATTGTACAGCCTTGCTGAAAAAATCCCCTTAACAGAAAACTTCTATTAAGAGGATTTTTTGAGCAAAAAAATTCCGCAGTATCAAACTGCGGAATTTGTGCAATTATCTTATTATCAGCATTGCTTCGTTCATCATCTCGTTAAGACCAGTAAAGTCCATGTACCATGAACCGATCTGCTCTGAGTACAAAGCTGCAACAGCAATTCCTATGGAGAGATATGGACCAAATGCAAATACTGAATCACCGCTGCGGTGCTTCTGGATAAGTCCACCGATCGAGCCTGTTATCAGTCCGATAAGAAGCGCTACCAAAGCACCCTGCATTCCGAGAAACAACCCTGCTGCTGCCATGAGATATACATCTCCCATGCCCATTGCTTTCTCATGTGTGATAAGACAAATAATAAGCAAAGGCACGCTCACAATGAAAAATCCGATCAAGTGTGATTTAAGCGTAAGTCCCGTCTGATCTTTGCAGAAGATGTATTCCGCAACACCAAGCAAACCTATGAATATCACCACATATGTGTTGATAAGCTGAGTGTCCCAGTCCATGAAGAATACAACGATAAGAGCAGAGAATAACAGACAGACAAGTGCTGCACGAAGCGGATTGAAAATTCCATTAAAATGGTAGAATACCCATAAGTAGAGCAGTGCGTTCAGCGTTTCAACTATAGTGTATCTTGCCGATATCTTTGCACCGCAGCTTCGACACTTTCCACGAAGTATGCACCAGCTTACTATCGGTATCAGGTCACGCCGTTTGATCGGCTCACCGCAGGTCATACAGTGAGAATTTCGCTTGATAAGACTTTCATTTTTCGGCAATCGGTATATGCAGACGTTAAGAAAACTGCCTATGCACGCTCCGAAGATGAACACAAATACATAAATGATTATGTATGATAAGGTTAAATTATCCACAGTGATCCTCCTTTGGATTCATTAGTTAATATATTAATTTTATCATACTTTCATGAAGATTACAATAGATAATATGATTTTTTTGCGGTTTTTGCACCGCAGCAGACGTTTCCGCAGCGTCGGATCCCTAAATCAATGCGGAGGATTGGAGTAATATATATGAGAAACGGCCCTATCGGTCAGTATCTGGTACAGAAAGGTCTTATAACTGAAGAACAGCTTCAGGAAGTCCTTGCCAAACAGAAGGAGCAAAAGGGAAGACTTTTTGGTGATGTCATTATTGACATGAAGCTCGTTACCGATGTTCAGTTCTGTCAGGTCCTCGCCGAGCGACTGAATGTGTCTTATATCGACCTTGATAATACAGAGCTTATGCCTGATATAGTCAAGAAGATACCTGAGGCAACTGCAAGAAAGTATAACGTCATCGCAGTCAGCAAAATAGGCAAGCGTATGACCGTTGCAACTAATGACCCTATCAACTTCTATATTTTCGAGGATCTCCGTGTTATCACAGGCTGCAGCATAACACCTGTCCTTGCCACAAAGTCATCTATCAACCGTGCTATCGGTAAGATGTACTCAGAAGGTCAGGTTAACTCCGTTGTTGACGAAGCTACAAAGCAAAAAGAGGAAGAGCTTAACCTTGAAGAACTCAAGGATATCTCCGAGGAGAGAATCGAGAACGCTCCTATCGTTAAACTTGCTACCGCTATCGTCGAGAACGCCCAGCGTCAGGACGCAACGGATATACATATCGAGCCATTCAAGGATAAAACCGTTATCCGTATCCGTGTAAACGGCGACCTTATCGAGCTTATGACTCTTTCCGCTGCACTTCATACTTCGCTTGTTACCCGTTTCAAGATCTTGAGCGGCATGAATATTGCCGAAAAGCGTATCCCACAGGACGGTCGTATGTCACAGGTCGTTGACGGCACAACTCTTGACCTCCGTGTATCTAACCTTCCAATGGTGTACGGTGAGAAAGTCGTTCTCCGTATCCTCGCAACAGGCGATATGTCCCTGAGAAAAATTACCGACCTGGGTATGACCGAGTATAATTATAAGAGATTTGAGTCTTGCCTTAAAGTGCCGCAGGGAGTTGTCCTTGTAACAGGCCCTACAGGTTCAGGTAAATCTACCACACTTTATGCCGCGCTTGGTGAGATCTCAAAGCCTAATAACAATGTTATTACCGTCGAAGACCCAGTCGAGAAAAAGATTGATGGCGTAAACCAGTGCCAGATAAACGAAAAGGCAGGCATGACATTCGGTGCAGCCCTTCGTTCTATCCTCCGTCAGGACCCAGACATCATAATGGTCGGAGAAATGCGTGATACCGAAACTGCTGAGATCGCTATCCGTGCAGCTATTACAGGACACCTTGTTCTGTCAACACTTCATACCAATGACGCCGCTTCTACCGTAACAAGACTTGTGGATATGGGCGTTGAGGCATACATGGTCGCAACCTCACTTATCGGTATCGTTGCTCAGCGTCTTACAAAGGTGCTTTGCCCTGAGTGCAAAAAGCCTAGAATGTCAACTGAGGAAGAAAATGAGCTTATGGGTCTTGACCATTCAGTACAGGTGTACGACCCATGTGGCTGTCCAAAGTGCAATAACACAGGATATAAGGGAAGAACCGCTATCCATGAGATCCTTCTCGCAACACCGTCTATGCAGGCTCTTATCACAAGGGGAGCAAAAGCTGACGAAATTCAGGAGCTTGCAAAGAAAGAGGGCTGTCACCTGCTTCGTGACAACGTTTCAGAGCTTGTTCAGCAAGGCAAGACCTCAATGGACGAACTTATCCGTGTAACATATGCTGTATAAAAAAGAAATATATGGAGGTAAATTCTAATGGCAATCGACATTAACAAAATTCTTGATGAAGCAAGAGCCCTTGGCTGTTCCGACCTGCACTTCACCGTAGGTATTCCGCCGATAGTTAGACAGGGCGGTAACCTGAGAAAGCTTTCCTCATATCCTGATATGACCGAGATTGAAATTCTCAAAATATGCGAGGATATGTGTACAGATAAGCAGCGTCAGTCTATCAAAGACCATATTGATACCGACTTTACATATGTATCTTCGAGAGGTTTCCGTCACCGTGTAAACGTGTATCGTCAGAGAGGAAACACGGCCATCGCTCTCCGTCTTTTGAGAAACGATATCCCGACCCTTACCGACCTTGACCTGCCACCTATCCTTGCAGAGTTCTCAATGAGACCTCGTGGACTTGTGCTTGTAACAGGCCCTACCGGTTCAGGTAAGTCAACAACTCTTGCCGCAATGATCGACCATGTAAATATCCATAAATCAGCTCATATCATCACTATTGAGGACCCTATCGAGTATATGCACGCTCATAAGAGATGTATGGTAAACCAGAGAGAGATCGGACCTGACGTACCGAGCTTCTCACTTGCTCTCCGTGCTGCTCTCCGTGAGGACCCGGACATTATCCTCGTAGGAGAAATGCGTGACTTCGAGACTATCGAAGCTGCTGTTACCGCCGCTGAAACAGGACATCTTGTTATGAGTACACTTCATACAACGTCCGCACCGTCAACTATCGACCGTATCATCGACGTTTTCCCTGCTCACCAGCAGCATCAGATCAGAACTCAGCTTGCTTCCGTTCTCGTAGGTATCTGTACTCAGACACTTTGCCGTACATTCGACGGCACAAGCCGTGTAGCTTGCTGTGAGATACTCAACGCAACAGACTCTATCAAAGCTATGATCCGTGACGATAAGGTGCATCTTATCGGTTCAGCTATGCAGACAGGTAAAGCAACAGGAATGCAGACCATGGATCAGGAGCTTGCAAAGCTCTTTCGTTCGAGAACGATCTCCATGGACGTTGCGCTTGAAAAGTGCGTAAACCCACAGGATCTAAAGAGATTTATCGCAGGCGGAGCTTAAACTACAATATTAATAATAAAGAGCGTTTTTACCGAGAAAGTAAAAACGCTCTTTTTGTTTACCTTTTTGTCAGTCCTTGACCTCGCTGTCATTGTGCCATACGTTGTTGTAAAGAAAAACAAGCACAGCCATTGCAATGATAATGAAATATCCAAGAAAGCTCCAGCCATCAGGAATATCTCCAAAAAGGAAATATCCCAAAATCGTGGTAAAAATCAACTGCGAGTAATCATAAACCGATATCTCCCTTGCAGGAGCGTGAGTGTAAGCCGCAGTTATAGCGAACTGTCCGCCTGCCGCACCTGCGCCAGCTCCCAATAAACAAAGTATTTGGAAAATCGTCATAGGGTGGAAATCTAATATTAGAAATGGCAGGGTGAACAAGCAGGAAAATCCCGAGAAGTATGCAACTATCACCGCACCATTTACTCCATGCTGTCCTAAGTATCTTACGCAAGCGTAAGCAAGTCCCGCTCCCATTCCTCCTAGAAAACCGATAAGGGCAGGGAAGAAGTCCACATTCTGAAAACTCGGCTTGATGATAAACAAGCTTCCTATAAATGCACAAATTACAGTGAAGCCCTGAAAGAAAGTCAGCCGCTCTTTAAGGAAAATAAAAGAGAAAATGATAACGAAAAACGGTGACATTTTGTTTAGCATGGAAGCGTCAGACAGCACAAGATGATCTATGGCATAGAAGTTTCCAAGCATTCCTAGCGTGCCAGCAAGCGCCCTCACAAAAATGACCGCATTGTTCTTTTTGCCCTCAATGTGAAAGCGTATGTGATTTTTCTTTAGCACTCCGATAGCGAAAAACAACGCCACAAAGTTTCTGAAAAAGGTCTTTTGCACCGTCGGTAAGTTTCCTGAAAGCCGCACAAATGCGAACATGAATGCAAACGAAAAAGCCGACAGAATAATGTAAATAATAGCCTTGTATTTACTTTTCATCTCTGTCACCTCCGTTCATGTAAATGTGTTCACGCCTCAGCTCTTTTATAAGCTCGCCAACGTTCCAGCTTTGATTGTGTGCCGTGACAATGGCTTTTAACTTCACCGTAGCTTCTTTTTCCCTAAGCATTTTCAGTATAGGGTCAAGGCTCCTGCCGTCAATGCCCGAAAAAATAAGGCACTCGTCCGTGATGTCCTCGCCCTCTTTTTCAGACCTGACAAAGCCCTTGAAACCGCAAAGATATCCCACCTGCTGTCCCATTATCTCATTGTCAAAGAAAACAGCCTCCGCATTTTCGCTTTTAGCAATATCTTCAATGATATCACGCTTTTGCGAACTGATATTTATGCCGATTATCTTTTTCGGTATAGCACTTCGTATTCTTGATTTCATAAAATTACTCCTCAAATCGTACTATCTATATTATACCCCGATCTCATATTTTCTTCAAGAGCAAATATACAGAATTTTTACCCTCATTTGCCCCGATTTTATGTGCGAACGCAAAAAAATCGCCCCGATCTCTCGGAGCGATGATTTTATTTAGTCATTAGAGTTCAATGATTACCTTGCCGCTGAAGTTAGGAGCAATTTCAACAGTCTTGTCTGTGTTAGCCACAGCGATCTTGAAGCTTGCCTTTGTGTCAGTGTATTCGCACTCGATCTTGTTGCCGTGTCTTGTAGCTGTCAGCTCGAATACCTTGTTTGCTTCAGTGTCATAAATAGGGCAAACTGCACTCTTGCCGTCTTCAAGCTCGTAGATAGTGAATGTTGTGCCCTCAAGATAATCATACTCTATCTGTCTTTCAAAGTTGCCGTATGCAATAATGCTGTTTGGCTTAGCAAGAGCAGGGATCTCAAAGTATGAGCATTTGTGCTTGTACCACTTGCCGCCCTCAAGAACCTTGCCAGTGATAATATCTGTCCACTTGCCCTCAGGAACATAGTATTCAGCGATACCCTCGTCATTAAGGATAGGAGCAACAAGAATGTTGTCGCCGAACATATACTGTCTGTCAAGCGTCAGGCAAGTTGGGTCGTCAGCAAAGTCGATGACCATTGCTCTCATTACAGGTACGCCGACCTCGTGTGTCTTGATAGCCTGAGCCCACAGATAAGGCATGAGCTTGCCCTTGAGCTTTGTGAAGAAGCGCAGAACGTCGCAGGATTCCTCATCGAAGAGCCATGGCACTCTGTATGACTGGTTACCATGTAGTCTTGAATGTGATGAGAACATACCGAACGCAGCCCATCTCTTGTAAATGTCAGGTGTAGCAGTAGCTTCAAAGCCTGCCATGTCATGTGAAGTGTAGCCGAAGCCTGAGATACAAAGTGACAGACAGCCTCTTACAACCTCAGCCATTGAGTTGTAGTTGCCTGAGCAATCTCCGCCCCAGTGAACAGGGAACTTCTGACCGCCTGCTGTAGCAGAACGTGCGAACAGACAAGCCTTGTTCTCTCCAAAATATTCTTTCAGTACATTGAATACGCACTCATTATAAAGATATGTGTAGAAGTTGTGCATCTTGATAGGGTCAGAGCCGTCATAGTAAACAACATCTCTTGTAGGTATTCTCTCACCAAAGTCTGTCTTGAATGTGTCAACACCCATTTCGCAGAGCTTTCTCAGATATCCTGCATACCACTTGCAAGCCTCAGGATTAGTGAAGTCAACAATAGCCATACCAGGCTGCCACTCATCACACTGGAATACAGAGCCGTCAGTTTTCTTGATGAAGTAGCCGTTCTTCATACCCTCATCAAAAAGCTTTGAACGCTGACCAACATATGGGTTGATCCATACGCAAGTTTTCAGACCCTTGTTTTCGTGAAGTCTCTTGAGCATTGCAGGTGGGTCAGGGAACTGTGACTTGTCCCACTCAAAGTTACACCACTCAAAGCCCTTCATCCAGAAGCAGTCAAAGTGGAATACCTGAAGAGGAATATCTCTCTCAGCCATGCCATCGATAAATGATGTGATAGTCTCCTCATCATATGTTGTTGTAAATGAAGTTGTGAGCCACAGACCAAATGAGAATGCAGGCGGCAGTGAAGGCTTGCCTGTAAGGTCAGTGTAGCCCTTGAGTACGTCAGTGAGGTTAGCACCGCCGAATACATAGTATTCAAGGCTCTCACCTGGAACTGTCATGGATACCTTAGAAACAGTGTCAGAGCAAACCTCATATGAAACCTTGTCAGTGCTGTTTACAAATACACCGTAGCCCTTTGAAGAAAGATAGAATGGGATAGACTTGTAAGACTGATCGGAACAAGTGCCGCCGTCAGCGTTCCAAATCTCAACGTTCTGACCGTTCTTAGTGAATGTTGTGAACTTTTCGCCGAAACCGTAGAAATATTCGCCAACAGAAGTGTCGAACTGCTCTCTGATGTATGTTCTTGTAGGATCGGCAGGGTAGCTCCAGAATGTGTCGTCGAGCTGTGTCTGAAGTCTTGCCTGCTGCTTGTAAGCACTCTCGAAAATAACGCCTGTCGATCTCCAGCCACCGCTTGTGAGTTTTTTATCCTTATAATAGTATGTGAAGCTCCAGTTTTCCTTAGAAACAACGAGCTTTGTGTCGCCTGTAACAAGTACGGCTTCCTTGTCTGTAACAGTTACCTGTGGCTTGAAGCCCTTGTCCTCGAGAATAAAGTGCGGACCATTGTCAACATGACCCTTGTGGTGTGTGATGCTTACCTTTACGCAATTCTCCTGAGTTGAAGTGTAAGCGATCTCAAGGTTTGCACTTCCGAGCATCATAGCTCTGTTGTATACAACGAAAGGTGTTGCCACAACGAGGAATCCGTTTTCGATCTCTTCGATCTCGAAAGCCTGATTTGCATAGTTTACTTCGTAGCCTCTCTGGTTGAGCCAGAAACCGTCAGCAAATTTCATGTAATAAACCCTCCTGTAAATTTAAAATAGTTTTCGGAATATAAA
>ENA-OZVN01000456-OZVN01000456.1-human-gut-metagenome-genome-assembly--contig:-NODE-456-length-12538-cov-5.170312_pt1 | contig 12538 bp, 10 predicted proteins | sample MGYA00243446_ERZ654047 | MGnify/ENA primary metagenome ERZ654047 (study PRJEB26926, sample SAMN06164884) | human gut metagenome | biome: ENVO:00009003; feature: ENVO:2100002; material: ENVO:00002003...
CGAGATCATGCCTAGTCTCGTGGGCTCGGAGATGTGTATAAGAGACAGGAAGATCTGCTTGCTTTTGCCGGCAGACTGCACAACATGACCGAAAAGTATTCCGCTGAATATACCAAAAAAGCAGCGGATACCGACCCCTATGCAAACGGACGAATCATCGTCAAGAGCGCCGAAGAGCTGGACTACACCGGCTCCGTTGCGCATGTAAACGGCTACAATGACTGGCACATTATTCAGTACAGAACTTCCGAAGAAGCGCGCAAAGCGGCCGAAGCTTTTGAGCTTGTAAAGGGCGTTCAGTATGCCGAACCCGATATCGTCATGCAGGCGGATCAGGAACCCGGCGTGAACGAATTCCTCAGCTGGGGCTACGGTGCGGACTATGTTGATGCTTTCAACTACAATGAGTGGATGCTCGACTATGCCGGCGGCGTTGAAAACCTTCCCGAAGTCGTTGTTGCCGTTATCGACACCGGTTACGACAGCGATCACCCCTATCTTGTCGGCAGATCCGTTCCGGGTTATGACTTTGTAAACAACGACAGCAACCCCGAGGATGACCACGGCCACGGTTCCCACTGCGCAGGCACCATCCTTGACGGCAACCTTCCCAACGTCAAAATCATGCCTCTGAAAGTTCTCGATGCCGATGGTTACGGTAATTCCGCAGAGATCATTCTTGCAATGGAATACGCTTCCCTCAACGGCGCGGCTGCGGCAAACCTCAGCCTCAGCGGCCCCTGTGACAACGACCACAATGCATACGTTGAAGTTGTTGCCGAGGGCATGGCACACAACGACATCGTTTACTGCGTTGCGGCAGGCAACAACTACGGTTCCGATGCTTCCACCCGCTGCCCCGCAAACGTTCCCGACTGCGTTACCGTTGCGGCACACGACAGGAACAAGCGTATGGCCGATTTCTCCAACGTGGGCGAAATCGTTGACATTACCGCTCCCGGTGTCGGCATCCGCAGCGTCCGTATGGGCGGCGGCTACACCGAAATGGACGGCACCAGCATGGCGACTCCGCACGTTGCGGCAGCATGCGCACTTCTTAAAACCTTCAACCCCGACATGGGCGCATTCGAAGTTATCAACACTCTCAAGGGTGCTGCCATCGATGTCGGCATCGAAGGCGGCGGCACCGGTATTCTGAACGTTACCGACCTGCTTAAGTTCGACAATGTCATCAACGGCGAAGGCAGCTTCCTGCACTTCACTTCCGCAAGCGAATATCCTTGGAATGCGGATGCAAACTGTGCATTCAGCGGCAATGCGGGCGTGAACAACAGCACTTCCGTCCTCAGCGCAAAAGCAACCCTCGGCGCATATCAGCGCATCAGCTTTGAATACAAAGTCAGCAGCGAACAGAACCACGACTATCTCCGTTTCCTTGCAAACGGCGAAGAACTGTTCTCCGCAAGCGGAAGCCAAAACTGGCAGACCTACACCTGCTACATTCCCACCCACGGTGATGTGCTTCTCACTTGGGAATTCAGCAAGGATGCAAGCGGCGCGGCAGGCGACGACAAGGCCTACATCCGCAACGTTGTGCTTGAGGAAACTCTCAGCTCCGTTATCAACACCGGCAACGGCAACTTCCTGTTCGAGGGCAACAACTATCCCTGGACCGTTGACGGCAATGCTGCAAAGAGCGGCAATGCGGGCGTGAACAACAGCACCTCCGAAATCAGCACCTCCGCAAACATCAATTCCGGACTCACCTTCCGCTTCAACTACAAGTTCGACGGCGGCGCAGGCGATAAGTTCCAGTTTGTTGTTGACGGAAATGTTGTTCTTGAAGTTTCAACCGCATCGGATTGGACTCAGTATGATTACCTCATTGAAGAAAGCGGCGACCACACCTTTGCTTTCCGCTATGTTAAGGACGGCAGCGGTGCGGCGGGCAGCGACTGCGCATGGGTCAAGGAAGTTAACCTGCTCTACACCCTCGAATCCGCACTCAACGTTCCCGGCGGCGAGCTGAACTTCACCTCCGCGGGCAGCTATCCCTGGGCGGTTCTCGATGATTATGCAAAGAGCAGCAACGAGGGCGTGAACAACAGCACCTCCGCAATCTCTCTCAGTCTTACCATGAGCGCGGGCGAAACCCTCACCTTCCGCTACAAGGTCAGCAGTGAACAGAACTACGACAAGTTCATCTTCACCGCAAACAACACTCAGGTATTCTCAAAGTCCGGCAGCCTTGCATGGGAGGAATACACCTACACCGCAGCAACCTCCGGCACCTACAACTTTGAGTGGAAATACACCAAGGACGGCAGCGTCAACCGCAACGATGACTGTGCATATCTTGACGATGTTGAATATCATTCCAATGCGATCCCCGGCGATTCCGACGGCGACGGCACCGTTACCGTAAGCGATGCACTGCTTGCAATGCGCTATGCAATGGGCACCGTTACAAACATCAATGTGAATGCAGCCGATATTGACGGCGACGGCAATGTTACCATCACCGATGCCGTAACGATCCTCCGCATGGCAATGACCGCATAACCTTGACTCGACCGAATCGGTTCGGTTGAATCGAACTTAAACCTACCGACAGGGACTGCCCGCAGACATGCGGGCGGCCCCTGTTTTTTGATTATGGTTCCACGAATAAGTTTTATTTCCCGGGAAATACAGCTTCGTTTCCCGAGCCTGACTCAGACTTTTCTCAATCACGGCTTTTTTAAGAAAACGGCTCTTTAATTCGGCGGCGAAATGCGTTATAATAGAATACCGGTTCAAACCGCAGGCATTCAAATGCACATATCACTCTGAAAGGGTTCAAATAAATGGCAGCAACAGGTTCAAACGGCGCGAAGAGACGCTCCGGACGGGGCTCCGCAGGGCGCAGCGAACAGCGGCCCGCTTCCGCTTCACGAAACGGAAAAAAGCAAAGCGGCAAATCCGCCGATTCGGCCGATACCAAGCGCGAGATAATCGGAGTCGTGCTTATACTTGTCGGCATCATACTCGGCATATTCTGCTATGCTCCCCGTTCGTCCCAAGGGGTCATTGCGGCAATTGTGCCTCTGCTTTTCGGCATTTTCGGCATCGGAATGTATGCAGTGCCCGTGCTTTGTGCGGCACTCGGAGTTTGTGTTATCGCAATTCGAAAGGACAATTCCCGCACGGGCACGATCGTTTGCGCAGCCGCTGCCGCATTCGCGCTGCTTTCGTTCATTCACCTTGCCGAATATGCAAAATTGATTCCCGCCATGAGCTTCGGAGAGGCTGTTTCCCATGCATGGTCCAAAGGCAGCCGCCTGCGCAGCGGCGGAGGTTTTTTCGGCGGAAGCCTTGCATACCTTTTTGCAAAGTTGTTCGGCGTCACGGGCGGATGTGTTGCACTGGCGGGCATTGATATTATCATGCTGCTTGTTATCACAGGGCTTTCCCTCCGAAAAACGGGCAAAAAGCTTGCCGAAAGCGTTGCGGAGGCTCACGCCGTTTCGCGCGCCCGCCGACAAACCGAGCTTTACAACGAAAAGCTTGACGACACAAAACCCGAGAGAGGGCGCAAAAAACAAAGCTCCTCCAACGAGCCGCAGTTTGACGAGGACGGATTCCTTGTTCATTCCGGAAAACCGCTCACGGCGGGGGACAGCGATTACGGGGCGGAAAGCGGCGAACAGGTTTCCTCCCTTGCAAAACGCAGCAAAGCCCGCAAAAGGCAGGAAGCGGAGATGTCCGCACGTTCCGAAAACGGGAATGCGGCGGACATTGCCGAAACCGTCGGCACATCCGATTTCACCGCACGGCGCACCCCGCAGAAGCGCAGGCCTTTCGGCACCGCAAAAAACAATGATGAACTTGAGTTTTTCCCCGTTTCGGGGCCGCTCAAAACAACAAAACCTCAGAAGCACAGGCGCAGCGGAAAACGTGAACTGAAAACAAGCGATTTTGTTCCCTCCGATGTTGATGTTGACAACGGGTCTCGGGAGGATTTTCCTTCCTACGGCGATGAACACATTGACATTCCGATGAACCTTTCCTATGCCGATGTTGAACGCGACGAAGAGGGCTTTGCTCCTCCGACAGCGGATGACGACATGCCTTTCGAGCCGGATCATTCCAACGAGTCTTCCGATTCGGCTGTTTCCGCGTCGGAAGAGCCGTTTGACAGCCCCGCCGCCGGAGATTCAACCGAAGCCGATGATGACTTCCTGCGCGGCATTCCGGTGACACGCATGGAGGACATTCCGCCGCAAAGCATCACGGAACAGTCCGAAACGGCGCAAAGCGGCTTTTCCGCAGAACGCAAATCAACACCCGTCGGCGGCAATGATTCTTCGCAAGGCGGCAGTCCCTCGGGAAACACCGTCTCCTCCGTCGTTCCCGCCGCCGTGATCGAATACCAACGGCCGCCGTACAGCCTTCTGCGCCTGCCCGACCCTGCCGCAGCGGTTGCATCCGAATCGCCGACGGAGAAGGCGAAGGTGCTTATCGAAACGCTAAACAGCTTTAATATTTCCGCACGAATCGTTAATATCAGCGTCGGTCCGGTGATAACAAGGTTCGAGCTCCAGCCCGCACAGGGAATCCGCGTGAACCGCATCACGACCCTGAGCAACGATATTGCACTTGCGCTTGCGGCTCCGCGTGTCCGCATCGAAGCGCCGATACCCGGAAAATCAGCAATCGGCATTGAAATTCCGAACAAGGATACCGCACCCGTGTACCTCCGCGATGTGCTTGAAACGCGTGAATTCAACACTGCAAAATCCCCGCTTACAATGGGCTTGGGCAAGGATATTGCGGGCAAAGTCGTGCTTGCGGATCTTGAAAAAATGCCGCATATGCTGATTGCGGGTCAAACGGGCTCCGGTAAATCCGTGTGCATCAACTGCATCATATTGAGCTTGATCTTCAAATCCGCACCTAAGGATGTTCGAATGATCCTCATCGACCCGAAAGTCGTTGAGCTGTCCATCTTCTCCGCGCTTCCGCACCTGTTCTGTCCCGTTGTTACCGAACCGAAAAAAGCGGCGGGCGCACTGCGTTGGGCGGTTACGGAAATGGAGCAGCGTTACGGCAAGATGGGAAAGGTCAACGCCCGCGACATCTACCGCTATAATGCCATGCAGGAGCGTGAAGAGGATAAGTGGCCGCGCCTTGTTATCATAATCGATGAACTTGCCGACCTTATGATGGTTGCTTCAAAGGATGTTGAAGAATCCATCTGCCGCATTGCGCAGCTCGGCAGAGCATGCGGCATTCACCTTATCGTTGCAACTCAGCGGCCGTCCGTTGATGTTATAACAGGCCTTATAAAAGCCAACATTCCCTCGCGAATTGCGTTTGCCGTTTCAAACGGCACGGATTCCCGCGTTATTATGGACGCAAGCGGTGCGGAAAAGCTGCTCGGCAAGGGCGATATGCTTTTCCATGCGAACGGCGCAAGCAAGCCCACACGCGCACAGGGTGCGTTTGTGTCGGATGAAGAAGTTGAAGCGATTCGCGACTTTTTCCTTCAGAATCAGGTGACTGCTCCGTCATATGACGAAAGCGTGTTAAGCGAAATCACCGGCGGCGGGGGAGGGCTCGGCCAAGGCAACGGCAAGCAGGACGACGATCTGCTTCCCGATGCGGTGCGTCTCGTTGTTGAAAGCGGCACGGCCTCCATTTCAATGATTCAGCGCCGGCTGCGCGTCGGCTACGCACGTGCGGCAAGGCTTGTTGACATCATGGAACAAAACAAATTCGTGAGCGAGCCGGACGGTGCAAAGCCCCGAAAGGTGCTCATTGATGCAGCCGAATACAACCGCATATTCGGCGGAAATCTGCAAAGCGGCTCCCCCGGGAGCGGAAAGGATACTGATTAAGTGAACAGCGATAAATTATATTCAAAATGCCCCCGTGTCGGCCTCGTCTCCCTCGGATGCAGCAAAAATGCCGTGGATTCCGAAATTCTGTTGGGCGAACTTAAGTCACGCGGGTTCGATATCGTGAACGATGCCGCGCAGGCGGAAATCATTATCGTTAACACCTGCGGCTTTATCGAAAGCGCAAAGACGGATTCCATAGATACGATTCTCGATATGGCGCAATATAAAACCGCAGGCAGCTGCAAACTGCTTGTTGTCACGGGTTGTTTGAGCCAGCGTTACGGTGATGAGCTTGCGCGGGAACTCCCCGAGGTTGACGTTTTCAACGGCGTAAAAAACTATCCCGCTCTTGCGGAGCGGCTTGCGGAAATCTGCGGAGTTAAACCCGCGCCCGAAAATGCGAATGCCGCGGCGTGCTGCGGCATCCCGAAGCGACTGCTCACGACCCCGTCATATCGCGCATATCTGCGCATTGCGGACGGCTGCGACAATCGCTGCACTTATTGCGCGATCCCGCTGATTCGCGGCGGCAGAGTCAGCACCCCCATGGAGACCCTTCTTGCCGAGGCTGAACAGCTTGCAAAAAGCGGGGTCACGGAGCTGACCGTTATTGCGCAGGACACTTCGGCATACGGCATTGACCTTTACGGAAAACCCATGCTGCGTGAACTGCTTGAAAAACTGACCGAAATTGAGGGGCTGCATTGGGTTCGCGTGCTTTATGCCTATCCCAACACCGTCACGGAAGAACTTGTTGACGCAATGTACCGCAACCCGAAAATCTGCAATTATATCGACATTCCGATTCAGCATATCTCGGCACATATGCTGCGCGACATGAACCGCCACGGCAGCGCGGAACACATCCGCGAAATCACGGACTATATCCGCCGCAGTGCTCCCGGGTTCATTCTCCGCACAACCGTCATGCTCGGCTTTCCCGGCGAAACCGAAGCGGATTTTGACGAGCTTATGCATTTCATGGCGGAACATCCTTTCGACAGGGTGGGCGCATTCACCTATTCCGCCGAGGACGGCACACCTGCCGCCTCCATGCCGAACGCAGTCGATGCGGAAACCGCCGAGCAGCGACTTGACAGGCTCATGCGTCAGCAGATGAAGATCTCCCTTGAGCTGAACCGCGCAAGAATCGGCACCGTTGTTGAAGCCCTTGTTGACGGCGCGGACGAAGAATTCCTTTTCTGCCGTTCCTACGCCGAAGCAGCCGATGTTGACGGAATCATCAAGGTTCCGCATTGCGGAAACCCCGTTCCCGCCGGAAGTTATGTCAGCATCAAAATCACCGGCGCGGATTATTACGACCTCTGCGGTGAATTGGTGCCGTCCCTTAAAACTGTTATGCGGTAAGCCGGCACCGCCCCTTAAAACTGTTACGGAGAAACAAAAATGAACCTTCCAAACAAGCTTACAATGCTTCGCATGCTTATGATACCGCTCTTTATCGCATGCTTCTATCTGCCCGAAAGCTGGCTTATCGGCACGCTGAACGGCGTTCCGCTGCTGCTCAAATACGTTCTTGCAGCAGTGGTTTTTCTGCTTGCCTATGTTACGGACACGCTGGACGGGCGCATTGCGCGCGCACGCGGCCTTGTTACCGACTTCGGCAAACTGATGGATCCGACGGCGGACAAGCTGCTCACCTCCGCCGCACTCATCATGCTCTGCCGATTTGAAGTCATGAGCTTCGGCAATTTCCTGATGCCGGTGTTCACATTCATCATCATTGCGCGGGAAATCTTCGTCAGCGGCATCCGCCAGCTTGCCGCAGGCACGGGCATTGTTATTGCCGCAAAAGCCATCGGCAAGGCGAAAACAACGCTGCAATTTGCCGCAATCCTTATTACCCTGCTTTGCGGACCCGTGTTCACGGCAATAGGCATTCCCGTGGATTTCGTGCTTATCTGCGCCGCCGCTGCGCTGACGGTCTGGTCCGGAATCGACTACACCGTCGGAGCCAAGGATCTTTTCAAAAACAGGTGAGCGTTCGCCGCATCTCAACATGATTAATGCTTTTAAATCAGCCCCGATTTTTTCGCGGGCTGATTTTGTTCGAAAATATTCCGAATACTTTCTTTCATGAAAAAAGCTTCAATTAATTGTCTTTTTATCCATGACTGACTCTAAATCGGCTTTTCTTTTAAGAACGTTTTTTAATCCCGTTTTCCGTGTTCAAACCGCAGTCGGTTCAATTTCGCAGTGCTTTTTAATTATATTATTTTTTGATGTTGACACGCAGTGTAAATCATTGTAAAATTATTTTTGTATGACAAGCAATCTCCAAAATGAGTGCGATCTTAACTTTCGTCAAAAGGTCTTGATTTGCGTTCCGTAGAAGTTGCGCTTGTTATATGGTATATCGGAAAGGAGAGCTTCTTGTTTTATTTAATTCAGTAATTAATTCAATCTCTCCCGATGTTCCCAAAATGTAAATTACGAAAGAGGTCTAAGATGAAAAAAAGTACAAAAATCACAATTATCGCGATGTCGCTCGTTATTGCACTGCTTATTGCGGCAGTGGGCGTGCTTTGGTATTCGCTGAACACCGCCGAAACGTTTGCGAACCGCAGCCGAACCGATATAGCTCTCGGCAAGTATGAGATTCTGCGCGACCGCAGTGCTTCCCCCGAAAAGTTCCTTGAAGCCGCAAAAGCCAAAGATTATGACATCATAATCTTTTCAAAGGAACAGACACTTGCTCTCGGGGAAAAAATCAAAGAGCTGTTCCCCGACGGCAATGCCGACAGCAGGCGTTTCACCATTGGAATTGAAGATGTTATGCCGAATGACCTTGCAAAGCTCTTCAACGATGAAATGTTCTCAAACCTTGAAATTTCCGGTTCGTATTGCGGTGTGATCATTGATTTTGACAGTGTCCCCGGTGCATCCGTGACGGTAAGTCCCTGCGCGCCCTCCTACTCCGGCAGCATCATTGTTGAACAGGCTGCAAAGAAGTTTTCGGATGAGCTGCTGTCCCAAATTCTGCATAACAGAAATTTCGAAGACAGTCCCGAGGCGGCTTCCGACGGTTTGAACTGACCGAACCCGCCTTCTCCGCTTCAAACATCCTTTGTGTGAAGGATACGCGCAAAGCCCGAAGCAATTTATCATTTTAACAATGAACAAAAATCCGAAAAGCCGTGCCGCATCGGCAGCATTGTTTTTCGGATTTTTTTGTTTTCGTTTTTATCGGCTTCGGTGCGCTCACCGTTCAAACGCCTGCACGGTTCTTTCCGGCTTTTTTTCGGTTTTTTTACCCACGCTCTTAAGCGCACGGATATTCCGCATCATATACAGCAGGAACGAAAAGCACATCATCGCCGTGCAGATGATTATCAGCGTGTCCGACAGCGCAGGAGCAATATTATAGAACACAACATGTGCAATCATCAGCGTGTATAAAAGAAAAGTCGTCAGCTTGCCGTGCCATTCCGCCGCAAGAACCTTTCCCGTGCGGCGAATTACGGCAATGCCCATGCAGCCGGTGACGATTTCCTTCACGATAAGCAGAACGCAGGGGAACAGCAGGTTGCCGAAGCGCGTCAACAGGCAGGCAAGCATCACAATTTGTGTGAGCTTATCCGCAATCGGATCGAGCGCCTTGCCGAGGTCACTCCCCATTCCGAATCTCCGCGCAATAAAGCCGTCCGCAATATCCGTTGCGCCCGAAAGCAGCAGCACCCATGCCGTTGCGGAATAATCCTTCCGAACAAGATACAGCCACGCAAGCGCAGGAACAAGCAAAAGCCGAAATGCGGAAAGCACATTCGGCACGGTCAGAATTTTGTTTTTGTAAGTTTCGGTTTTGCGGGCATCATCCGCCTCGTTGTTTTTCATACTCTCCTCCCGCCGGTTCATCCTTTTTCTTTCGGGCTTTTTCGTCGAACATACGCTGCCCGGGCTTTTTCTCTGCATTTCCTTTTTCGCATTGATTATATGCCGCCTGCCGCAACGTTGTATCAATTCAACATCAACGCTCGTTAAAAAAAGCAGATATCATCTTTTTAAGGAAATTATCCCTTTTTCAGTCTTTCTCGACGGGGAAGGATTCATTCTTTATTTTTAATTTTTTTGCTCAAACGCAGCGGATTCCGCAGCCTTCGGCCGAACGTTATTTAAGTTTCGGATTCGCTGTTCGACATTTGCTCCGCATACCTTTCATCGCCCCACCATTTCGGCATCAGCTCATTCAAAGTAATCGTCTCACGCGTTTCGTAGTCAACAAGAATTTCCGCATCTTTGTTGCGCGGGGACAGCTGCATGAAAAACTCGCGGCACGCACCGCAGGGCATTCCGCTTCCGCCGCCGCAGGGCGGTGCATCACGGAACGCGATCATGCGTTTCACAACAGTCTGCCCGCTGTTCACAAACATATTCAATGCGGCAACACGCTCCGCACAAAGGTTCATCACACCGCTGCAGCTTTCAATGCAGAATCCCGTGAAGATCTCTCCGTTTTCGCTTTCAAGCGCGCAAACAACATGATGCGCATACACAAACGGCGTAACATCCTCCGGATGATATTGTTCCTTTGCTTTAAGGTACAGTTTTTCCCAAATATCCATATCAATAATACCTCTTAACTCTCCCAACGATTATCAGTCGCGGTTGTCCGCCGTATAAACTATGCAGCCTATGCCCGCAATCATTGAAAAAAGTATTGCGCCGCCCATTCCGTCCGTAACAGCCGAACCTGCAAAAAAGCCTGCAATTCCGGCAAGTATCATGATAATTACCGAAACTGTTGTTCTGAATTTTTTCATATGCTTCTCCTTATTTTTGAATTGCGTTTTCCGTCACGGCTCATTTTCGGGCCGAAAAAGTCTCATCCGAATCGTGCAAAACAAAACCGACGGTTGTTCCGCTGAAAATTCAAGCCTCGCATGACATAACCAAACAAAAAAGCACCCCTGCCGGGATGAAGTGCCCCCTGTCAAGTAGACAGTGAAAAAACAAAAAGATTTTATCTGGAATTCCACCCTGCTGCGCAGCAGGGTGGAATTTTTCACGCGGCAGTGCGATGAAATTCCATCGGTGTCATGCATCTGAGTCTCTGCTGGTAACGCTTGTTGTTGTAAAAATAGAGATAACGCTCGATTGCCGAAATCAGATCGTCACGCGAAGTAAACTTTCTGAGATAGTACATTTCAGATTTGAGAATACCCCAAAATCCCTCCATTGGACCGTTGTCAATGCATCTGCCAACGCGTGACATACTCTGTCGCATATTGGCGGCAATAAGTTTGTTGTGAAAGCCTTTGCTTGTGTACTGAAACCCACGGTCGCTATGGAACAAAGGATGTGCATCCGGATTTGCCTTTACCGCCTCGTCAAAAGTTGCATACACAAGCGAATTATTGTTGCTGTCTCCGATCCTGTACGAAACGATCCTCCTGTCACACAGATCAAGGATTGCACTTAAATATATTTTCCGGACTTCTACGCCGACATAGTATTTGAATTCGGTTACGTCGGTCAACCACTTTTCATTGGGCTTGTCTGCATGAAAATCTCTGTTCAGTATATTTTCCGCAGTTACCTCGGGCGTTGATGGGATATAGTTGTACCGTTTCCTTCTGCACACAAATTTCAGATGGAGTATCTGCATCAGTCTCCGAATTCGTTTCTTATTGTAATGGACGCTGTACTCCCGATTGACCGTGATCGTCATCTGCCGATATCCGAGTATCCCGTCTTGTTTTTCATACAGCGTCTTGATCCATTCGGCAATCTGCTCATTCTCAATCTGTCTGTCGCGTGGCGTCCGTTTCAGCCATTTGTAATATGCAGACCTGTTTACATGTAATCTTCGGCACAGCTTTTCAATGGGGTATTCTTCGGATATGTGTATGTTTTGTATTACTTTGTAGTAATCCTCCTGCCTTACTCCGCTGATCCATCGCCCCCTCTCAACTCCCGCAATTTTTTTAGCGGCTTGTTTTCCATCTCCGCATCTTTGAGCTGCGCTTTCAATATCCTGTTTTCCATGCAAAGGCGCTCTTCTGCACTCATTTCGTCTGCCGGCTTGGTTCTTCCTCTGCCGTCCCGCAGACCGTCTATCCCTTTCTCCTCATACTTCCTCACCCATGCATATATTTGCTGGTAGGATACCCCGTATGTTTGGATCGTCAACGGATAGTCCTTCCCGTGCTCTATGCAGAATGCTACGATTTTTCCGCGCTCTTCCTGTGTTGTTTTTCTTCCCTTGGCCATATAGATCTCCGTTCCGGCTCCTCGCCTCTCTTTGCATTCTTTATGACCATTATACCACTTTACCCAGCGTTTGAGTTGCGTTACGTTTAATATTCCGTATTTTTTTGTAAAGTTTTATAACTACCTTCGCCATTCAGGTATGCTTGCACTGCTGTAAGCTTCTGTTCTTTGCTGTACTTCCTGTTCCTTCTCCTTGACATAAATTACCCCCATAGGGTAGACTTGTTTTCTTTTTTCATGTGTCTACCCTATGGGGATTATATCAAAATGGATGCTTGTCCTTTTATACTTACTACATTATGCTAAGAGATGGAAAAGGTGCTCCATTTTACCATCCCACTCTCTGCTGGAATCGGCGCACTCTTTCAGTTTGGTTTCGACTTCAGCATTTATCGGCAGATTTTTCTTATAGCGGATGGTATGCTCAAGGCTTGCCCAGAAGTCCATAGCGATTGTACGGAGTT
>ENA-OZVN01000465-OZVN01000465.1-human-gut-metagenome-genome-assembly--contig:-NODE-465-length-12438-cov-4.982557_pt1 | contig 12438 bp, 10 predicted proteins | sample MGYA00243446_ERZ654047 | MGnify/ENA primary metagenome ERZ654047 (study PRJEB26926, sample SAMN06164884) | human gut metagenome | biome: ENVO:00009003; feature: ENVO:2100002; material: ENVO:00002003...
GCCGAGGATTCCTTCCGTAACGGGAGATTTTGCGGACTGCAAGCCGTTCGGCGGCAGGGCAGAGTTCGGAGCGATCGCTTTTTTTTCACTTGGGCGCATGTCACGCCTCTTTTGCCCCGATTTCCCCGTTTCTGTGCCGCCCGCCCTTCCGCTAACGGCGGCGGAAAGGTGTTTGCTGTTTTCGGCTGAATGTCCAGAAATTTGCAAATCAGCTGTGCATTGAATGCTGTCGTGCCGGTTCCTTTGCATTGCATTTCGCTCTTTCGAGAAGGCTGTTGCCCGAATTCGTGCCTTAACGGACTGCAAATCATGCCGCACTGCACCGATGCTGCCTTCCGCGATAAAATCTCCGAAGGGGTTTGCAATTACGGCGGCACGAACGCATGAAAACAAGGCTGTGCCGCTGAACTCATCGGAGTCATCGGAAAACCGAAATGATGCAAAATCTTCTCCGTCAATAAGATAAACGGTAAATCCGCCGCGCGGGGGTTTTTCGCGGAGTTTCAGAACAAAGCGGGTGCTTTTGCCAACTGTTGTAAGCCGAATCGATCCGCTTAAACTTCCGCGTAATGTGATGAATCCTACCATATCGCCGCCCTCCCTTCTGCAAGAATATGCTGTGGGCACGCAAAAGTTGCAAAAATGCGAAAAAATTTTAACAGACATACCCGGGAGCATGTAAAAACTTATATATGAAACAAGGTGCTCACAGGGGACGTTTACCCTTGTTCATTTCGGTATAGGTATGCTATAATACTATCGGAGGAGTTTGGCTTTGTTATATGAGCTTATAAAACCTTATAGTTCCGTTTCGCTCATCGGCATGTGCAAAAATGCGGGAAAAACAACGGTGCTTAATCGATTGATAAAGGACTGCCGCAGGATGGACGAGAGCATTGCGCTGACATCCATCGGAAGGGACGGGGAGCGAAGCGACCTTGTGACGAACACGAAAAAGCCCGAAATTTTCGTTTACGACGGCACAATTATTGCAACAGCCGAAAAGCTGCTTTTTGCGGGCGGAAATTTGTCCGATTCCGGAAATGATGCGCAAAAGAACGGCATGAACAGCGGTATTTCCCGGGAAATACTGGACACAACAGGAATGCCGACGCCTATGGGAGAGGTCATTATCCTTCGTGCATGCAGTGACGGCTTTATTCAGCTTGCGGGTCCGTCCATGACGGCGCAGCTTGCGCGGCTTAAAAAACGCATGTTTGAGCTCGGCGCGGCAAAGGTCATTATCGACGGTGCGCTGAGCCGAAAATCGCTTGCAATGCCGGCTGTCAGCGATGCGGCAATACTGTGTTCGGGCGCAAGCTATTCCCCGGATATTCGGAAAACTGTTGAAGATACATGCTTTTCGGCGGAGCTTATGATGCTGCCGCAAACGGAGCGGACGGAATATGTGCACCAATGCAAACAAAAATACGGCGTGTTTTTCGGCAGCGGAACCCATGGCGGTGAGCAAACGGAGTTTTCGGAGCTTTCCCGCGCGGCGGAACTTGTTCGAAAAGGCGGCGCAGAGGCTGTTTTGATGCGCGGCGGGGTGCCGGATTCGGCTGCAAATGCGCTTATTGCGGCGGGACGTGCGCTGAACGGACTTGAGATTATTTGCGAGGACGGCAGCAGGCTGCTGCTTTCGCATAAAAACTATGAAAAACTTGTTCGTGCAGGTGCAAGATTTACCGTTATGAACAAAACGCGGCTGCTTGCGGTGACGGTCAACCCGTTTTCCGCAAAAGGCAGTCATTACAACAAAACGGAGTTTTACGATGCCATGTGCAGCGGTCTCGGCGGACGCGTGCCGGTGCTTGATGTTGTGAGCGAATTCGGCTGCGCGGCAGCGGAGTAAACCCGTGCGCGTAAAATCGATACTCCTGCGCTTTCGCGAATAAATGATAGAAAACAAATTGACATTATAAGACTATGCTTGACAAACAACAGCAGGCAGCGATAGGATTTGCCTACATAATTGAAAATTTGCAGACTTGTTCCCCCTTCGGAGAGGAGCTTGCGCGGCATACCCATGCGTATCCGTGTGAAGAGAATGCGCGGCTTTGCCGCGAACTGGAAAACGTTCGCCTGCTTGCGGAAACGATCCGCAGCGATGCCGCAAGGGAGGCACTGTCCGCCGCCGAGCGTGCGCTCATGCAGCTTAAAGATGTTCGCCGTTCGGTCGCGCGAAGCCGCGAAATGACGCTTACAGACGTTGAATTCTTCGAAATTAAACGTTTTTTGATAAAGCTTGATGCGCTTGCGGAGGCATTTTCAAAGATTCCCTGCGGCGAAAGGCTGAATGAAATCGATATTCACCCTCTGCCGCGCGCGCTTTCAATAGTCGATCCGGACGGAATGCGCGCAATGACTTTTCGCGTGAGCGACAGCGCATCCGCGGAGCTTGCGAAAATTCGGCGCGAGCGCAAACGGGTTGACGCCGAACTGCGCCGAGATCCTGTCGAGGGGCGGGATGGGCTTGAAGCGGAAAGAACTCTGCTTGCCGCAAGGGAGGAGAGCGAAGAACTGCGCATCCGCACGGAGATGACAAAAGCTTTTGCTGAACATTCTCACGAGGCGGAGCAGGTGATAAAAAGCATTGCAAGGTTCGATTTTGCGCTTGCAAAAGCAAGGCTTATGTGCAGCAGGGGCGGCAGCATTCCGAAGGTTTATGCAAACGGGCAGCGGGTTCTTCTTAACGAAATGATTAACCCGCAGACAGCCGATGCACTGCACTCGTCGGGGCGAAAGTTTACCCCGGTCAGCATCGAGCTTTTATCCGGCTCAACCGTTATTACGGGCGCAAACATGGGCGGAAAATCCGTTGCGGTCAAAACGCTTGCGCTGAACGTGCTGCTTGCGCTGTGCGGCTTCCCTGTTTTTTGCGGGGAAGCAGAATTGCCGCATTTTGCCGGCATACACTTGCTCTGTGAGGATATGGAGGACAGCTTGGGCGGACTTTCGAGCTTCGGCGGGGAGATGATTCATTTTGACGGCATTCTTTCCGAAATAAAAACCGAAAGCACTGCACTCGTTCTGCTTGATGAGTTTGCGCGCGGCACGAACCCGCACGAAGGTGCGGCGCTTGTGCGGGCGGCAGTGAAGTATTTCAACAATCGACGCGGCTGTTTTGCGCTGATAACAACGCATTTCGATGATGTTGCGTGCTGTGCGCCCATGCATTATCAGGTCATCGGGCTCAAAAACGTTGAACCTGCCGTGCTCGATGCAGCATTGGCGGGAAACGATGCTTCGAGGGCTTCCGTGCTGCCGAAGCTTATGGACTACGGCTTGTATCGCGTTGCAAGCGATGTGAATCCGCCGCGTGATGCGCTGGCGATTTGCAGAGCAATGCGTGTTTCCGATGAGTTCATGCGCTGTGTAAATGCGGAGGAAACAAAACAGTGAACCCCGTGCCGCGAAGACACGGAACGAGTGCGGCATTAAAAATAAAAATTAAAATGTCTGAAAGGCAGAATACAGGAGGATTTACAATATGAAATCAGGAAACAAAAAACACAATGTGCGCATTGCGGCTCTTATCGCGGCAGTGCTTGCGCTCTGTCTTGCGCTGACAGGCTGCATGATGGGCAGCGGCAAACAGCCGAGCATCAATGCGGAGGACGATTCAACCATTGCATATGCCGACAGGCAGCTTACCTTTGCGCAAAATGTGCAGTCGATTCAGGTGAACGTCAACACAGCGGTCGGATTCTTCTGCTATGAAGACAATATGTATAAAATTTTGACCGATAAGACCGACAGCGGTTCCGATGCTTTGGATACAGACGCATCGGATGCGACAGACGCACCGAATGTGACAGCCGCACCGGATGTGACAGTCGCACCGGATGTGACAGTCGCACCGGATTTGACAGCCGCTCCGGACGCACCGAAAGCTGACACGGCCGAAGACAACACGGTTAAATATACCGTTGAGCTTTTTGAAAAGGATAAGGACGGAAACCTTTCGGAAACGCCGGCATCTTCAGATAAATTCACTTATGAAATCAACGAAAAAAACGGCTATCTGTTTGTGAAATCCTCCGTTCTCGGCGAGATTCGCATTAATGCATCCTGCGCCAACGGCAGCGAATTGAAAGAGACTGTAAAGCTCAATGTCAACCGCCAATCGGTGAGCCTTTTCGACATTGTGATGTTCGTTATCGGTCTGTATCTGCTCTATTCCGCAATTTCCGGCCGCGGCAGAATCTTTGATGCCGAGTTTGTAAAAGAGGGCATGGAAGCAAAACACAAAAAGGCAATGCGCATAAGCTGCCTTGCAGCGGCTGTCATCATGATTGCGGCGGGCGTTGTTTCCGCTTTGGATGGTTTCGGCAAGCTGCAAACTGTCAGCATGATTCTGTTCGGTCTGCTCTGCGCCGTGTTTGTTGCGGCGATCATCTGGACGGGCAAATACGTTGACAAGAACGCAAAGCGCGAAGCTCAGCAGCAGCCGGGAGGCGGCGTACCCCGCGCACCCAAGGCGGCGTTCGAGTTTGACGATGATGAACCCACAATAGACGACGTTAAAAAGTAATTCGCGGAACAGCTCCGCAATCGATTGAACTTTGAATGAAGGCTGAATCAGGCGGAGCTTTTTGCGGAAGTCCTGCGGATATAAACACAAACAACTTGAATTAAGTGAGGCAAGCAATGGAAAACAACGAGAACATCGCTCTTTCGGAAGAAACGGCAGCTCCCTGCGGTGCAGACACGAAACGCAGCTTCGGAAACATCGTGAAGCATTATGCGGACAGGTACTTTATTAAGGCTCTCGGAGCAATGGCAAAGGGTCTTTTCGCCTCTCTGCTCATCGGCACGATAATTGCGCAATTTGCGCGTATTCCCGCACTTTCGGGCATTCTTGACCCGATTGTGAAGGTTGCACAGAACGGCTTTGTTGTCGGCGGTGCGATCGGCGCGGCGATTGCTGTCGGGCTTGGTGCGAAAGCTCTGACGCTCTGCGCTGCGGTCGTTGCCGGAGCGATAGGTTATACAAGCGGCGCAGGCGGTGCGGGTCCTGTCGGGGCTTATATTGCTGCCGTTATCGGAATCGAAATCGGAAGGCTTGTTGAAGGAAAAACAAAGGTTGATATTCTTCTTGTTCCCATTGCGGTGCTGCTGACGGGCGGCGTTGTGGGCGTGCTTCTCGGGGCACCGCTCGGTGCATTTATGAAGTGGCTCGGTTACATAATCGGCAAAGCAACCTATCTGAACCCGATTCCGATGGGCATCATAGTTTCCGTTGTTATGGGCATCATTCTGACGGCTCCGATTTCAAGTGCCGCAATTGCCTCCATGATATTTGTAACGGCAAATGCCGCACCGGATGTTAAAACCGGGCTTATGCTTGCAGCGGGTGCCGCAACGATCGGCTGCTCATGCCAGATGGTCGGTTTTGCTGTTTCAAGCTTCCGCGAAAACCGCTGGGGCGGCATTGTTTCTCAGGGACTCGGCACATCAATGCTTCAGGTGCCGAATATATTACGTCATCCTGCAATCCTTGTTCCGCCGACGCTTGCAAGCGCGATCCTCGGACCGTTCGGAACAACGGTGTTCCAGATGCTGAACGAGGGCATTTCGGGCGGCATGGGTACCTGCGGATTTGTGGGTCAGATAGGAACATTTACGACAATGCTTCAAAACGGCAGCGAGTGGTGGTCGATACTGCTTCGCGTGCTGCTGCTGCATATTGCTGCTCCCGCTGCGCTTTCTCTGCTTTTCAGCGAAATAATGCGCAGGCTCGGGTGGATAAAACAGAACGATATGCTGCTTGACTGAGCTGTGCGGCAGCAAAACTTTTTTAAGTTTTTCTTGAAAGGAAATGAGAACATGGAAAAATTCTATTTATATAACACTCTCACAAAGCGCGTGGACGAGTTTGTGCCGCGCGAGGCGGGCAAGGTCAGCATGTATACCTGCGGCCCGACCGTTTATCATTTTGCGCATATCGGCAACCTCCGCTCCTATATCATGGAGGATGTGCTCGAAAAATTCCTGCGCTATATCGGCTATGATGTGAAGCGTGTGATGAACATAACGGACGTGGGGCATCTGTCAAGCGACGGTGACACCGGCGAAGACAAGATGGTCTCCGGTGCGAAGCGCGAGGGCAAAACCGTTATGGAGCTTGCAAAATTCTATGAGAATGCGTTCTTTGACGATTGCCGCAAACTGAACATCAAAACTCCCGATGTTGTTGAACCTGCGACGAACTGCATTGCCGAATACATAAAACTTATCGAAAAGCTGTTTGAGAACGGCTATGCATACGAAGCGGGCGGAAATATCTATTTTGACACCTCCAAACTCAAGGATTATTATCAGCTCACGGGGCATTCGTCGGATGACTTGCTTGTGGGTGTGCGCAGCGATGTTGAAGAGGACGGAAACAAGCGCAACAAGTCAGACTTTGTGCTTTGGTTCACAAAATCCAAATTCGATTCTCAGGAATTGAAATGGGACAGCCCGTGGGGCGTCGGCTATCCCGGCTGGCATATCGAGTGCTCTGCAATCAGCATGAAGCATCTCGGCGAGTATCTCGACCTGCATTGCGGCGGTGTGGACAATATTTTCCCGCATCACACAAACGAAATTGCGCAGAGTGAAGCGGCCGTCGGGCATCCGTGGTGCAGCCACTGGTTCCATGTTCAGCACCTGAATGACCGTGAGGGCAAAATGAGCAAGTCGAAGGGCAATATCCTGACGGTTTCCGTTTTGCAGGAAAAGGGTTACGACCCTCTTGTATACAGAATGTTCTGCCTGCAAAGCCACTACAGAAAGCCGCTTGAATTCAGCTACGATACGCTGGATAATTCAAAAGCTGCTTACGAAAGGCTGCTCAACCGCATTGCGGGCATACCTCAAGAGGGCGAAACGAATGCGGCACAGTTTGAAGATTACCGCCGCCGCTTTATCGAAAAAGTGGGCAACGATTTGAACACTTCACTCGGTCTGACGGTGCTTTACGATCTTCTGAAGGATTCGGATGTGAACGGCGCGACAAAACGCGCAATTATTGCGGATTTTGACAGGGTGCTTTCACTTAATCTGCTTTCGGGCGGCACGAACACTGCGGAAGAGCATTCGGATGAGTTTGTTCGGTATGTTGAAGGACTCATTCGCGAACGCGCAGAGGCAAAAAAGAACAAAAACTATGCCCGTGCGGACGAAATTCGTGCGGAGCTTGCAGAAAAAGGCGTTACGCTTAAGGATTCGAAGGAAGGCACAAGCTGGACAAAGGCATAAATCCGGGAAGAACCGCAAAGCGGAGGGGCAATAATCTTTGCTCCCCCGCCGAAATTTATTCGGAGTGTTTGTTCCCAAATATTGAACTTAACAAAAAACTAACGAAACATAATAAAAAATAATGAAACATAACGAAATATAACGAAGAAAGGTGTGATATTATGAGAAAATGCGCTGTCGGCGGTCAGGCCGTTATGGAAGGCGTTATGATGAAATCCGACAAGGGTATTGCAATGGCAGTGCGCCGCGCGGACGGAAAAATTGTTGCAAGTTACAAAAACCAGGTTTCAAAAGCGCAGAAGGGCACTTTTTGGGGGCTGCCTATAATTCGCGGAGTTGTTGCGCTTGTTGAATCGCTCACAACCGGCATGTCCACAACGATGGATTCCGCAAAAATGTACGGCGAAGATGCGTTTGCGGATGAGGAGCCGACAAAATTCGAAAAATGGCTTGCGAAAACTTTCGGAAAATCCGTTGAAAACATCGCAATAACAGTTGCGCTTGTGCTTGGCGTTGCGCTTGCTGTCGGGCTTTTTGTGCTTATTCCGCAGTTGATTTCGTCGATGATTTTCGGGCAGACAAAGAGCCTTTGGCGTTCGCTCGTCGAGGGTGTTTTGCGCGTGGGAATTTATATCGGTTATCTTTTCGGCTGTTCCTGCATAAAAGACATGAAGAGGCTGTTCATGTATCACGGTGCGGAGCATAAAACAATTGCCTGCTATGAAGCGGAGGATGAACTTGTTCCCGCCCGCGCGAAAAAATACAGCCGGCTGCATCCGCGCTGCGGAACGAATTATCTTTTCCTTGTGATGGCGATATCGATTCTGTTTCTTACCGTTATCGATGCCGTGTTCATCTACGGATTCAAATTTGAAATTCAGAACAGCATTCTTGAATTCCTTTTCCGCTTCGGCGTCCGCATAATCTGCATTCCGCTCATTGCGGGCATAAGCTATGAGGTGCTGCATGCGGCGGCAAAGAGTGACGGCTGGTTTGCAAAAGTTGTTCGCGCTCCCGGCATGGGCTTGCAGCTTATCACAACAAAAGAACCCACCGAGGATATGCTTGAGGTTGCAATTGCGGCATTTTATATTGCAATGGGTGAAAGAAGCTGCGATTACTATAATAAACTTGCGGATGAACCCGAAAACCCGCAACCCGCCGATGCAGCGGAGCCGCACGAAAACGCAGAGGCGGCAGCCGAAAAAGCTGAATGCACCGAAAATGCGGAACCTGAAGCAAAAGCGGAAACGGCGGCCGAGGCGCAATGACAATTCGCGATGCCGTTGCACTTGCCCGAAAGGAGCTCATTGAAACGAGCCTTGAAGATGCGGAGTTTGAAGCGCGCCAGCTTGCGGCATTTTGTCTCGGAAAACGCAGATTGTACACGTTTGAGTTTGCGGATGAAATGCCGGGCGATGCGCTGAAAAAGCTTCAAAGCTGCATAATGCGCAGAAAAAATCATGAGCCGCTGCAATACATAATCGGCGAGTGGGAGTTCATGGGACTGCCGTTCACGGTGAACGAAAACGTGCTGATTCCGCGTGCGGACACGGAAACGCTTGCCGAAGCAGCGGAAAAAATCATTGCGGAACGAAAGAACACAACTGCACCCGTAAAATTTCTTTTGGATGTCTGCACGGGCAGCGGCTGCATAGGAATATCAATTGCAAAGCGGACGGGCGTTCCCGCGCTGCTTTGCGACATAAGCCCCGAGGCTGTTTCCGTTGCGGAAAAAAACATTCAATTAAACGGCGTTGGGGAGCTTTGCATGTGCAGACAGGGCGACCTTTTCGAGGCCGCGCTGCCCTTTGCAAAAGAGCGGGCAAGCGGGTTCGATATTATAACAATAAATCCGCCTTATATATGCACCGATGTTATTCACTCGCTTCAGCCGGAGGTTTTGTGCGAACCGATGATTGCACTTGACGGCGGTGCGGACGGCTTGGAGTTTTACAGGCGCATTCGGAAGGGTTATTCATGTCTTTTGAACCCCGGCGGCGTGCTGCTGCTTGAAACAGGCTTCGATCAGGGCGCGGCGGTTTCAGAGCTTTTTGCGAATGACGGAGCTGTTTCCGTGCTTTCGGACATTTGCGGAAACGATCGCGTGGTGGTTGTTGAAAAAAGATTGAATCGGGGTTGAACAATTGCCCAAACATATGAAAGATAACAGGATATGCTGAACAGACTTAAACAGATGAAGCTGCATTATGAGCAGCTTGCGGAAAAAATCGCCTCCCCGGAGGTCATGGCGGACATGAACGCATGGCGTGAGCTTGTTAAAGAGCATTCAACGCTTGAACCGATAATTACCGCTTACGATGAATACCTTGAAACGGAGCGCGGCATTGCGGATTGCAGGGCGATGCTCGATTCGGAAGAAACCGAGCAGGAGATGCGAACCCTTGCGGAAGAGGAGCTTGCGGAGCTTTCCCATAAAGCGGCGCAGCAGCAGGAGAATCTTAAAATTCTTTTGCTTCCGAAGGATAAAAACGATGAACGAAACGTTATTATGGAAATACGCGCGGGCACGGGCGGGGATGAGGCGGCACTGTTCGGCGCAGTGCTGATGCGGATGTATCAACGCTATGCCGAGCGGCATAATTTCAAATACGAGCTCATCGATATTGCCGAAACGGAAATGGGCGGGATTAAGGAAGCCACGTTCAGTCTCAACGGCCGCGGTGCATATTCCCGAATGAAATACGAGAGCGGAGTGCACAGGGTTCAGCGAGTGCCCGAAACGGAGACGCAGGGGCGGATTCACACAAGCGCGGCAACGGTTGCGGTGCTTCCCGAGGCGGAGGATATTGACGTTGAAATCAATCCCGGAGATTTGCGCATAGACACGTACCGTTCAAGCGGCGCAGGCGGGCAGCATGTTAACAAAACGGAGAGCGCGATAAGAATAACGCATCTTCCGACGGGGCTTGTTGTTCAAAGCCAGGATGAGCGCAGCCAGGGCCGCAATAAAGAACAGGCAATGAAGGTGCTTAAAAGCCGTCTTTATGAAATGTATCGCGCGGAAGCTGCGGCAAAAGAAGCATCGGCGCGCAAAAGTCAAGTCGGTTCCGGCGACAGAAGCGAAAGAATCCGAACCTACAACTTCCCGCAGGGACGCGTTACGGACCACAGAATCGGCATGACAATTTATAAACTGCCGCAGTTTATCGACGGCGATATGGATGAAATTATCGAAGGACTGATTCTTGCCGAACGCACAAAGCAGCTCGCAGGTGAGGATGCGGAGTGAGTCGGGTCGGAAAGACAATAAACCGCTGAAAACTGATACGGATATAATTTAAACATCGACCGTTCCGATTTTTGGAACGGTCGATGTTCTTGTTTAATACAATTTGAACACAATAACGAATGCATTCCGAAACACGGGGTGCATTCGGCACCGACTTATGCCATGGGCTTCAGTTCGGGGGAAATGATAAGGGTTGCTTCGGTTGCTTCCTGAATCTGCTCAACGGTGAATTCGGGATTGTATTCGGTAAGCAGCAAACCTTCGGGAGTTACGAGCATAACGCCCATCTCGGTGATGATCTTTGTGATGCACTTAACTGCGGTGTAGGGCAGTTTGCATTTTTTAAGGATTTTGGGCTTGCCCTTTGCGGTGTGTTCCATTGCAACGATAACGTTCTTTGCGCCGACGAGCAAATCCATTGCGCCGCCCATGCCGGGCATTTTTTTGCCGGGGATGATCCAGTTTGCAAGGGAACCCTCTTCGTCAACTTCGAGGCCGCCGAGGATTGTTGCATCAACATGACCGCCGCGAATGAGTGCGAAAGAGGAGGCACTGTCGATGAAGCATGCGCCGGGTGCTGCTGCGGAGGGGCTGCCGCCTGCATCAACAACGTGGAACGGATCGCGGTTTTCGTCCGTTACGGGGCCGGTGCCGATGGTGCCGTTCTCGCTCTGAAGGATAACATGAACGTTTTCGGGAAGATATGCGGGAACGAGGGTGGGAAGACCGATGCCGAGGTTGACAACATCGCCGTCTTTAAGTTCTTTTGCAACACGCGCTGCGATGAACGCCTTTATCTGAGCCTTATCCATTAAAGTTTGCCTCCTTCAACAACATAGTCAACAAATACGCCGTAAGTGCGGACGTTTTCGGGTTCGATTTCGCCGATTTCAACGATCTCTTCGGCTTCGGCAATAACCGTGTCTGCCGCGGTTGCCATAACAAGGTTAAAGTTGCTGGTGTTGCCCTTGTACCAAACGTTGCCCGCCTTGTCGATTTTTGCACCGCAAATAACGGCAAAATCGGCATGGATGGGTTTCATGAGCAAATAATCACGGCCGTCAATCGTCTGTTTGCCGAGGCAATAGGGACTGTCTTCAACGATGGTGCCGACGCCTGCGGGGGTGAGAACACCGCCGAGACCGCCGCCGCCCGCACGAATCATTTCGGCAAGGGAACCCTGCGGAATGAGCTGCACTTCGAGAGTGCCGTCAACCATGGACTGGGTCGCAACCTCGGGATTGAGGCCGACATGGGTTGCGATGAGCTTTTTAATCTGCTTGTTGTGAACGAGCTTTGCAACGCCGTAGTAATCCTCACCCATGGGGCCGCCGGGCATTGATGCATCGTTGCTGATCATGGTCAGATCCTTAACGCCGCTCTTTGAGAGAGCATCGATGAATTTGTGGGCGTTGCCGCAGCCCATAAAGCCGCCGAACATAACGGTTGCGCCGTCGGGGATAAGCTTTACGGCTTCTTCCACAGTAATGAATTTAGGCATACTTTCTCTCCTTTTGATACTGACCCGAAAAGGGTCGGATTTTTGAAATCATTTAAACAGAAACGGCGGAGCAAACGGGGTTTGCGTCGCAGCTCCTCCGTTCAACTGTAAGTATATACCTGTCGGAGGAAAAAATCAAGCAAAGTTTCCGCAAAACTTCGATTATGCGGGGACAGCGGGCAGATATGCGGTGACAGCGGGCAGATATGCGGGGACAGCGGGCAGGTATGCGGGGACAGCGGGCAGATATGCGGGGACAGCGGGCAGGTATATCCGAATGCAGTGAATCCTGCTTAAGCTTTTCCCTGCGCCGCATATGCCGCGCGGGGGACTTTATACATCAGTCTTCATTTTCGCCGTTCGGCAGCGGCGGAATGCTGAGCTTTGTTTTTGCTTCTCCGCGCTTCAGCTCCGCCATGATGCCGCGACTGTCTCT
>ENA-OZVN01000520-OZVN01000520.1-human-gut-metagenome-genome-assembly--contig:-NODE-520-length-11809-cov-4.546878_pt1 | contig 11809 bp, 4 predicted proteins | sample MGYA00243446_ERZ654047 | MGnify/ENA primary metagenome ERZ654047 (study PRJEB26926, sample SAMN06164884) | human gut metagenome | biome: ENVO:00009003; feature: ENVO:2100002; material: ENVO:00002003...
GATCATGCCTAGTCTCGTGGGCTCGGAGATGTGTATAAGAGACAGGTATTAAAACAATTAATAGAAGAAACGGTTAATGATGTGATAGATGATGAAATATCAGAAATCTTGAAGGAAAAACAAGGATCTTATCTTGAAGATTTAGATATAGATACTATCCGCAAAGAATATCGGGAGTTATTTATTCATTCTGCCTGGTATATGCTTTTAAGACGATGTGGGATAGAACCCGGAGACTATATGTATTTAGAGGATTTTCGGGCAATTACTGATTTTAATAATATCAATGTGATTTCTTGTTTAGGAACACCTGTAAGTGAGCAATGTTCTTTTGTATTGAAAGATATATCCCGGTATTTGTGGCAGAAAAATTTACAAAAAAACAGAGCAGAGTCTATTGTACAAAGCAATCAAAGGGAATATAATAAAGATAATAAAACACAGGAACAAAAGAGAGGGGTGAACAGAAATGACGTTGACATACACAAAGAAGGAGGACGGACTGCTGTATCCGGATCTGGAATTAAAGGAAGCTCCGAAGGGATACATCGGGAAATACGGAGTAATGAGAGCCGATTATCTGGAGCAGCATCGGAAATCAAGGTATACGGCGATGATGATGACCGGGGAAATCAATCAACATATGATAGACATTCAGAAACAGGCAGAGGAGAGAATGGACGAACTGATGCCAGAACTGATGAAGATAGCAGGAGCAACAGAGGAACTGAAGGCAGCCGATCAGATGAAGTGGGTCGGACTCGTAAACAACTGCAAACAGCAGGCGGAGGAGATAATCAAAGAAGAGATTATATACAGTTAAGCCTTTTCCCGGAAAATCCACAAGAGCAAGCTGAGTATGGAACAGCAGCAGGTAATACACCTGCTGCTGTTTTTGCATTCCCGGATAACTATATTGATGAATGTCTGAGAACAGGTGGTAACAATGAACTTTCGTTAGAGTATGTCCTGCTTGATCTGGCACAGGAAAACCCTCAAAAAATACTTGCAAAAGATTTAAAAGAAAACTGGAAAGGTGGAAAAGGGCTTGCAATGCCAGACGGCATAAAAGTGAGTGTCTGGTATAACGAAGAAGGGATTTCTTTTCGCAGAGGCAATGGTGCAAGAAAGAATCCTGAAAGGCTGTTATCATGGGAGGAAGCTGCCGAACGGATAGAAATTCTTTATAGAAATGGGCAGTTTACCACAAGAGAATTATCAGAAAATGCAATAAGTACGATTCGGGAAGAAACGGCAGGACTTATTGCATTTTTTTATAAAGAAGATATGGGACAGTCCCGATGGGGAAACATCCATAGTGAAGCTGTCATATCAATCATTGAGGAGTTAAAAGCGACTGCCAGTATAAAAAAGTTATACGATGAGATTTCACTTTTTGGAACAGCTAGAGCAGGTAGCATAAGCCAATGGCAGGAAAAAAGATGCGAGAATCTGGCAGAGAGACTCTATAAGTTAGGGAATCTGTCTCCTCTTGTTCCACAAAATGTACAGGAAATAGCTCCAATGGTATTTATCACAGCAGATGAGATAGATAGATTATTGCAGGAAGGAGGTATTGTTGAGGGAGGAAAAAGAAGAATACTTTCTTTCTATCAACAGGAGCTTGCGCCGGATACCAAAACAGCAATTAATTTCCTGAAACAGGAGTATGGTATGGGAGGTCATTCCCATTCTATATCAGAAAGCCGGAATTCCAATGAATGGCACGATGCCAAAGGATTTCATTTAGAAAAGGGAAACATACAAAAGAAACTGACATGGAAAGAAGCAGAAAAACGTATCCGCACTTTAATAGAAAATAAAGAGTATCCTTATATACAACAGGAAGAAAAAACAGATACAAAGGAGAACGTGCCGAATTTCGGTACGCAGGAAGAAAAAAAGGCAGATACTATTCAATTCCAGATTGACTTCTCTGAACATGATATTTTAAGCCACTATGATAAGGAGAAGAAAGCCTATGTTACTGCTAAAATATCTTTTGCGGCAGCAAACAGACTGTTTGCGGAGTTAGATGAACAGGAGATGGAGCAGCAGGAGAATGAAGGAGAAGGTTATTCTTATTACAAGACAGCATTTTCTATCTATGCAGTTATAAATGGAGAAGAATATTCTTTCCAGGGAAGATATGACATAGGAAGTGAAGGAAAATCCCTGATAGAACATATCCAGGAATATTATGATTACTGTCTGTCCCCAGATTGTATGTATAGACAATACTGGGAGGAAGATGGCGTATTAGAGGAAAAGATAGAACAACTCACAAAGTATAATGAAAATTTTTTGCCGTATCTTGAAAGCCACTTAGACCTGACACCTGCAGAACGGAAACAGATCACTGCGTTGATACATAAGGAAGAACCAGAAGTTTTACAGGATAAAAAGTATGAGATTATGGATACAGGTCGCATAGACTTTCCATTTGATGTACAGGAATGGACAAGGGAAAATAACGAGTTTGTTTTTTCTGGACGTAATAAATACTGTAAAAGCAGGGAAGAAGCCAGTGCATGGATAGAAGAACAGCAAAAAGAATCAAATCTTATTGAGGTGGCTGTTGAAAGCAGCGAAGATTATGAAGATATTGCAGGTTCTTTTGTCACAGCAGTCGATACGGAAGGAAACAGAAAGCCGGTTTATCGTCTGATACAAAAGGGGAATGACGGGTTAGAAACGTATCTTCCAGAAACGCTTCTCTTTTATAGTGAAAAGGAAGCAAAAAATTATATTAAGAGCCATGCGGATGAGATAAGAGAGATCAGTTATGATGAAATGATAAACTGGGCTGCAGAAATAAGAGAAGACAGGATTGCAGCAACAGAACTTCAGGAAGAAATCTTAGATACGGACAATATAGCCATCACTCCTGTTTCAAATGACAGAGGACAAAATTATCATATTCCGAAAGAAGAATTAGGGACAGGGACAACCCGTGAAAAATGCTGGAAAAATATCCTTGCGATTGAGACTGTAAAACAATTAGATCAGGAACAGCGCAAGGCAACAAGAGAAGAACAGGATATATTAGCAGATTATGTTGGCTGGGGTGGGATTGCAGATGTCTTTGATGTGAACAAATCACAATGGCAGGAAGAACGGGAACGGATACACACAGCCCTTACCCCGGAAGAATACCGTTCTGCAGAAGAATCTGTTTTAAATGCCCATTATACGCAGCCACTTATCATTAAAGCAATGTATCAGGTATTAGAAAATATGGGATTTAGCCGGGGAAGGATATTAGAGCCTTCCTGTGGGATTGGGAATTTCTTTGGTCTTGTTCCAGAAAATATGGATGGTTCTACTTTATATGGTGTTGAATTAGACCGAATGAGTGCAAAGATAGCAGGCTACCTTTATCCTGAAGCAAATATCCAGAATATAGGATTTGAACGTACCAACTATCCAGATGGATACTTTGATGTAGCGATCGGAAATGTACCATTTGGAGATTACCGGGTAAATGACTCAGTTTATAACAGTCATGGATTTTTAATCCATGACTATTTTTTTGCAAAAACTCTGGATAAATTACGTGCTGGTGGTGTTGCTGCGTACATCACAACAAAAGGTACAATGGATAAAGAAAGTACAAAAGTCAGGGAATTTCTTTTTAAGAAGGCAGAATTACTGGGAGCTATCCGTTTGCCTAATACGGCATTTAAAAATGCCGGAACGAAAGTAACAGCGGATATTTTATTTCTGCAGAAACGGGAAAGAGAAATAGAAAATCCTGAATGGACCACTATTACAGAAGATGCACAGGGATTCCGTATAAACAGCTATTTTGTACAACACCCGGAAATGATATTGGGAACAATGCAGGAAATATCAGGACCATATGGAATGGAAACTACTTGTGTAGAAAAAGAGGGAGTTCCTTTAGGAGAACGGCTGCGGGCTGCTATATCACATATTACAGGACATATACCTGAAAGAGTGGAAGAAGAACGTGCCGAATTTCGGTACGAAGCAGAACAGCCGACAGATGCACCCGATGCTTCCGAGGTACGGATGTACAGCTATGTACTATCTGACACGGGAGAGGTTTATTATAAAAATGAATCCGGTCTGGAACAAAAAGAGACAGCGAAAACAGCAAAAGCACGTATCACAGGTATGGTCGCAATAAGGGACTGTGTCCGTGAACTGATTCGATTGCAAATGGAGGAAACAGAGGATGCAGATACAAAGATTTCTGCAGAGCAGGCAAGGCTCAATGCGCTTTATGATTCGTATACTGCCAAATGGGGGCTGTTAAATAGTACGGCAAACAAAAGGGCTTTCTCGGAAGATTCCTCATATCCCCTGTTATGTTCTTTAGAGAAATTAGATGAAGATGGAAACCTTGACAGAAAAGCGGACATGTTCACGAAACGTACTATCCGAAAGAGCGAAACGATCACTCATGTAGATACTGCAAATGAAGCGTTGGCAGTATCACTGGAGGAAAACGGAAAAGTTGCCCTTTCTTTTATGTCAGGTCTGTGCGGAAAATCTGCTGAACAGATCACAGAAGAATTAACGGGAGTTATATTTAAAAATCCAGATACGCAGGGATGGGAAACGGCTGACGAATATCTGTCGGGAAATGTCCGGGAAAAACTGCGTATAGCAGAAAAAACATCAGAAAATGATACCAGTTATAAAAGCAATGTAGAAGCGTTAAAGAAGGTACAGCCTAAAAAACTGGATGCTTCCGAGATTGAAGTCCGTTTGGGAACGATGTGGATTCCACTGGAAGTATATGACCAGTTTATGAGAGAAACTTTCCAGCCATCGCAGTATATCAAAAATATAATTAAGTTACGATATTCTGAATATACAGGGGAATGGAACATCGAAGGGAAAAATATAGATGGCAGTATCCTCTCAACAAACACATATGGAACAAAAAGGGCAACGGCATATCGTTTACTGGAAAGTTCTTTGAACCTGAAAAATATCCAGATATTTGATACTTACACGGATACAGAAGGAAAAGAACATAGAGAATTAAATAAAAAGGAAACGATATTAGCCAGCCAGAAACAGGATATGATAAAAGAAAAATTTAAAGACTGGATTTTTCGGGACAGAGAACGGCGGGAAATGCTGGTTTCTATTTATAATGAAAAATTTAATTCGATACGTCCAAGACAGTTTGATGGAAGTCACTTGGAGTTTCCTGGCATGAATCCAGAGATCACTTTGAAACCTCATCAGAAAAATGCAATCGCCCATCAGCTTTACGGCAGAAATACCCTGCTTGCTCACTGTGTAGGAGCAGGTAAGACGTTTGAAATGGCTGCTGCTGCAATGGAAGCAAAACGTATCGGACTTGCTCATAAATCCCTGTTTGTCGTGCCAAACCACCTTACAGAACAATGGGGAGCAGAATTTCTTACTCTATATCCTGCTGCCAATATCCTTGTGGCAACAAAAAAAGATTTCCGCCCGGAAAACCGAAAAAGATTCTGTGCGAGGATTGCAACAGGCGATTACGATGCGATTATCATCGGTCATTCCCAGTTTGAAAAAATCCCTCTTTCTGCAGAAAGACAGCGTGCTGTTTTAGAAAGCCAGATTGATGAGATTGAAATCGCTATCACACTGGCAAAAAAAGAGCAGGGAGAAAACTATACTATCAAGCAGATGGTGAAAAGCCGGAAAAGTTTAGAAGTAAGGCTGGGGAAATTGAATGAAAAGAAAAAAGATGATGTTGTTACTTTTGAAGAATTAGGTGTAGATAGGCTGTTTGTAGATGAATCGCACGGTTTCAAGAACCTGTTTTTGTATACAAAAATGAGAAATGTTGCCGGGGTTGCACAAAGTGAATCCCAAAAATCAATGGATATGTACAATAAATGCCGTTATATGGATGAAATCACAGGTGGAAAGGGGATCACTTTTGCAACAGGTACTCCAGTTTCAAATAGTATGACAGAATTATATACTATCCAGAGATACCTGCAGTATGACCGTCTGCAGGAAATGGAGTTAGGAATGTTTGATAACTGGGCATCTGCATTTGGGGAGACGGTAACAGCTCTAGAATTATCGCCAGAGGGCAGTGGATACCGTATGAAGACCCGTTTTGCGAACTTCTTTAACCTGCCGGAATTGATGTCTGTTTTTCAGGAAGTAGCAGACATACAGACTGCAGACATGTTACGGCTGCCTGTTCCAGAAGCAGAATATGAAAACATCGTACTGCCTGCGAGTGAAGAACAAAAAGAAATATTAGAATCCCTGTCAGAACGTGCGGACAGGGTAAGGAACCGGGAAGTAGACCCATCGGAAGATAACATGCTCAAGATTACGACCGATGGACGTAAACTGGCATTAGACCAGCGTCTGATAAATGATATGCTCCCAGATACGGAAAATAATAAAGTTTCTGCCTGTGCAGAAAAATGTTTTGAGATATGGAACGAAACAAAAGAGCAGAAGTCAGCGCAGCTTATCTTTTGTGATTCTTCTACACCTAAAAAAGATGGGACATTTAATGTCTATGATGCCCTGAAAGAAAAACTGATGCAGAAAGGAGTACCAGAACAGGAGATTGCGTTTATCCATGATGCCAATACGGATGTACAGAAAGCAAAACTCTTTACAAAGGTACGTTCTGGACAGGTACGGTTCCTGCTCGGCTCCACTTCTAAAATGGGGGCAGGAACCAATGTCCAGGACAAACTCATCGCCCTGCATCATTTAGATGTGCCGTGGAGACCTGCGGATATAGAGCAGCAGGAAGGACGTATATTAAGGCAGGGAAATCAAAATGAAAAAGTGAAGATATTCCGTTATATCACAGAAAATACGTTTGATGCCTATTCCTGGCAGCTCATCGAGAATAAACAGAAGTTCATTGGACAGATCATGACTTCCAAATCCCCAGTCCGTTCCTGTCAGGATGTGGATGAAGCTGCCTTATCTTATGCAGAGGTAAAAGCCCTGGCAACTGGAAACCCTAAGATTAAGGAAAAAATGGACCTGGATATACAGGAAACGAAATTAAAGATGCTAAAAGCAAACTATGAAAGTAACCTGTTCCGGCTCCAGGATGCGATTGCGGTAGAATACCCACAGCAGATTGCAAAATATGAAGAACTGACTTCAGCATATGAAGCAGACATAATCCATTTAGATACTGCCTTAAACACGCCTTTTTCAATGGAAATACATGGGATTACCTATAATGATGAAAAGACAGCAGGTGAGATTCTTGTACAAGCGTGTACAAAAATGAAAAAGGAACATACAGATGCAGCAGACATAGGGACTTTTAAGGGATTCAAAATGAAGGTCTCGTATTCTCTTTTTGATAATAATTTTTATGTAAAGCTGACAAGAGAATCCTCCGTTACTGTCGAAGTAAAGAAAGACCCTGTACGCAACATAGAACGTATCCTTACGGCATTAAGAAAAATGCCAGGACAAAAAGAGGTTGCAGAGGAACGGCTGGAAGGGGCAAGACAGCAGCTTGTTCAGGCAAGAGAAGAAGTGAAGAAACCTTTTGAAAAGGAAAATGAATTACGGTCTGTACAGGAACGTCTGACGAAAATAAATGCAGAACTGGATATGAAACCAAAGGAAGAACCGAAAAAGATGATTAAGAAGGAGGAACTGAAAAAATGCCTGTAAGATTAGAAAAAATGGGAGAATGTATCCTGCGATTAAGAGAAGAACGGGGATATAGTCTGGAAGAATTAGCCGGACTCACGTTGTCATCGCCGGATGAATTAAGAAAGATTGAGAGTGGTACACAACAGCCGGACAAAATGACCCTTACCCTTTTAAGCAATGTTTTAAATGTATATCCTGACAGTCTGCAGAACGGAGAGATTCATTACCGTGCTTCACAATCCAATCTGATAAATCTTATAAAGGAAACATTAAAGTATCTGGAGGGAACAGAAGAAGATAACAAAGAGATTGCGGAACATATTGAAAAGATGCAGAAAGAATATGATATACAGCGAGAGGAAAAGCAGGAAGAAGAAAAGACAGAACAGATAGAAAAAGAAGAACAGGTATTACCGAAAAGAGAGCCGGAAAAAGCTGCACCCAGATTATAAATAAAATGTGCCGAATTTCGGTACGGATAGGAGATGGATAAGATGGAAGATAAAAGCAGAGAAGTCGTAATGGCAATTTCTAACGCAGCAAGGTATATGGACCCATTTTTTAAATTAACAGCAATGGGGACCGTGCTGTTGATTCAGTATTTTGCCCGCATGGTAAAGGAAAAAAAGCTCAAGGTAACTGAATTTACTGACTTTCAGAAATTTCTCAAAGCAACAGAGGGAAAATATGACATCATGAACGTCCCTGAGATTCCAGAAGGACAGTTATCAGAAGAATTAGATGCACTGGGTATCCATTATATGGTATTACCCGATCTGGAAAAAAATGATGGGATGCTGCAGGTAGCAGTCTACCAGCCAGACAGGGAAAATTTTGGAGCATGGTATCAACGGCATATCCTGTCGCAGATGACAGGAGGGGAAAAAGATTTACAGCAGTTAAAGAATCTTACTTCTGGAAAAACAACAATCATTTCCTTCCCTCTTGAAGAGGAAGAAGAAGTGGTAAAGGAAGATTTTGAAAAAATGGGGATAAACTATTCCCAGCTTCCAGACCTTCACGTTGGGGATGGTGAGATACAGGTTGTTGTAGCCAATGCTGACCTCCCTAAAGTCGAATCATGGTATAAATTATATCGGGAAGATTTATTAAAAAAGGGCATGACAGATGTGCCTGCTATGAAAAAAATGTCGATGGACAATTATATGCAGACAGGACAGCAGACCGAATCAGAGTATATTGATACGGCTTCTCCTGAATTAAAGGCAGCGAATGCAAAGTATGAGGGAGAACAAAAAGGAAGAATAGAACAACAGATAGAAGCAGCCGAACACAATGCCATGAGACAGGAATCCTCAACAGCATATCTGCGATATATCAATGACCCATCATATATCCCGGTCAGTATTGATAAAAGAACACTGGTTGAAAAATCAAATGTGATAAATAAGGATGGGCTGGAGAGATATAACCAGTTCTCGTGCAGGATACCAGGTACATACGGTAAAAATGAAAAGCAACTGGTCATTCCTAATGAACAGGTTTTTGAAAAGCAGAATGGCTCTTATATTGCTTTCCTGCAGAAAGATGAATCCCCGTTTGTTTTTGATGTGATAACAAAACAGGTAGACCGTGAGATGAGAAAACTGACAGGAGAAGAATTTGTAAAACGCTATTTTGATAAAGTAGATAAAACTGTTGAACGAAATGTGACATCATTACAAAAATATAAGGAAAACGCAAAGGCGAAAGATTTAAGTGATCTAAAGATAAAGATGCCGACTCCGCCGATCAAATCAAAATAATGTGCCGAATTTCGGTACAAAGAACAGGCAGTGATGCTATGCTGCCTGTTCTTTTTTATAGAAAAGGAGAAAGATTTTATGACACAGAAAAGAAAACCACCCTGGGGGATGTTTCTTATCGGCTTAGTTCTTGTACTTATTGTTTCCTATTATGCAGCAGGGCTTTTTTCACTGGAGGGTGTGACAATACAAAATTATCAGGATAAATTGACGTATATATTGCTGCACCCTTTCCGTAACTGGTTAAACAGTAAGACATCAGCAGTCATGGGGATTGCTCTGGTCGCATGGGCAATGTTTGTCTGTTATTACCTTACCTATTACCGTAATTTTCACCCGGATGCAGAACATGGTGTTGCAGAATGGGCAGACGTTGCTAAGACAGCAAAAAAACTCTATGGAAAAGGAGAAGAACCAGTTACTTTACTTAGTAAAAATATCAAGGTGAACGCAAAAGCCTTACCAAATATGCACATCCTTATCTTAGGAGGCTCCGGCGATGGAAAAACAACCTCTCTTTTGATACCGAATATCCTGCTTGCCAATATGACGAATATCATCTTAGATGTAAAAGGTGACCTGTTGAAAAATTACGGGGGATACCTGAAAGAAAAAGGTGTGACAGTAAAAAGCCTTAACTTTAAAGATATGTTACAATCTGACCAATATAATCCATTTGTATATATAGATAATTATACCGACATGGTAGAGCTTATCACAAATATCCAGACATCAGTAAAACCGCCAGATGCCCAAAAGGGTGACCCGTTTTGGGATGACGGTGTTGGTCTGTATCTGCAGTCTCTCTTTGAATATGAATGGCTTCAGGCGAAAGAAGAAAACCGTGTTGCATCCATGCCTGGGATTTTGGAACTGGTAAACAGGGAAACACAAAAGATAGATGAGGAAGGGACAACACAGTTACAGCAGGATATGTACAGATTACAAGAGAGGTATGGAGTAGATTATCCACCTGTGCGGGATTATAGAAAACTGAAGGAAGGAGCATCGGAAACCGTTCGTTCTATCGTTATCATGGTAAATGCACAGTTACGTCTTTTTGAAATCCCAGAAATCAAGAGAATCTTTGAAGGAACTGACGATATAGATATTCCATCACTTGGATTAGGAGTAGAGGGAAATCCAGAAAAAAAGACTGCCCTTTTTCTTGTTATGCCATCAGGGGATTCTTCCTATAATCTTTTTATTAATATGTTCTACACACAGCTATTTACTGTTTTAAAACGTATCGCAGATAATCGGAGAGATGGACAGCTGCCTATCCATGTGCGGTTATGGGCAGATGAATATTACGCTGGTCCAAAACCTTTAAATTGTGAAACGCTTTTGGGAGAGATACGAAGCAGAAATATGTCCATTGTTCCTATTTTGCAGGATATAGCACAGATAAAGACCCTGTATCCAAATGATAAATGGGAAATATTCACGGGAAACTGTGCAACAACGGTATTCCTCGGCAGTGGTGCTACTGCACATACAACACATCAGTGGATATCTGATATGTTAGAGGATATGACGATTGACAGCCGTTCCGAAAATTTAGGACATTCGCAGGGAGGAAACCTGCAGATGAGCAAGGGTGGAATGAAATTAATGACTCCGGGACAGGTCAGCCGGATGCCGAAAAATGATTGTATCCTGTTCCTGAAAGGAGAAAGACCAATCTATGATAAGAAAAACTGGTCATTTGATACAGAAGTATTTAAAGAAGCACAGGAGATAGCAGGGAAAAATGGTTATAAAAATCCTGTATATGTATCGTATGATGAAGAAAACAGGCAATACACTACAACCCGTTTCGAATCAAGACTAAATTATATCTCACAGGAAGATTATGAATTTTATGAAGAAAAAGCCAAGACGGATGATAACATACAGACATTCCAGATAGACGAAGATGCTTTTCTATATCTTAACTTCAACGAAACTCCGCAGCCAAGCCTTCGGGAGTTAGAGAAGATGGTGAAAAAGATACAGGTTTCAGAAAACAGTGAAGATGATGAAAATGAGGGGAACGAAAAGAAAGAAGATACTGTGCAGGATAGAAAAAAATGGGATTTATCTGGAGATATTATGGACTGTTTTCAGCGATATTCCAGTGAACTGTCGCAGGAAGAGCAGGAGGAAATCATAAAAGGTATCGAAGATGGCTTAACAGATCAGGAGATAAAGAGATATTTTGCCTTGTACGGAGCAGATAAAATGCAACAATACAGAAGGGTTCTCACGGCAAGAAAAAACAGAGGGTAGATACAAAAAAGCAGAAAAGACTTTAAGTCCTTTCTGCTCTTTTTTATCTCCTCTCTCCTAAATCTCTTTACGCCTGTCAACATGAAAAAATAAAATGTGCCGAATTTCGGTACACAAATAGCAAAGCATAATATATTTAAAAA
>ENA-OZVN01000542-OZVN01000542.1-human-gut-metagenome-genome-assembly--contig:-NODE-542-length-11549-cov-83.871411_pt1 | contig 11549 bp, 17 predicted proteins | sample MGYA00243446_ERZ654047 | MGnify/ENA primary metagenome ERZ654047 (study PRJEB26926, sample SAMN06164884) | human gut metagenome | biome: ENVO:00009003; feature: ENVO:2100002; material: ENVO:00002003...
GATCATGCCTAGTCTCGTGGGCTCGGAGATGTGTATAAGAGACAGGTATTATACATCTTATCAACAATTACGAATCCGTCTTTACGTTTGTACGATGATATGATAAACTGTCTGCCGTTCGACCATATCGTACCTTCACCAACCGAAGTTTTGAACGATGAAAAGTATGAACAACCTACGTGCGAAGCAACTTTAAGATTGAGTGCATACAGCACACCACCTGCGTTATAGTCATCATATTCAGTACCTTCTACAAGTTTTGCAAACCTCGATTTTTCACGTTGTGCTCGATGTTCCTTTGATGAATAAATTTGAATTGCAAGTGTTCCGTCTCGATAAGTGCGTATTTTGTCTTGTGTTAGTTGAAAAGACAAGTTAAAATAGTCACAAAACGGATTGTACGGTGTTAGACGGTTACCCAATACGATTAATTGTAATTTGTCACGGTCACGGTCTATTGACTTCCAAAATTCCATTAAAAGTGTCATTTCGTTTTTCGCGTATCTATCGTCAAGCGGTATATATTCATCGAAATTGATTGTTTCGATTTGTTCTACATAACTGTCGAAGGTAGATTTAAGTTTACCTGACATCGTAAGCGGAACAAAAAATACAATCCATTCCCATTTGTCAGAATTAGGACGTTTACATTGAACACCTCTTTTTGAACCTTTAAATTCCCAGCCTTCAAAGTCTTTACGATACTTTTCCTTTTCAGGTTTATTATCACCGAGAACGTGTCCGAAAAAATTGCTATATAATCCCTCGTCAATTTCGCTTTTGAATCTGCGAATATAGATAGAGATTAAGCCCTTTTCTTTTTTGTCATACAAGATGCGCGTTTTAATATCGAAGGACTTACCGTCCGAACGGTCACTTTCCACGAAATTAAATAACGCACCTTTTGACAATAGATGTTTTGCTGTATAGTATGTTTTGTAAGCCATTATTCGTTGATAGCGGTTTCGTCATACCATATTTTGAAACCTGCATTGAGTATATCGCGTAGCACGTCTGCAATGCGCTGCGTGAATTTGCCGTAAATGTTTACGTAATCAAATTGCATTACGTTCCATTTATTCGTTGTTCCAGTCGTGATAGTGTTGAACAGATTATCAACAATTTCGTTACAAACATAACCGCAGTTATCGATATTTGCTTGAACTTCAACTTCGTTATCGGGTTGAATTTCATATAGTACAACACCATAGTTTGCACAAAGTGCTGCGTTTGATAGTAACTTTGTGCCTTTGTTTGAAACGTACAATGCACGATTTGCAATATCAAGATGTTTCTTTGACGATATTATATTTATAATACCTCGTCCTGCTTCAAACGGTGCATTACTGATTTGTTCTGCACCTTTTAGAACCGAACCTAAATGTCCAGTATAACCGCCAAAGGCAACTTTACTTGCGCCCATTGCAATATCATTCATCGCTGAACCGATTTGCATTGCACCGCTTGCAATTCCTAATTTAGCGTTTAATTGTGACAATTCGCGTGCAGTTGCCTGTTGTTGTGTAACGTCAGCAGTTTGAACCGTAATCGGAAATTCGCGCATAAAATCTTTTGTTACGTCAAGTATTTGATTTTGGAAAGAAAGATACAATCCAAAATCAGTTTTTGAAGTAAAATATCCGACTTTAATTTCAATATTACTTCCGTTTTGTATTATGTCATACGCATTTAGTATTGTTCCAACTTTGAATTGCTTAAAGTTTGAAACGATTGTTTTTTGTTGTGTATATTGAATTTCAAGACTACCCAACATCGATGCAGGAAATACCACAAAATAAAAATCAACGTTGCCTTTCGTATAAATTTTTATCGGTGTGCCTTCTGATGCGTTAAGTGGAATATTGAAAGTTTCGGGAACATAAATAGCATTATATACTTCATAATTCCATTCTTCATTATTCCAGTTAATTTTTGTACTACTGCTTTTTTTAATGATATCAAATAGAATTTCATCTGCACTTGCAACAGGGCGATATGTAATATAATTATCTTGTCTTTCTATTTTTGATGACACAAAAAATTCATATATTTCGCGGTCACTTACTGCACCCTGCGTTGTCAATTTATATAATTGTACTTGCAAAATAATACCGACTTGTTGATAGTTTTGTGCTTTTTCAAACAATTCAGTCAATTTCAATTGATTATTCCCTTGATATTCCATACCGAGAGAATAAAACGGAATCTTATACGAACCGTAGTCGATGATACGAGAACGTGTCAACAGTGATTTACGCATTTGCAATGACGGTGCATAGTTCGACCATACGTCCTCAATGTAACTTACAACAGCAATACCGTTTACGACAGTGATTGCATCGATGAAACAAAAACGTGTAAAGTTGTTTACTTCATCGTGAATCGACATATAGTTAAAATCGTAAAACTCTGTATCGTTTTCGTCAATGAGGTCAAACGAAATCTTACCGCTGTTTGTTACGTACGTATGCGGTGTTGCAATCGTCTTTTGTTCCAACGTTGCGAGGTATCTATCAAGTGCTGTTTTGTTGTTTGCATCTTTATGATAGACATCGAACACTTCGCTGTATGCATCGGTTAATATGCAGTTTTTATATAATTTAATAATCATATCAGTATATCACCATAAAGCAATTTGCAAATTCATTCAAGCAATCAAGATATATATCTTTAAGATTGAGTGCTTGTTCTAACAGTTCGCTGTTAGATTTGAAAATCAAAAGTGCAGAATCTTTGTTTCCTGTGTATGATACACGTGTTGCTACTTTGCCGTTTTCAGTTGAAATCGGATATAGATAGTTGTTTGTATCACCACCACTTGAAAGATTGATTTTGCGTTCGAGAACATTCGCAAAATTAGCGATGTACATTTTGATTTTCGGTACGTATTTTATCAGTAGTTCGTTCGTCTTGTCGCGGAACTCGTGATAAAATATTTGTTCATCTTCCGAACCGATTTCGAATATATCATACTTTTGTCTTAACAGTGTGTACATATCGAAATCAAGTTCACCGAGAGTGAACCGTGGGAACTTTTGAAAAAGTCCCACGATTTGTTGCCACTCTGCTGTTTGCTCGTTTCTTTCGAGAAACGTTTCAAAAGTTTCAGTGTACAGTGCTTGCATAATTCACCTCTTGAACCTTTGCTACAAGTTGTCCGTCACGAAATTCAAGTGTTTTGCCGAGTTGCTCGTATTGCTCGTCTGTCAATACAATCATGTTCGGTGTGCCTTTAAAAGATTGACTTTCGCAATATGAATTGTCACTATAAATGTGTATATATTTCATTGTCTTATCTCCTTTTAAGTTATTTCGGTGTCGTTGTAGTAGATAATATCAAATGGCAGCAATTTTGATGTATTCGAAAAACTCATAAACGGTGTACCATTGTTATCGCTCATATTTGCAGTATATGATGTATCATAAGATCCTTGTTTATTGATATATGATAGATTATACTGTGTCATCGTTAGCGCGGGATTTAAGCGCATAAGAGTAAAAATAACAACCTTTTTTGACTCACTATCTTCCTTAATTGTAAAAAAGGTATTAAACTCATCAAGCATCGAACTTGAATTAGGAATGTGAAACCGTATACTTATTTTTCCTTTTGATAAACAAACTATTTTTATGAGTCGAGCAACTACAGACGAAATATTAGTGTTGCTTGAGTCAAGCATTGAATTATTTGAATAAGTATACTTATTCAACGTCGTACCGCCACCGCCACCACTCTCACCGAGTTTGTGGTATGCTGTATCGTACAAGTAAATAACACCTTGTGTGAACGTGTCAGTCGTCGTTCCAGTATGTCTGTAATATGTATTCGCAACAGGTGTGAACCCACTTGCCGTTAAGTTTTGGTTTATAACAGGTATGTTATCAAGGTTGTTGTAATCGCTTACACCTGAACCACCACCACCACTTTCCAGTGTACCGATAAAACTGACATCAACGGTAGTTACACCGACAGGCAGTGCAGTTACTTGTGCCATTGCGCCGAAAGTGCTTGCCGCTGTTGAAATAAGTATATCTTTAACTAGAATTCCGCGGTTTTTCGGTCTAGTTATCTGCGCTGCTTCAACGGCTGTAATACTTTCAGACAATTCACCTGAATACAATAACGTTGCGTTTCCATCTTTGCCGTTTTCACCCTTCTGACCTTGTTCACCTTGCGGGCCTCGTGTTTCAACAAATGATTCTTTCCTGACAAATACTTGTTGAGTGTCAGGTCGTATTTCATCAATAATGCCAAATACTATACTGTCTGTATTTGATGAAACATATAGACAACTATCATTTATCTGCGGTGTCCTATTATAGCCATCAATGTCCGTACTAAAGGATTGGTACGGCCCCATTATCACATTTTTTGAATACATAAGTGCTGGCAATCCTGTTGCACCTGTTGCACCTGTTGCACCTGTGTCACCCTTCTGACCTTGTTCACCTTGCACACCACGAAAGTTTGTAGCAGTTTCAATCGAAAACGTTGTTTCTGATACTGCTGTTATAACGGCATAATAAACGTTACTAAACAATACAACGTCACCTTTACCAACAGTTGAACCTTCGGGAACTACAATCGTGCCAAGTGCGTATTCTTGTGTGCCTTCTTGATACGTTGCAGACGATTGATAAACTTGATATTGCGGATTTGCTTTCAAATATGCTTCCACACGATGAAACGCTTCTAAAAGCGTTTCATTTTTATTTAGATGTGATGGATTATATCCTATCATACTGTCACCTCATTTTGTTCCTGTTCCGTCACTTGACGTTCTCTGTCCTCTGTTAGTGACGTGTTACCTACAAGCCTAATGTCAAGTCCTGCAATTTCCGCATCGTGATTGAAAGTGTCAATCAATACGTCAATACTTGCCAATGCGTTACCCTGCGAAGCAGTAACTTCAATGCCTTGTACGCGTTCGGCTTTATCGGTATTTGCAGACGATATGCCGATATGCGCAAGTGTTTCGTTGATAATCTTTTGTCGGTCTTGCATTAAGTCTGTACATAGATATTGCGCACCTGTTGAATACACGTTCGTGTTTCCATTTACATTTGCCGATGAATTTTCAAACACAACAGTTGCGCCGATTTGCTTTGCCTCGTATTTGTTTGCTAATGACAACAGCGTCGGACGGTCTTGTACCTCTACAATCGTCATAGTTTTTACCGCGTCAAGATTTTGGCGGATTGTCATATCAAAGTCTATGATTTTCTCAATCTGTACTTCGAGATAATTTTCAATCGGGTAACACAAATCATTCGCACGCAAGATGTCAACCTCGTCTGCTTGTCGCATTAATGTTAGTCCGTTAAAACCTATGAGATTATAATATTTCGGTAAACCGTATACGTCAATACCACCATAAACAAAAGGCAAGTATAGCCCAGTTTGTTTGTCACGTGCTATACCGCCCTTTGTCATAAGTGTTCGCAACAAATATCTTTTCGGCAAGTCAGCAGGCAAATTTTCAATTTTTACGGAATTGTGAAACTTGCTTGCAAATTCGTTATAGTAAACGTCGTACAATTGCTTGCGCAAATGTTCCGCATCACGTCTTGCTTGTCGTGTATTCGTTGCCATAAGTCACCGCCTTAACCTGCTTGTTTTGCGTAGTTGAAATAGCAACAATCGAACAACGGTGAAATCGCGAACAAATCTTCAACGTGCAGGAAATAGTTGTAGAACAAACCGTCTGCATTAAGTTGATTTACAAGTTCGTACAAACGCGTATAATCAAGAATTGCGTTTTGGTCTACAACATAAATGAACGTGTCGGTGCTGTCGATTTCAATCAACTTGTTTTGAATCTCTGCTTTCGAGAGGTTGAATACACCAGACAATTCGTCTACGTCGATTGCGTTGATGATAGTATACGGTGCAATGATATAAATATCTTCTGGACGTGTACGTCTGCGCAATCCTGATGTATTGAAATCTGCGTTGACAAACTGCATACCTTTCACGGTGTCTTTGAGTTTCTTCAAAATCGCTTTGTAGTCGGGCACTTTGTCCGCACCGACATTGATGTCACCCACGTTCTTCAACACCGTCGATGACGACGTCAGTGAACCGTTCGTCGCACCCCATTTCAAAAGTGCTTTAAGATTTTGGAACTTGTCATCGATACGCGACTGTGAAAGAACAGAAACAAGATTCGAAGCGATTGTTTCCGTGTCCGTGCCTTCTGCAAGTGCTTTGCGCAACTTTGAAATATCGACGGTCTGTTGATATTTTCTGCGTTCCCAGTTATTAAAGTAGCGAACTACCATTTTCTTCTTTGTGGAACGTGCCAAAGCGTTCGCACCGCTTTCGTCGTATGCTTCCGCTTCAACCAACTTGATAACCGCTTGCTCAATCGTGTCGCCCTTGTTTACAGGCATTTTGTCGAATACTGCAAGCGGATTCTTTGCTTCAACTTGTCTGATGACTTGATAAGCAATTTTACCTATCATATCACCGAGTTCAGCGTAGGTGTTCGGTTTATAAGTCAAACCGTCAACGCCAGGTGCAAAATTGTTTTGTACTGCCATAAATTACCTCACTTTATAAATTTTTGTGTTATTTTTTCGAGCAGTTCTTGCTCAAATGATTTTTCTTCTTCATCTTCGGATTTATTGCTTTGCTCATCTTTATGCCCCGAAAGCAACGCACGCATATCCCGAATATGTCGTTCTTCTTGTTCTTTTTGTTTTGCTTCAAATTCTTGACGTAGTTCTGCTTCACGGTCTTTTAATTTCTTTTCGTATTCTTCACGCAAAGCAGTTATCAACTCGTCAGAGGGTGTGTTCTTGTCCTGTTCGTCCGTCACTGTTTACCACCTTTGAGAACTCAATAAGTTTCTCAACGTTTTCGTCGGTCAAATCCGCGATAAATTCATATCCATTGTCAATACAATACTGATTGAATTTAGTTATCACAAATTGTTTCTTTTCTTCGGAACTGAAATCTTTGAATTGTTCAACTTCTTTCATAAACTGCATAAGCACGTCAAGCGTGGACAGTTTTATGTTCTCTTTCTTGAACATCTTCTTCCATTTACCTTTCTTAAAGAAAGCAACAACGTTGGATATTGCAAGTGCTACCGCTACCACGATATAAACACCTTTGATAACCCACTGGATTGTTTCGGTCATACTTCACCACCTTTTAATTTATTTTTTCTTCACCATAAGTATAACACTTAATATAAATAATTGCAACATTAAAAAGATTTTATATATAACTTCGATGTTATCAACACACCAGTTCCAAATATCCGCAAATTTCATTGTATATCACCTCTACATGTAAAATCAAATTCTTTGCTGTCCAGATGTCCGATTTCGACATACTCGAACAATGTTTCGGTGTCCTCAAAGTTTTTAATCGAACCGTCTGGATTATTTTCCAGATAATCGACGAACGCTGACACATCGTTAACCACATACCATTTCAGGTCTTTTATAAGATGTTTATAACAAAATTCCTCTTTCTTATATGGACATCTTGAACAACACTCTTGTTCACGCATTGTCCCCATTTTGCTACAACACTCGATTGCTTTCAATATTTGCTGTTTAGTTTTCATCGTGTTCACCTTCATCAATATATTTTTTCATCGTCGAAATCTTCTAAATCACCTAACACTTCTTTGTTGATTTCCATATTTTCATCGTTCAATATGAATTTATCAACATATATGAGTGCTTTGCCACCTCGAACATTCAGTCCACATAAGCACTTAAATTTGCGGTTGGGCTTGAATATCTCACACGCTTCGTCGAAGGTTTTGCCCTCGACTTCCTTTGCTACTACTTTTGTGTTTACACCTTTGCAATGTACTTCATAATGTTCACCGTCATACATCAAATATGATTTTGGTGCTAAATAAAGTGCATATTGATAAACACCTTCGCATTTCACTTTACCAAGTTCAACATCGTCACAATCGCTATAATCGCATAACGCGTGTACGCTGTCTGTATCGCAATATATGAAATTGTTCTTTACGTCACCGCGACATATAGTGCGGATATACCACATCAAATGCGAACGTGCTAATGCCGTTATTCTTGAACCGACTACTACCGACAACATCGACTTTTCGTCAATCTCTGTACCGTGTTTTACGAGGTGAACCGAGCCTGTATCTTCATCTAATTCGTATGCGACAAGTTCACGTTCTATACGCTGTGCAATCTTGCCGTATGCACTATTCAAGAACAGTTTTGCACCTTGCTTGATTGCACCCTTTTCAGTACACTTAATTTTGTAAAAATCTTCAACGTACTTTTTAATGCCTGAGGGAACTTTGCCTTGATACTCTAATACGTACTGAATATCATAATCCAAATCGTACCAAAGCATTAATTCTTCAAGTTCTTCAAGCCATATATAACGCTTGTCAGGTTCGCGTATTACGTCTGTATAATCACCTGTCATTGCGTCTTGCCATATCGGTATCATTCCACGCTTCAACGTTCCGAACAGATTTTCAATACATAAAATGAACACTTTACCTGTTCTGTCCTTCGGGATTGTCTTTCGCTTAATACCTCGCCCGAACGGATATAACATACGGTACATTTTGTCGGGGTACATACTGTTGACATCAAACTTGTATATTTGCTTTTGTACAATACCAACTTTATACGGATTTACAAAGCATTTACCACCGAGATATAAATGATGTTCCCGAAAGTCTTTATCTTCTTCGATAGTCATCGGAAAGCACATTTTGAACAACATTATGTTTTCGTCAGGATTATGCCCGTATGCGTATTTTAACAAGGCTTTTTTAGCAAGTCCGCCTGCGGTCATATAATCACCTGCAAAAAGGCTGAATCCCGATATTTCCTTAATCGTTGCGTCAATCTTTTCGGCAAGCAGATACAAGCCCTTTGTGTCGTTAATCATATATTGAATATCATCTTCAATATCTGCTTCGACGTAGTCCATTTCAAGTTTGCGAACGTCGTTGCCGTGCCTGTCTTTAATCTTCCAGTCGGCAAGATTTTTAGCAAGTCCACCGCCGTATATGTTGCAGATATCAATCATACGAAAGTTATGCACTTTGCGCTGACTTCTTCGATTGATATATTCGTTCCATATCCGCATTGAATAACGTTGTCCAAATTCACCGTTCAACGACTGATACGTCTTTGCAGGTAACTTTCGATAACGTTTATCTTGCGCTAATTCGACGGTAACGTCGTTCCAACCGTTGACTAAAAAGTAATAATCAAAGATTGCGAAATCGAATTTTGCATTATACCAAAAGACAATTTCAACGTTCATCATCGCACAACACGTGAGGAAATCGTCGGCATTTTGAAACAGTGCAAAGTTTTCACCGTCTGACAACATAAAAGCATAAGCCTTGACTTCAAAATGTGATTTTATCCATTTTTGATTGTGCTTGCGTATGCCTTTTTTGTTAACATCGTTATACAAGTGATATGCTTCATCTTCGCTTAATAACTTACCGTCACAATATAATTTTGTTTCGGTGTCTGCACCAAGATATTTGCAGTGTGGGAACGATAACGCCGTATCAAATTTCCAATCACCTACTACGATATATTTATCTTTGAAAAACTTTGATGTTTGCCACATTTTCCACGTTTTATAGTCCTACGACTTTTATGAACCTGCTTTTTGATATTCACGGTTTGTATCTCTAAACTGCTTTATTTTGTCACGGAACGTTGCATATGAAATTTTGCCTTTCTTGTAACGTTGTAGCAATTTATCGACTTCTTTATACTTCCTTGCCATATTCTCGAATCGCTTTTCCGTAAACGCTTTTTCGAGGTCGTCAACACGGCTAAATTCGCTTGCGATATTTACCGAAGGTGAAATGCTTGCAAAACTTATATTGAATAACTGCGAACCTTGATAAAATGCCGAAGCATATACTTCGCGGGAAACATTAAAGTTTTTTGTTACGCCTGCCTTTCGCGCTCTGCGCAATGCTTGACGGTAGGCATTTTCCCAATAATGTTCCGCTATATTGCGTTCGAATCCGTATCGGTACTGCAATTCTTCAATACCTAATTTTTTCCAGTTTGTCCTTGCCATATATTAAAGTTTGTTCCCACCAACCACCCGACGTGCGCAACGTGTGATATATTTTGGTTCGTGTTGCCACTCTCGTGGAGTATTCCTACCTGTAACCATCACAACACTATATCACCCGTTTTACATCGTCACATCAATATATGCAGATCGTGCCGTTTTCGTCGATATCGAAAGAACCTTCGTATTTAATATACTTCTTTCCGTTCTTCGTCTTACCGACTGCACAACTTGCAATCTTTTCGCGCGTGATATAAACGAAATGCCAATCGTCATCAAAGTGCGCTATGCGATACCAAGTGCCGTTTAACGCCCTGTAACGCATTATAAAGAGAGTTCCGTTTGCCTTCGACATATTATTCAAAATATTGCGACAAGTCGTCTATCGGCCTTTCAAGCGGTTTAACGCTTTCAACGCCTTTAATCCAAAGTTTCGGATACTTTCCGCGTTTGTCGATATTCATCATACCTTCGGAAACAACGATTGTTGAATATGCCGTCGGCATTTTTGACTTCGGTACGTCTTGCGTGAATCGTGTTTCAATCCACTTTCCGTCTTTCATCTTCACAGCATACGTCGTGAACATATTGCCGTTCGTCTTGTTCTTCTTCTTGCGAACAATGATTTGAAGTTCGTAAGTCTTGATTGCTTCTGTTGCTTGTGTTGCCATATATTACCTCATACCGCCGTAGCGGTTGGCGCGTTTAGTGCGCCACCCTTTTTATTATCTTATAATCTATTACTGCTTCATTGCAAATTGTTGCGATTATATAATTTGCACAATGCATTTTTAAATAATCGTTCGCAAGTTCTTTAACGTCGCTAATCGGCACATCGGACGACACACCCCATATACATTCATATTGAGTATTCCATAAAATCTGTAAATCGAAATTGTCCCTATATTCAATTATTAATGTTACATTTTTAACGGAACTCACTCCCCACGATTTATAGCATTGCTTAATGAAATTGATATAATCATCATTAGTTAATATATCAGGATTAGAAACTATAATTTGTCTTATCATAATACACCTCAATATATTATTTTATGCTATAAAATAGTTTCTTACAACATAGCCGACTTGGCGCAAATACAAATCCCATATTTTAGACGATGAGAATTTAGATGTTGTTTTATAACCGCAATTCGCGTAAAATTCGTATATATTGCTATAATAAACAAGTAAATTACCATATTGTGCGATGTTATAATCCTTTTCGCCGCTGTTCTTAAACTCTTTATAATATCGTTTAATTTCGCCGCTACTTTCACCTGTTTCGATGTCAGTGTCAAAATCTTTGAGTTGTTCATAAATGCCTTTAAGAGCATTATTTAATTTTGCATTTTTTGAAAATTTCATTTTTTACCTCTTACCGCCGTAGCGGTTGGCGCGTTTAGTGCGCTACCCTTTATTTATGTACTGTCTCTTATACACATCTCCGAGCCCACGAGACTAGGCATGATCTCGTATG
>ENA-OZVN01000545-OZVN01000545.1-human-gut-metagenome-genome-assembly--contig:-NODE-545-length-11526-cov-7.017348_pt1 | contig 11526 bp, 9 predicted proteins | sample MGYA00243446_ERZ654047 | MGnify/ENA primary metagenome ERZ654047 (study PRJEB26926, sample SAMN06164884) | human gut metagenome | biome: ENVO:00009003; feature: ENVO:2100002; material: ENVO:00002003...
CGAGATCATGCCTAGTCTCGTGGGCTCGGAGATGTGTATAAGAGACAGTCCTAAACCTGATTGTAAGAAATCTTCGGGAGTTCCCATATTGGCAATACACAGTATTCCTATAACAATCGGTTCTGATACAGATATTATCAGCAGATATATTGCGATCCAAAATATTCTATGCTTAATGGTATCATCAAAGCATAAGAACGATATTAGTGAAATCAAAACTGTAGTTAATACAAGATTAAGGAAGATATTATCACTTAATAGAACGACCGCAGAAAGAAAAGCTGTAGCTATAAGGTACGAAAAAACCAAGGGTAGTTTATCAATTTTTCTTTTGCTAAGTAATGAAAGATAAAGAAATATCAAAAGTATTTCTACTGCTACATTGGCTATTTCAATAATGTTTTGAAGAAGTACAGGCAAGACAATCATCTCCTTGTGGCAAAATCAAGATAGCGTGATACCACATCATCTTTATAAGTTCTTCCAATGGGGATTTTTCTTCCGTTTGACATAATAATATCATTTTTACTGATATTCTGGATATGTTCAAGGTTGATAAGCAGTCCCTTATTTACGATTATAAAGTTGTATTTCAGCAGTTCACTGCAAACCTCTGTAAAATCGCCACCGTACTCCAATTCGCCTGTAGAAGTAAATATGACCACCTTTCTCTTGTGTCCCTCAAAATACAATATATCAATCAGTCTGAATTTGAAAGACAAGTTCCTGTTGCTGAATTTGTAGGTTCTGAATCGCTGCTCACATTCATCAAAAATAGAAGATAGTTGTTGCGTGTATAAATAATCGGGTTGATTTTTCAAAATGTATCGAAAAGCATTGACCTCATACCCCTGTACTGCAAACTCAGCATAATTCGTCAGAAAAGAAATAATTACTGATTTATCTGTTTGTCTGATTTTTTCGGCTGTCTGTAAACCGTTCAGCTCAGGCATTTCCACATCGAGGATAATGACCTCATACATACCCTTAATAAAAGAGCTTAACAGTTCTTTACCGCTTGAAAATTCGTGAATCTGGCAGTCTGGAATTTTAAGGTCAGCAATTTTTCTGTGCAGTTGTCTTAAGAATACCTGTTCATCATCACAAATAGCGATATTCATTACACTCACCTCACGACTGGTCATGCTTTATGTATCAGTTATCATTATACCACATCGGAGAGATTATTTCAAGAGAAAAAATAGCTATGCCTCCATTAATAGTTTCGGAGACATAGCCTCATGTTGCGTTATTTTATATTCATCGAATATGGTCTATTGCCTGATTTAAGAGTGGGTGTACTTATAAGTGCTTCACAGAACCGAAAAGCGTAACTCTTTTTTTTGTATGCTCCACATAGCAAAAGTGCCTCATGACTAGCATTAAGGCACTTTATCGATTCAATCTTTCCCCAACCTCTCCGAAATCTCCAGGACAAGCTTCTGATCCTTCTCAGAAAGCCTCGATACGCTGTCCATGATTTTCTGTGTCAGAGCAGGATTTTTGCTGCCATCGTCGAAAAACTGCTGATGATAAAGATATAGAGCAGATAAAACAAACCATGCTTGAACGTGTCGAAAGTATCGAGCCTAGAATAAGAGATTATGCAGAAGAATGGCATATCAACATATTCAGACAAAAAGATCTCCGTTGGAGATATAAGAAAAACTCAGCTTATCACTACCTATGGTGTTGGCGCTATAGTTGACTTTAAGAACGATACTGTTGTTATCGCTTCTACAGACGATTGGGACTATTCCCCTAATGACGCTGATGAGGTAGAAAATCGAAAAATATTTAATTTTTTAAGGAGCTTCATCAGCTTTTTGGCTTCTTCTTTTGTGATATGAGTTGTTACATCTTTAGATATCTCGCCGTCTTTATCCAACAGCTTTATGCTGCTAAGCGTTTGTAGATATCCGCACCACATTGCATACAGCGCTCTGATTTTCACTTGTCCTACTTCTTCTTTCCAAAAAACAAATCAAACAGAATATCCACCACGTCTTTTACAAGAATGAATATCACCGCCGCCACCTGTCCCCCAAGAGAGCGGCGGTATCTACACTACGCTACTTTTCAGTAAGATATTCATTTCTGTCAAACAACTGCTCAATTGAAAGATTTTTAAACCTCGGAATGTTGTATCCAAACGGCGAGTTGAGAGCCTTTACAAAGTCTTTCGTATAGCCGTGATTTTTTAAAAGATCGTCCTCAAACTTTATTTTCTCTTCTTGCTTTTTGTCATCTTCCCTTTTCGTGATACAGCGCTGCATAACATAATGATAAATGGAGAAGTAAGAATCCACTGTACGAATATCTCCTATGTATTCTTTCAGTTCACGAACTACAGTAAGATGAGCAATACAGTTGCGGTATTTTCTTGTCATGCTGCTGTCTGCATTATTGATATCAACTTCAACGCACTTGCGCAGCCGCTCGTTCTTTTTCAAGAACAAATTCGGCGACTTATCACAAAGTTCACAAAGCGTCTGTGAAAGTATCCTGTAGTCATTTTTCAAGTTCTTTGAAGCCAACTCAGGAATTATCTCCTTATACAGCCCAAAATCACGTTCAAGGCAGTGTATCGCAATAACATACCTTGCATTGACATTCACAAGATTTTTTACCAGCAGATACATGACCGTAAGATAAAGCCCGATAACAGCCTTTGCCCTCTCCTTAGCCACGTTTTCTCTGCCCTTTGCCTGCTGTTTCACATTTTTGAAATCATCAAAGCTGATGTTCTTTATCATTCTCGCAAGCTCACTGCGCTTTACTTCCAAAGAACTGTTCATGTCAGGAAATTCCACACAACTCTTGTAATAACGCTCTATCTGCGTGTCAGGGATACCCCCAAGAACAAACATGACAACTTTCTCATTCTCAGCCACTTTTCTTATCTTCTGAGCGTTCGCATACTTGATAAGGTATACAAACCGAGAGGACTCGATAACATTGTTTGTTATGAAATTTCTCAGACCATGTATGCCCTTGCCTTTTTCTTTAAGTTTTAGAATCTCGCTTATCCTATCGTCCGTGATCTTGTCGTCTATACCGAGTATAGTCAGTGCGTCACGGAACATCGTAAGCTTCGCCGAAGCCGCAGGCTTTCTCATGGAAGCAATGTTCTTTACGATAAAAAGCTCGTTGGTTATCCTCTGGCTGTCATTGAACAGCTTGTAACCCGCCGTAAGCTCACACTCAACATTAACAGCAGAGCTTTTCATTATCTTCAAAAACTCCTTGATGTTATCAAACTTGCTGATAAGCGTTGTAAGAAGATCGTTTATCTCCTTGCCGTCAAGAAAATATGTGAGCATATATATCATTTTGGAGAAATACAAAAGGTCAGACGCATTCTTCTTTTCACTGTCAAGAATTTTCTCATCAAAATCCATGTCAGCCTTGCCAAGCTCCTTGATAACGTCACCGTTCATGTGGTCGGCGATATTTTCAAAATCATTCCTGAATTTGCCCCAAAGCTTTGCCGCTTCATCAGCATATAGCCCCTCTTTTTCATCATCGGTCATTGAAAAACGCAGTTTACGCACAAGAGCTTCGCCTGCGGCAATGTCATTTCTGTAGTAGTTGCAGAAAAGCAGAAAATCCATAAGCTTGTACATCTTTGAGCGCACAGAGTCATATTGCTTGTCCTTAAATCTGAAGCCGTATTCCTCCAGCATTTTCTCACGAAGCTTTTTGATAGAAAAGCCGAGATTTTTCTGAGATTTAAGCACAATGAAATCATAATAAAGGCGTATGATATCATCAGCCTCATAGCCTTTCATCATATCAATAAGCAAGCTGATATTGACCTTGTTGCCCTGGATAAAGTCCTTGTTTATGGACTTTAAACGCTCCTCAACAAGATAGTCAAGAGTATCTCTGTATTCGGGATCAATATTGTTAATAAAACTGTAAAGGTCAAATCTTTTTGCACCCTATTTATCATGAAAAACACACTGTCTTATCTGCCCCACAATTGCAAGCATATGATAAACACGCTTTTTGTATGCTTCCGAAACTCTATTATCTTTCGTCTTTGGCTCTTCAAGACCGAAATAGCCAAGGCGCTTAGTTTTCAGCAGGACATTGAACTTGCTAAGGCTTTTTCTGACATTCGCTTTCTTATCATCAGATAAACTGCTGTTATCAGGGTCGATAAAAACATCATAAGTATTATTTGTGGAAAGATACCCAATAAAATCGTCATGACTTTCTGAACCCTTTACACCGAGCATATTATTCAGCGCATAAACGATATTCGTTACATACACCGCAAGTATCTTTTCGATATCCAGAATGTTGTAAATAAGCTGGATATGTATATTATCATCAAAAGTTTTGCCGAAAAAGCGCTTTTCAAGCTCCGATTTAAGCCCCAGCATATCCCATCTTACAGGCGAGCTTTCACCGCTTCTGTGAGTAGGGTTTGAAGTGTTTATCTCCACTCCGCTCTCAAAGCCATGCTTGCTAGAAAAAGTGATGTTTACTTCGTTTACACCACAAAGCTCGATATTGCTGTTGTCCTTTGAAGAAAGCTGAGTTTTGTTGTAGTCATTATTGTCCACCTCATATTCAAGCACAGCAGAATTGCCCTTGCCGAAAGAGGTTATGTACATTTTATTTTCGCTGACAAGAATAGACTTCATTCCTGCCGCCTTTACGGAGGATTTTTTCTTCTCTGCCACAGGTGCAATGACCTCTGCAGCAGGCATGGCAGCGATCGCAGGAGCAGCATTATTATTTATCTCAGCCGCTTTGAACTGTCTGGCTTTTTTCTGAGCCTCACGCAGCTCTCTAGGCTTCATTTTATTCTTTTTTGCCATAAATATTACTCCTTATATTAGTTATCCCTTAGCGCATTGAGCGTTAAGGGATTTTTTTATTTGTTGGTTTTAATGTTAAACTTTGCCAGTTAGTGCAAATTTGCACCAGTGTAGTAGACTCGAAAGAAAAGCAGCCAAAGTATTGTGGTTTTAGACTAGTGCAAACTCGCACCAGTGTAGTAGGCCTACGGCTGATATACTGCGGTCAGCGCAGTTTTAGACTAGTGCAAAATCGCACCAGTGTAGTAGAAAAATAAAATTAAGGAGGAGAAAGCTATGGTTTTAGACTAGTGCAAATTCGCACCAGTGTAGTAGGTTAAAGTTGACAAAATAATCAATGATATTCTGTGATAAAACACCAAACTTATTTTATCGACGCTTTAATGCATATATTATACCATTTTCAGGCACAAATGTCAATAGAAAGTGGCTATTTTACATAAAGCATTTTCATCACCTCCCGTCTGTTGTTATTTCATCTCATTCCCCAATCTCCTTGACAGCTGCGATAGCGCAGTCAAGTACAGCTACAATGATAGCCGTAAGGATCGTCTTTCCCATTTTTATCACCTCCCGTCCTTTGTTCTGTATACATTATACCACCTTATCATCGTCAACAAAAGTGTAATTTTCAAAAACTTTTTTGTCTATGTTTTTGCACATTTATAACGTTTTTACGGCATTTATATCACAATTTCAGCAAAATAATTTTCTATGATATTGACAAAAAGTACATTTATGATATAATGGATACAAGAGGTGATAAAAATGCTCATACTCCCAAGCACATTTCTGCCCAAGCGTGACAAAAACGTACCATATATCGCAGAGGTGCAATCCATACCCCTCTCACCCTCTGCATATTCCGTCATTATCAAGGACAAGTCCATATTTGAAACAAGCCTTTCCCCTAACGGCAGCGTATCAATGTCCTCATTTCTCACAAGTATATTTGATTCAGCATATATCGCATCATTAAAATACAAAAGTGAAAAATATAATGGTATCCCACTTCTGAACGCATTCGTAAAATGGCAGATCGAGGAGATCAATGACGGCCTTGATGATAAAAGCAAGGAGATAATAAAAAGCTATCTTATCTCAAAGCTCTCTGCAAAATACGAAAAGACCAAGACCGAAAATGCAGTGCGAGTAAGGCTCAGCATATGCCGTGACCTTTACGATACACTGAGCAGTGATGACCTTTACTATGAAAACAAGGTGTACAGCTCGACCCTAAGAAGATTTCTGAAAGCCGTGTATGAGGACTATGCCCTGCTGTCAGATTGCGAACGTGAAAGGCTCATTTTCGCCGACAATATCATAAAAATAAATGAAGTCATCAAACAAAACGGTAGCAGATATTACAGCTTCATTTACGCATATTCTAATATGTACAGCCGTGAAAAGCGCCGCATAAGGCTTATCCCCTACCGTATCGTCAGCGACGAATATAAGATGTATAATTATCTTGTCTGCCTGTCCGACGAAAAAAGCGCAGGCAAAGAGTTCAAAGCCGACAGCTATCGCATAAGCAGATTGAGCGGACTAAGCATTGCAGAAAAGCTCAGCCAAAAGGAATACTCCTCCGTCACCGAATACGAACGGCTGAAAGAGGGTCACGTCAAGTCCGTGAAGCACCTACTCAGCGACCCACGTTTTGGCAGTGATGAGAGCGATATCTCCAAAGTATACCTCACCGAAAAAGGCGTTGAAATGTTCGGCAAAATACTCTATCAGCGCCCCATACTGAAAGGCAATGAAAAACCCAAGCCCAACGCTGTCAACGAGTTCATCTCCCCGCCTATCCAAGTCAAATACTATTTCAATAAATTCGGCAAAGACGGCGTTATCCTTTCCCCAAGCGACTCGTTTGAAGAAATGAGAACGCTGTATGTCGAGGGGGCTGAGGCGTATAACCGAGAAGTTGAGATGTGAGAGTACAAATTAAAAATTTGGCACAAAAAAACTCCCCCATGCATAAATCTTCTGCATGGGAGAGTTCTCATTAATCATAGACTTTATTTTTTAGTAGTAACAGTTTTTGTTGATGACCAAGCGCCGTAATACTTAGTACCCTTTACAGTTGTGTATGAACGAACACGAACGTAATATTTCTTTTTGCCTGAAAGCTTTGAAACAGTGGTCTTGTCGGTCTTTTTGTTTGTTATGGTAACTTTCTTTGCACTTGTGAACTTTGAGTTGGTAGCATACTGAATTTCATATCCAGTAGCCGAACCTTTCTGCGCCCAATCCACAAAGAATGCCTTGCTCTTTGCCGTGAGCTTCTGTATCTCCTGCTTGGCAGGATTTATCTTGAACGTCTTTGTGATAGTGCCTGTGTAAGAACCTTTTCCTGCGATTTTTACTGTGGCAGTGCCTATGCTCTTGTTGTTAGAGTATGAAACTGTGTAGTCAGTGCCATTTTTCAGCGTTTTGCCATTGTATTTAACAGTAATGCTCTGAGTGATGTTCTTGCCAGTGAAAGCCTTTGTGGAAATGCCCGAAACTGTAGCTTTCTTGAAGTTATTTTTGATACTGTAGGTCTTAGAAACTGAGCCTGTGTAATTGCCCTTGCCTGTGATTTTTACAGTAGCTGTTCCGACCTTGGTGTTGTTGCTGTAGGAAACAGTGTAATCAGTATCCTTTTTCAAAGTCTTTCCACCGACTTTTACAGTAACGGACGGAGTTTCTGCCTTACCATCATATGCATAGGTCGAAGTGGAAAGTGTCACGCTTGCCTTTGAAATGCTAATTCTTGAAAGTGCAGGAATTTCAGCCGTTTCAAGAACTTTCTTGCAGACTGTACATTCCTTGTGCTTTGAGCCTTTAACTCCGATAGAAGCCGCCTTGTCGACTATCCAACCGCTTGATTTGTGACCTGTGGCTGGGATAGTTTCGGTGTAGGAGTCACCGCATGAGCAGGTGTATTTTACTGTGCCTGCGGTGGTGCAGGTGGCGTTGCTGAGAACTGTTTTTGTATAGCTGTGTTCATGATAATCGTCAAGCGCAAATGGTGAGAGCTTGTAAAGGGTCGGTGCTGAATTATTTGTGACATACCATTTTACCATGCCGTCACTGCATACAATAGGTTGACAATCTGAAAGTCCGAAGGAGTGAGAAATGGCTTTGGTAACAGTTTTGCCGTTTGAGTCAACTGTCATTGTCTTTGTGGCGGTCTTGCCTGTGGAACTGTTGTATTCTTCCCACATAACAAGGAACAGATTGTCATTTATCTTTATAAGCTGAGGGGTGCGGCAGGTCACTTTACTTGATGTGCCGTAGTTTGTGAGGGCAATGTTCTGTGTACCGTTGAAAAGCTCGTCTGTGACGCTTATGTAAACATTTCTTGTCTTACAATTGCTTGAAACGTCTTTTGCATAGGCTATCAGACAGTTTCCGCTGCCAAGCTCAAAACCGCCTATTGAAGCGCCCGTGTAGTTGCTTTTGTTCATATCGAACTTAACAGGGATAGAAACGTTCACGGCGGTTGATTTTCCGTCAGCCTTATATTTTGTGAGAGTAATGCCGTTTACAGAGAGGTAAGAGCCGTTCATTGTGTAGTTGCTTGATTCTGAGTGGTCAACTCTGTAGATGTATTTTCCGCTTTCGTCAGCTTTGATGAATTGGTTGAACGAGTGGCTAACATAGCCGTCTGTAAGATTTGAAACGTCATACATTGAGTCGGTCAGGGACATGGAGGATTCGTCAATGGTGAAAAGCATATTTGCCTGATGATTTATGCCGTCGCTGTCAGCATACATCTCATGGCAGGTGTAAACATAAAGCTTTCCGCCTGCTTCTTCCATTCTCAGTGAGCCTGCCGAGAACGGCTTTGTTGTATTGACACCTGAGATACTGCATGAATTTACCTTGCTCCAGCTCTTGGTGTATTTGACTACTCTTACAACTTCCTTGCTGTCGCTTTCGGCAGTGTTGTTCTGACCGAACACGAGATAGTTATAGTCTTTTCCTGAATAGAATCCACCAAATAGGTTAAGCTCTTTTGAAATAGTGCGTTGTGAGATAAGCTTTTTGCCGTCTGCGGAGTAGTTTTCTACCACAATGCCGCTTGATGTGTTTTCAAGCCTTGTGAGCGTTCCGTCGCTGTTTTGTACAAGATAAGAGTTTGTGACAGATGACCATGTGATGTAATGGTTATCTGAAGCATTGTCTGTTGCACGTCCGCTGAGTATAGTGGCAGAGCCTTTTGTGTCGCTATCCATAGGCGTAACTGTCACTGTACAGCTTGCTTTCAAACTGTTGTCGGTGGTAGCGGTTATTGTGCATACGCCTGCCTTGTTTCCGTACACCTTGCCGTCTTTTGTAACAGAAGCCACAGAATTATCACTGCTTGACCATGTGAAGCCGTAGTCTATATCGGAATTGCTTCTTGCAGAAAGTTTAAGGCTGTCGCCCGTTTTGAGCGTGGCAGAAGAATTTGAAATCGTAACACTGCTAGGCTTTTTCCAAGCAATATTCTCTGAGTAGAAATTGCCGTCAGTATCACGCTCTATAGCTGTCACAGTGCCGTTTGTATAATACAAAGCGAAAACAGGATAAGCTGTTTTATATGAAGCCACCTGCTTGAAATCATTGTTGAACTCCATAAGAGTGTTGTTGTTTACATACATGATAGTGCTGTCATTTTCGCCGTTGTATACAGTTCTTGTTCCAACGCTGTTGTAGAGATCATTTTTGTTTTCATGTTCCGCTCTTGAAACGCTTCCAAAGAGATATAATGTATCATCTGTTGATGTATGAAATTTGGCAGAGTCCACGATGTTTACAGTGCCGCTTGCAGAAGAAGTCCACGCAAGCTTGCCGTTGCCAAGCATTTGTGCGTTGTCATAATGATAATCGTAATATTTCTGATAGAAATAGTCGATAGATTTATCAGACACGGTTATTTTGTTATTTGAAATATTTCCAAAGCCAAGGGCGTTCATTTTGTGACTATAGCCCCAATAAACGTAATCAGCGTTTCTTTCAAAATAGAAGTTTCCGTTTGTGCTGTCAAAGCCTGAGAACTTTGTTATGGCAACATCGGTGCTGCAGGAGGACAGCTTATTTCCGTTTGAGTCCAGCAGGAATAGATTATCGCCTTTTTCAGCACCGCTGCTGTCTGTTACATAGTAATATATCCTGCCGTTATCGTCAACGCCAAAACAGTTTGGGTAATTTAAAATACCATTGGGCGTATACTTGCTCACATTAACGCTTTTGGTCACCTTTTCCGTATCGGTGTCAAAGGTCTTTATGTAATAAGAATATGACGAGCCCTTCACGCTGGAGTTGTATGTGCTGGTATCTCTTTCGATATAATAGATCTTGGAGTTATTTGCATATACATTTATAATGTCACCAAGCGTTGCTACAGTTCTCACAGAGTTGTTGGAAAAGCTATAGAATTTAATTAGCTTCTTGTAGTTTTCCACAGTATAATAGTATAGTCCGTTTTTAGTGGCAGAAACCACGTTTACGAAAACCTGATCGGAGCTGTTAAAAGTCAGAAAATCTGACGGCATTTTTACGGCACCGTTTGCAGAATAAGCCTGTGCTGATATAGCGGTGTTCCCAAATATGCCGTTAATGCTTTCTGGAAGCGGAAGCAGTGCGGCAGAAGCTGTTATAACAAAAGCTGTAAGTCCTGCGGCGATTCTTTTAGTCAACATATTTATCCCTCTTTACTATGATCTTTACCCCGCCCCTATGTGTATATTATACTACTTTTTTTGCCTGATTTCAAGTAAAAAGCTCCGCCACAGCGAAATGCCGCGGCGGAGTTTTTAGGACTTTTGGGAGAAATTACTTGTTGCCTGTTGTCTTGTAAGCGTCGATCATCTTCTTGACCATCTGACCGCCTACAGAGCCGACCTCACGAGCTGTAAGATCGCCGTTGTAGCCCTGCTTGAGGTTTACGCCAACTTCGTTAGCTGCTTCCATCTTGAACTTGTTGAGTGTTTCTCTGCCTTCCTGAGTTGTGATACCTTTCATTTTCGTATCTCCTTTTCATTTGTTTTTCGGGTTTGCAATAATATTATATGTCTGCATGATTTGATTATAAGAGGTAATTTATAGAACGAAATGGGGCGGTTTTTGGAATGAAAAAAATTAAAAGCTAAAATTAGTATGATTTTAAACGGAGCAAAATTCAAAAAAAATCATTTACATATAAATTATACTTCTTTTGGAAATTGTGTGATTTTGTATAGTCACTGTTTTCAATTGTCAAAATACCACTGGACACAGTGATTACATGCCCTGCACTGCTGCTGCCGTATTTCAGCACATAACCGTTGAGATCAAGGGTGACGGTGCGGTTGACCACTAATGTGGTGTAAATGGTAATGTCTGACGTCAGTTTGACTGTTCCGTATGAAGCTTCTCTGATTGCTGAAACCAGTTCCGCCGCTGTGGAAACTTCCGCCATCCCACTCGCTGCCATATTATCCTCGGCAAATACACTTGTCGACACAAGGCAAAGAACCATACAAAGGGTGAGCATGATACTGAGTATTCGTTTTTTTATTTTCCGTTACCTCTGTTTTCGTGTATATCGGCTCAGTCAAGAGCGGTTATTGTAATGGTACCTCTGAAGCCACCGAGATAAGTATTGTATGCCGAATTTTCAAACCACAACTGCAATGTAATGTCTTTATTTGACGCATCATACATTCTGTTGAAATTAAAG
>ENA-OZVN01000554-OZVN01000554.1-human-gut-metagenome-genome-assembly--contig:-NODE-554-length-11423-cov-3.387139_pt1 | contig 11423 bp, 6 predicted proteins | sample MGYA00243446_ERZ654047 | MGnify/ENA primary metagenome ERZ654047 (study PRJEB26926, sample SAMN06164884) | human gut metagenome | biome: ENVO:00009003; feature: ENVO:2100002; material: ENVO:00002003...
AGAAGTTCCCTTATAACCTCCTCATTGGTAAGTGTTTTTCCTGCTTCCATATCCATTCTGTTTCCTCCATTCTGTAAATGGGGCAGCCTTGGCCGCCCCTGTACTCTGATTACTGATTATCGAAAGGGCGTCGCCTCTTTGTCCTTCTCTTTATCGGGATTGCCATGATGTTTCTCTGCACTTTCTCTTGCCTTTTCGTTGCTCTTATCCTTTGCTTTCTCATATTCAGAGATAATCTCATTATAGAGTTTTTCCCTGAAATCCTTTGTAACCGGATAGCAGACATCCTGATAGATTGGCTTGCCCTGCTCGTCCACCTGCTTTGTCTTATAAGAAGGCATTGATACAAAGATTTTCTCTTTGCCCTGCACGATATTGATGTTATTTACAATGAAACTGTTTTCAAAGTAAATACGGGCAAGTCCCTTGATGTTACTGCCTTCCCTCTCATAAGGTGTCACAGTTACTGAAAACTCCGGCATTTCCTGTGTACGCTCCTGCTTCTGTGTCTCCTCTTTCTCCGGTTCCTTGATTCTTGCATAGGCATCAAGAATATTGGTATAGAGTTCCTCACGAAACTCTGCTGTAATAGGATTGCACACATCCTTATAGATCACGCCATTGCTTTCATCACGCTCATTGGAGCGGTATCTAGGCATTGATACGAAAAGCTCTCCCTTGTCCTTATTCTCAAGGATTGCAATATTGGTGATCTTAAATGAATCACCGAATACCACTGTTGCAAATCCTTTGATATTGCTGCCCTCTTTTGCTCTTACTTCGTTTACCTTAATTGAATACTTCATATGCTATTCCTCGCTTTCTTTTTGTTCTTTGTTTTGCTCCGGTATGATAAACTCACACCAAAGCTGTTCTATCTGTTCACAAGACAATCTGCCATTTAACCAGTTGCCAAGTGTAACGACCATTCCGTCCTGCTCATAGTAGAGCCACTCCTGTGTTTCAATGTTCCCCTCATACACGATGGTCACATCAAAATCAGGCATAAATAATCCTTCCTCTGCATCCCATACACAGGCTATTCCCTGTCTGAGTGTCAGATTCAGGCTTTCGACATACACAGACCAGCCGCTTACGACTATCTGAAAGTCATCATCAATCTCAGCAATATCATCCTCGATGTCAATTCGCTCTTCCATTTCTGCTACTGCCTCTTCTATCTCACCTAACCGGTATCTTTTATTCATCCACACCTGCCTCCTTATATCTGCATCTGACCACAAAACGCATAGTACCCTTCTGTGAACAGGTAAAAAGAGTTAATTCCTTTTCCTCTCCCTGTGTCTTAATGCTGTTGTCATAAGGATTTACCACCTCTGTGTCTGTTACTTCATAGATATGAGTCTGTCCGTTTTTGTCGATAATTGTCACATCATCTCCTATGGAAATCTGATTTAGTGGTGTAAAAAATGTGCCATATCTGCTGCCATTGTGACCGCATAACACACAGTTGCCACTTTCTCCGATTCCTGCAGTCTCTTCTATATGACCAATCCCGGCATTAAGCACTTTACTTGTGGTTCCTTCCATTACCGGATACCTGATATCTAAGCCCGGTATCTCAATGATGCCGATAACACCGCCTTCTTTAAGAATGGCTTCATCCTCTTTACTAATGGAGGTTTGCTCTTCCTCCACATCTGTTTCTTCATCGTAATCATCCTCCAATGTCTGCTCAAATTCACTTATGAGCTGTTCTGTCTGTTTTTCTCCGGTTGCCCGCCAGAAAAAAGGGACTGCCATAATGGCAATCCCTGCTGTAATCAGTAGTCCTGCGACCACTTTTCTTATGCTCATATTATTCACTCTCCTATCGTGTTCTGCCCTCTCTGTCGGCTTGATAAGCACCTTTATCCTCTGCTACAATTGCTGCAGATTCCATCCTGTCATCTGCTTCTCTTTCTTCCTCCGGTCCGCTCAGGTCTGCATCCACAGCCTTTGCGTTCTCAAGGTCAAGCTGGGCATTCAGTTCACACTGCCTTGACAGCTTTTCTTCCAGTTCCTTGCTGTATGCAAATGGCTTGTCATACTCTGCCTTTGATGCTTCAAGGTCATTCTGGTACTGCTCAATCTTCTTTTCTAAGAAATCAATGTTCTCATGGAGTCCATTGAACAGGTTTTCCAGCTTTACCATGCTGCCGACCGGACTTGTGGAAAGTTCTGCCTTGTACTCAGTCTTTCCACGAAGCACCATATAATTGATACCAAGGAAGTTCTTTTCCACAAGCAGCTCAAATCCATGGAACTTGCCGATTACAGTTGTCTCTCCGGTCTTACATTTGCTGATTGCTTCAAGCATCATCGTTCCTCCATCCACACGCTCTGTGTAGGTTGCTTTGCCTATGGTAATGGAAAATTCCGGATTATCAATCAGTTCTTTATCCCTTGCCTTTACATCTTCTCTTACATTGGCAAGCTTTTCTGTTGCTGTCTTAATAAGCTTCGGGTACTTAATCATAAAGTTATCCTGCAATCCATATCTCTGATTGTCATAGGATGCCTTTAAGAGCTTTAATCTCTGGACATCATTGTCAATCTCCATCTTTTCCTTGATCAGAGGATTGCCTGTGGCAACCGCCTTAATCTCTGCATAGGAAAGTGTTGCCTCATCGATATCCTCACAGCTTCGGCTTACAGCCTTGCTTGTCATGACCTGACTGATGAATCGCTGCTTATTTTCGATGAGCGACCAGTTGTATGCATCAAAGGTTCCTTTGGTGACATATCTGTAGATTGCCACCTCTTCATTTTCGTTGCCCTGTCGTATGCCTCGTCCTTCCCTCTGTTCAATGGAGCTTGGCTTCCAAGGACAGTCCACATGATGCATTGCAACCAGATGTGTCTGAACATTAACGCCAGTACCACATTTATCTGTAGAACCTATAAGCACTTTTTTCTTACCTGTTCTCATTTCCTTAAATAGTGCATCCCTCTGTGCGTCGGTCTTTGCATCATGGATAAATGCTATCTCCTCTGCCGGAATACCATACTGTATCAGTGTTTCCTTCAGATAATCGTAGATGGTAAAATCCTTATCCGGTCCCGGTGTGCCGATATCCGAAAAAATAAGCTGGCAGCCTATATGACCGTTGGCATTTCCTTTCTCATATTCTTTCCACACATTTTCTGCTACCTTATTGAGCTTTCCATCTGGATTATTTGGTGCGTCCTTATCAATCAGCCTTGCATCTGTTCCGAGTAATCTTGCCTCATGAGTAATCTTTAGGAAGTTGTCCACACTTGGATCAACTCCACCACCTCTGATACGCTCTGCCCTCACAACAAAGTCTTCCATAACCTGCTTTACATACCAGTCAGGCTCTGACTCCACTATGATAGGCTTGCCGCCACGAAGAGCCGGCACATCAAGGTCAAGCATGTCTGCGGTCTGCACATCAGCTACCTCACGGAAGATATTCATAAGCTCCGGAAGATTGGTAAATTTATTGAATCTGCTCTTGAAACGGAATCCGCTTCCCTCTACAGTAAGCTCCAGTGCTGTTGTCACTTCACCAAAGTTCGCTGCCCAGGAATCAAAGTGATAAATCCCCATCTCTTCAAGTGCCGCTTTCTGTAAGTAAAGCTGCATGACATACATCTCACACATGGTATTGGATATTGGCGTACCTGTCGCAAACACAATGCCTCTGCCATCATTTATCTCAGACAAATACTGGCATTTAAGCTGCATATCCGTTGACTTCTTCGCTCCACTGCTGCTGATACCTGACACATTATTCATCTTGGAAAAAATCGCAAGGTTCTTAAAATTGTGCGCTTCGTCAACCATGATAGAGTCCACACCAAGTTCCTCAAAGGTTATAAGGTCATCCTTCCTGCTCTCATCTGATAAGGATTTCAGCTGCTCCTCCAGCTTTTTCTTCTGGCTTTCCATCTGTTTTACAGTCCAACGCTCCCCGTTACGCTCCTTCATCTCATCAATCGCATAGCTGATTTCATCAATCTGCTCATTGAGCATTCTTTCCTTTCTCTCTGCTGAGATCGGGATTTTTTCAAACTGCGAGTGCGACATGATGATACAGTCATAGTCACCTGTTGCAATCCTTGATACGAACTGCTTCCTGCGGCTCTTTTCAAAATCACGCTCTGTGGCAACCAGGATATTTGCTGACGGATAAAGCCTTAAAAACTCTGATGCCGTCTGACCGATAAGTGGCTTTGGAACAACCATGATCGTCTTATTGGCAAGTCCGAGTCTCTTCTGCTCCATACAGGCAGCCATCATCTCAAAGGACTTTCCGGCACCAACGCAGTGTGCCAACAGGGTGTTTCCTCCAAGAAGGATTCTTGCCACCGCATTCTTCTGATGTGGCTTTAACTCAATCGCCGGATTCATTCCCGGAAACTGTAAGTGACTTCCGTCATACTCACGCAGACGGATGTTATTGAATGTCTCGTTGTAATACTCCACATATTTCTGTCTTCGCTCCGGCTCTGCAAACAGCCATTCCTTGAACTTCTCCTTGATCATGTTCTGCTTTTCCCTTGCAAGCATTGTCTCGTTCTTATTGACTTCGTAATGATATTTGCCATCACCGTCATCAATCCTGTCCCTTACTGTTACAGTTTTAAGATTCAGCGTATCCTCAAAAATAGAATAAGCATCCATGCGGCTTGTACCATAAGTCTTAGTAGCTGCCACTGAATGCTTATCCATGCTCTTATTCTCGATGAACCATTCCATGCTCATCTTATTTAAGTGTACCTGAATGCCTGTATTGTAAAACTGGCTTCTGACTGCCCTTGCTCTTCTTGGTGTATTGAGAAGCTCATAGATAAACTGCTCATAATCAAGCGACTCAATCCATGTCGTACCAATCTTTACATCAATATCCGAGGCTTCAATCCATTCCGGCTGCACCTTTTCAAGTGCTGCCACATTTCCTGCAAATCTTTCTGCCTGCGGATTGTCTGTATCAGCCGCCATAGCCTTTGCTACACGAAGTTTGTCTCTCACATTTCCCGAAAGATACTCGTCTGCTGTCTCCCAGCCGATGTCGGGATTGTTCTCGTTGTAGCGGTCTGGATTTAGGAAAACCAGTCCGTCCAGCTCTTCCACAAGGACTGCCCTTCTAATCTCTGCTAATGCATCATCACTTAGCGTTATCTCATCCACTGTCTGTCCGGACTTTTCTGCAAGTTCTTCCTTTGCATTTGTAATATCCGGCTCATAGATAGAAAGCATATAGGCAAGATTTACATATCCAAATTCATTGACGGATACATTTAATGCTTCCACAGCAGTCTCAACCCTGTCTATGACAGTCTTTGCCTTAATCGTCTGCTTATAAAACATATCCGCTTTTTTCACCTCCCCATCTTCGTTTACTTCCTCAAGACTGCAAAGAAGTGGATAATCGCTGTCATCCCTGAATGCTATTCTGTTTGCTTTTGAAGTAATGGCTCCATACTGCTTTACGAAGGCATCATATTTTACATTAAGAAGTCTCTGCTTATCAGAAAGCTCCTCCTCGCTGCAGCCATCCATCTGGATATCAATCAGCTCTCTTGTTATCTGTCTGATTTCATCAAGGCTTCGGATTCGCTCCTCGGCAGTCTGTGATACTTCTTTTTTTACCATCTCGGAATTTTCCCTGTAATAGAGTTTTCCTTCAAAAAATGTGTAAGTGTAGTTTCTCACATCCGGATCAGCCGGGATAACTTCCTCCGTCTGCTCCGCCTCATCTGCCACTCTCTCAAAATCTGTCATCTGGGCTTTGATATTACCGATAGCCTTATTGAGAGTCTCATACATATTGAAGTTCTCATCATTATTCACACAGACTGTATATCTGCTGTCCTGTCCGTAAATCCTTGTGTCATATTCCATAGATCCAAGCATCATCTCCGGATGCTCTGCAAAATAAGAGTTGACTGCAATGCCATTCTCAGTTACACCAAGGTGTACCCAGTCAGGTTCAATATCAATCTTTCTCTCCCTCTTCTGCAAAAACAGGATATCTGCTGTCACTTCGGTTCCTGCATTATCTTTAAATGCAGTATTCGGAAGTCTTACTGCTCCCACAAGCTCTGCTCTTTCAGCCAGATACTTTCGGATAGTAGGATTTGCCTTATCAAGTGTTCCCTTTGTGGTGATTACTGCAACCATGCCTCCCGGTCTTACCTGATCAAGTGCTTTTGCCAGAAAATAATCGTGGATACGGAAGTTATACTTGTTGTACTTTGGATCAAATACCTTATAATCACCAAATGGCACATTTCCGACAACCACATCAAAGAAGTTATCCGGATATGTGGTATTCTCAAATCCTGTGATACTGATATTGGCATTCTGATAAAGCTGCTTTGCAATTCTTCCTGAAATGCTGTCAATCTCCACCCCATACAGCTTGCTTCTCTGCATTGGTGCCGGCATACTTCCAAAGAAGTTACCGATACCCATAGATGGCTCTAATACATTGCCGCCTCTGAAACCAAACTGGACAAGTGCCGAATTTATGCACATGGCAATCTCCGGTGAAGTATAAAAGGCGTTATTTACTGTTGCCCTTGCAGCACTGTATTCCTCATCAGATAAAAGGTCTTTCAGCTCTGCATATTCTTTGCTCCAGCCTGCGTTATTCTCATCAAATGCCTGTGACAGTCCGCCCCATCCGACAAACTTCGACAGAGTTTTCTGTTCCTCAGGTGTGGCAAGCCTGTTCTCTGATTCAATCTGCTTTAAAGTGCGGATTGCATCCATATTCCACTGGTATCTGGTCTTAGCACCGCCTTTTTCCATTTCCCAGAGGTTATAGTGGAAATTGTGTTTCGTCTGCCCGGCAACATTCTTCTCATTTTCAAGACTTTCTACTTGCTGTACTGGTTCCTGCTTTGGTGTAAAATCTACAGTTTCCTGTGATTCTGTATCAGCCTGAATATCATCCACAGATACTGATACTGCATCATCTGAAACCACATGTCCATTCTCATCAATCTTTGTATCCCAGCCATTCGCTATCGCTCTTTCCCTGGTTTCAAGACGATTGGCTTTTACACTATCCTCGATATCAAAGAATCTCTTATAGACCGGATTCATCTTATCCCTGTCAGCCTTCTGCTTTGTCTCCTGATAATACTTCTTCTGGTCTTCTCCGCAGTAAAATGGCTGTTTTACCATATAAGATAAGATTTCATATAACTCACGCCAATCGAGAGCACCTTCTTTACGCACACCATTCCTGTTCTTATAGCTGATCTTCACATATCCGCTTCTGATTGAGTACTCCACAAGACCATACTTATTGTTGGAATATGCCTTTCTTTCTGCATTATCTGTCCCTAATGCAATATCCCTGATAAGGTCAAGTTTATTTGGCATAAATGCAAAATCAGACTGCACCACATCCATAAGGAATGCCCTAAACGGAGTGTAGCAGCTGCAATCTGTTACAAGAATCTCCGCCGCATCACGCAGGTCTTCATCAAGCTCCTCAATACGCTTGGCATAATCAATCGGTGTAATATACTTAAGCTCTGATGGATCTTTTTCAGATGTTTCAGCTTCTATCTCGGCACCATATTCTGCCTGTGTTACCATGCGGTCTTCATCGGCAGCTTCCTGTGGTGTCATGCCTTTTGCACTTACATAATCTCTGTTAGAAGCATAGCTCTCCGGCTCATCCGGTATTGCATAATCATCAATCTCTGATTCTGCCTCTTCCGGTTCCACTTCCCGATATTCGGCATCAATGACCTCATCATCCTCACGGAGTCCGTCCATCGCAAGCTCATCAATACGAGGTGTCTCAGGCTGGTATTCCCCTGTAAGAATAAGGACACCAAGCTCTTTTTCGATATCTTTCCATGAAACATATCCTTCAACCTCTCCATCCTCATCTCGCCACTGAAAACGCAGTCCGTTCCCATGAAATGTGTCATATCCGTGCAGTCCCAGTCCGTCAACCGGCCAGCCTGCACCTCCCTGACCATATTCTGCTTTGATACGCTTTGCTCTGGTTCCTGCATCAATCTCTGTTTCAAAAATCTTGCATACCCTGCCCTTACCACCGATAAAACCTGTACCTCCCATAAGCACCTGTTTGATATACTCACTTGGTACTGTTGCAGACTTTTTGGGATTCAGGTAATTGTATTTACCTGCTAATGCAGCTTTTCTGTCCTGCTCGAACTGACGCATAAACTGATTATTGTTTTCGTCCTCAGTATGAATGGTGCCAATGCTTGCCTGCCCGTTCTGGTCGAAAAAAAAGGAAGCCTGTGTATATTCGGCTTCCTTACTGACACCCAATGAATTGATTTCATCAAGTTCCCTATTCAGTTCTGTATCATCTGATTCTAGTGGAATCGCATCACTATCTGATTCAGTACCACTTCCTCTGCCTGCATCTTCGCCTGCTCTCTTATCTTCCACATCTCCATTGTCGATGACGGATCCTGTGGCTTGTGCTTCGCCAGATACTGCATCTCTAACTGGTCGTACAGCTGATTCGCTTCCTCCTCTACCGCTGACATCTTCTCGTACATCTTCCCGAATCTCATCAGCGTCTTGTATCTTGCCGGCTCGTTCTCTTTGAGATAGTTCATCGCCATCCTTCCGTATTTGCCCAGCTTCGTGAGATCCTCCGTCTCGTCCGGCATCTCTATCTGCGGATAAAGCAGTCCGTCCACTTCCTTGTAAGTCATTTCTTCTAACATATCCAATTCTCCTTTCGCTCTCGATTGCCTTTAAGTTACGACTAAATTCTCTAAGAACACTACAGGAGACATCGCATACAATGGAACCAAGACGGTAAATGATCTCTTCGTCTTTGATATTTACGATCTGACTGAAATCCTGTTCTTGCACAGATAAGTCAAATCCGCATCTCGTCCCTACAGCATACATGACACTTGCATATACAAGCTGCTCCATGTCCATTTCCTGCTGTAAGCCATTGCGTTTCTTACTTTCTTCCTTTATCACACTACCTGATAGCTGCATGAGCTCGGTCATTCGGTCTCCGAACTCTTCTTTTATTATAAGCCAAACATCTGTTCCTGTAAACTGTTTTAATATATTTTTTAGAGACTCCCTGTCGCTGTTATCGTACTGCTCAATCTGACCTTCTGACACAAGAAAATCCACATAATCCTTAAGATTTTCTCCCTCAAGGTCCCATGTCAGCTTAACATTCTTCCCTCCGGTGTCACTGATATCAAAGATATACCTCATGCGTGGATTCAGTGCCCTTGACGGGAAGATGGCGCAGCCTTTCGCACCACGCTTTACATATCTTCCCACCTTTTTCCAGGTATCATAATCTGCCATGAGTGTGCTTTTTTCCGGAGGTCTCTGAGCTGTTACCATAACGATATTGTCAAATTCATAGCGGTATAACTGACCTGCGACCTTTAACACATCCTTCCAGTTCTTTTCTGATCTGGTGATGTTACCAATCTCAGAATCGTATATCGCTTTGACCTTCATATCAACGCCCATACCTTTGTCCTCCTCTACTTAAACATCTCTGCAAACAATCCTTTAAATAGCTTTAACTCATCCTTATCCAGCTCGATTGCAAATTCATTGTCGATTGCCTGTTTTTCGCATTTATCCTTTTTCTTTGCAATCTTACGCACCACACGAAGAAGCACATAGCACTCCTTGGATTTTGCAATGCTCTGTTTAAAGGTCAGCTCATCCTCATCGACCGACTTCTGTGTCTGACAGATAATCTCTTTTAACTTATCATTGATACCATCTACTTCCTCAAGGGAAATAATAACGGATGCCTTAGTAACACCCGATCTGTCCCACTCCTTATGAAGTTCCTTTACCAAAAACTCCATGTTCTTAATTACTGTTGTTGAATCACTTTTCATCTTGCTCTTCCTCCGTTTTCTTTTAATGAAGAAGGGAGCTGACCTTCGCTGATAGGCGCAAAATCAACTCCCTTCATGTCCTCTGCTCCAAGGACTATCTGCTCTGCATAATACATATCCATTGCCTTATTGATGGCATCGTCAAGCGACTCTGCCTTTACTTTCTGTACTCGTGAAAGCACTTCTTTTATCTCAACATCAAATTCCTGTTCCATATGATATCGCCTCCTGTAAAAATCTCATCACCGGCTCTTTTCTTCCTTTACCTGTCTTTCCTTAAAGCCTTCATCGTACTTTCCATCTTCCAGCCTGTCGTAAAAACAGTCTTCTTCAATCGTTCCGAAATCCTCATACATCTGGTGAAGGAAGTCATTCTGCAGCTTCTTTGGCACATCATCATCCTTTGACATATCCTGATAAAAATAGAACTTCTGCTTTAGCTTTGCCCTGTAATCATAGATATCCTCTATCTTTTCCGGTGTGCCATACTCCCTCTTGTATGCCTTGAAATTCGTGGTTGAGAGTGTGGAACCAAGATAAATGCCATGCTCCCACGATACTCCGATTGTGGTATTGTCCTTTGTAGGCTTCTCATCCTTCGGATAACGCTTATACTCTGTCGCACCAAGGGCGATTGTAAGGGAACCTGACTTCATATCCATCACCACAAGATTCCTTGGTGATAATGCTTCAAGCACCATGTAATCATGGTCATTGAAGTTATGAAATGTCTGTCCCCTTTCAAATGATCTGTCCACACTTTCATAATGCAGGTTAAAATCATCAACCCAGCCCTTATCGGTCATTCCAATCTCCTTAAGCTTTGCAACACATTCAGAAGAACTGGCTTCTTTATCAAACCGAAATTCTTTGGAATCGTTATAAAATCCCTGAAGAAAATGTCCCAGCTGAATATCATCCAGACAGAATCTCGCAGATAAAGTTACATTTGCTGCCCTGTAATACTCTGTGAAGTTATCTGCTTCACCAAGTGTCCTTCCAAGCTGCAACAAATTTTCTGCAAGCTCTGACATGTCATCAACTGCTATAAAACTCTTATAATCATCCAGAGCCATCAGCATATTTGTCTCTGTTCCCCTGTCGTTTTCTGTTACCAATATCATATCTTTTAAATCCATTCTTACCTCCAGTCTCAGAGAGGGACTATGCCCTCTCTGCAAATTTCCTGTTATGGTCTTCCTATCACAACAATATTTCCTGTGCTTGCCACATCTCTGTAGACCACACCAAGACTTTCATTAAGTGCCTCTACCACCTTGCCATTTCCGACATATACTGCCACATGGCTGATGTTCTTATATCTTCCGTTGCTTGTAAAACTGTAGAAAATAAGGTCTCCCGGCTGTAACTCATCAAAGGAGACTGTCTTTCCGGCTTCATCCAGTCCCTGTGCCTCCGCTGCCGCTGTGGTTGCACCGCCGTAACTAATATCCACACCTGCATCCTTCCATGAATAATAGGCTAAGGAGCTGCAGTCATAATAGTTACCGCTATCTCTTAAATCTTGACTATAAGGAAAGCCAACTCTGTGACTG
>ENA-OZVN01000572-OZVN01000572.1-human-gut-metagenome-genome-assembly--contig:-NODE-572-length-11198-cov-4.454725_pt1 | contig 11198 bp, 8 predicted proteins | sample MGYA00243446_ERZ654047 | MGnify/ENA primary metagenome ERZ654047 (study PRJEB26926, sample SAMN06164884) | human gut metagenome | biome: ENVO:00009003; feature: ENVO:2100002; material: ENVO:00002003...
CATGCCTAGTCTCGTGGGCTCGGAGATGTGTATAAGAGACAGATTTAATATATCTGAATTTTTACATTTCTTTTTTCATTTCACGACCCTGGTTAAAATAGGTCGCTGATACATTATTTTAACCCGAATGGAGGAATATTGCAATCATTTCTCTTGAAAGTCTTTCGAAAAATCCGCTTAACGCCAGAAAAACCGGAACGAAATCCGGTCACTTTTCAGGATTTCGCGGTAGGCGGCGTCACTCAACAGATTCTGCAGCGGAATCCGGCTTTTTTCGACTTTTTCTGCACTTTCGCCGTCCTCGTTTACGGGGCGCAGGGCATCCGAAAAGCAGATGGACGGGTACAGCATGCACCACCAGTTGTGCCCTTTGGCTCTGCCGATGTTGATCTGAAGAGCGTCGTACGTTCCGGCGGGGAGAATATAATTGCCTGTTTCTTTTTCCTCAAAACTGGCTTTTCCGTACGTTACGGTGATATCGTCAGTACTGCCTCCTGCGCGCAGCGTCTGAAGGGCGGCGGCACGGATGGAGGGCTCGTTTTCACGCAGGATTTCTTCGGTTTCTGCTTTTGTTTCGGCTCCGTGCAGGATCGTCTGCAGTTCTTCGGCAACGGCATCGCGTACCTGAAGCTTGATCTGCTGGTCGGAGGCGCAGTCGCTGTTGGCTCTTACGTGAAAGCGCACGATCTTTGCAGCGACTTCCTGCTGCAGACGGGACTCGCGGAGAAGATTGGCGGTTCCGGAAAGGATCAGCGCCGCAATGCAGACGGGGAGCCAGCGGCGGCAGAAAATTTGAAATGCCGCCTGGAATTGACTTCTATGCTGGTTCCCAAATGTATTTCGAGGCTGCGCCTGCCTGTCCCTGGATTTCTTCTGTGTCCGATTTTGATTCCGTTTCCGGCTCTGTACTTTTTTCTCATTCATATGCTGCCTCCTGTTTTTTCCAGTTTTGCCGGATTTCAAAACTTTTATACACAGACACTCACTACCCGCTCCGATATTCCATACACTTTAAACCTTTTACGGCGCTTTCGGAATCCACGTAATGCTCCTTTCGTTTTCCCACGCATAGCACAAGTCCGCCAGTGTCACCGCCTCTTTTCTTTTCACCCGGTTGTCATAAATTCCGCACAGGTACTCACCGGCGGACTCCACCTGTTTTCCGTTCTGCTCCATGATATCTTCTGGTTTTTCTGCGTGAAACAGATAGGCACTGTGCCCAAGCGCACGGTCCTGTTCCAGGTACTTCAACAGTTCTTCCATCCGTCCCCGGTCACTGAGCAGTGCATCGGAAAATACAATCGCCTGGACGTGTCCGGTGTCGAGATCATATTCCTCTGTGCTGTCATATTGCTGCGCAATCTCCTCAAACGTCTCCGCTTCAAAGAACAGCGATGCGGGGTCCTCGTCGGTTCCCTCCTCCTGCTCATCCTTTCCCTGGCCGGTCACCACCGCAAGATTCGCAGGCGCATACCAGACGCGCCATTTACCGCCAGCCGTCGCCTCTTCCGACACATAATCAAAGGCAACCGCCAGTGGATACAGCCGCTTTTCCGGCTCTACTGCCCCGCAGGAGGACAGGAAAATCATACTGCCCAGCGCCAGACACACAAGCCGCAGTTTTTTCATATGCTTCTGGCAGAAGCCGAGCAGCACCGTGATGGCAAGGAAAAACGGAAAGTAACCGTATCGGACCGACCAGCCGCTTTCCGCGCATGACAGCAGCCATATAAAAAGCACTGTACCGATCCGTACATAGAGATTCTGCGGTTTCCACAGTCCCGTCTTCTCTCCGATCAGCGATACGTAAAACAGCAGACTTCCCAGTGTGAACAGCAGTCCCATCAAAAGAAATGCCATCCACAGAATATCAAACCGCTCCAGAAATCCACCCGGCAGGCTCGTTCCTGCCATTAACAGTAAGAGCGGGTCCTGCGCCGCAGCCGTGCCGCGCCGACCGAAAACGCCGAGCAGCGCCATGCTTCCTGCAATTACAAGAAGCCCCGTTTTCCAGATACTCTGCGTCACCGGAAGAATGACACTCCTGTGCTCTTTCTGCACATGCCCCAGTAAAAACGGCAGTAGCGCAATCGGTGTTCCATTTTCCAGTGTTCTCCACACATTCCACCCAAAAAGTATTCCGTTATCCACAATTTCAACAGACTTTGCTGTCTTCCAGGCATCCTCAAACGAGGAAAAATGCATCTGCGGAACCGTCAGCAGAAGCAGAATCAAAATCCCGCCCACAATCCACGGATAGAGTGCTTCCGCCATCCGTCCTCTTTTCTGTACTTCACTGCCGACACCAAACCCGGCCGCCGCGAGCAGAAACAGTCCGCAGAGCTCCTGCGGTACACCTGCTGTCAGATACGCGGCGGTAAGCTCCGCCATTCTGCGAAGCAGTGTTCCGCCGAGGAAAAACAGATAACACAGATACATCACTGCCAGAAGGAGTTTCCCAGCCTTTCCCATCACGCTTTCCAGGCGGCAGTAAAGCCCGCCAAGGCGCACGAGATAAATGCACCACACCGCCAGCAGCCCATATCCAACGAAAATCCCTGCCATACCGGGCAGGCCGTCCGATGCGCCGTACGCCGCGAGCTGCCAGAACGCCGGGCAGAGCAGAACGAGCACGATCTGGCGTTCCATCTGGCGCTGTGAAATTCTGTCATTTTCCGAAAACATGCGTCACTCTCCCCTTTCCTGTTTTTCTTCCGGCTCCGCAGCTTTTCTGTTTTTCCGCAGCCGCACTCTCTGATCGCGCTTTGTAAAGACCGGCCGCTCCCGCATCTGATGCAGCGGCGGCCGCCATACGGAATCCTTCGGCGCATGGTAGCCCGCAAGTCCTTTCCCGACGAACGGCATCAGATAGGGAATGCCAAAACTCGTAAGCCCGGCGAGATGACCCGCGAGAAGAAACGTGCCGAGCACCATGCCGAAAATGCCGAGCCATCCGCCGAGCAAAATAAAGCCAAATTTCAGCAGCCGGAACGGTGCGCCGAACTCTTCGTTCGGAATCGCCAGCGAACAGAGCGCCGAAACCGCAACCACAACGACGGTCATCGGGCTCACCAGATTGGCGGAAACCGCCGCATCTCCGATGATCAGCCCGCCCACAATTCCGATCGTCCCGCCAAGCGGTCCCGGCATGCGCACACCGGCCTCGCGGATCAGTTCAAAAGCAAATTCCATCAGAAGAATTTCCAGAATGCCGGGGAACGGAACGCCTTTCCGCGCTTCGGCGAACGCCAGCAGGAGTTTGGTCGGAAGCACCTGCGTGTGAAAGCCCGTGACAGCCAGGTATCCGCCCGAAATCCACAGGGCGAGAAAGACCGCAGCATACCGCAGTAGCCGCTCAAATGAGGCGATCAGAAAATGATGATACCGGTCCTCACTGACCTTTAAAAAGCTGTCAAATGATGCCGGGAAGAGAATCCCAACCGGGGAATTATCACATAAAAGCAGGATTCTTCCGTCCAGAATCTCCATCGCCGCGCGGTCCGGCCGTTCGGTCGTCTCGAAGCGCGGGAACGGCGATTTCCACTGCGGTTCGCAGAACTGCTCGACCATGCCGCTGTCAAAAACGCCGTCCACTTCCCAGCCGGCAATCTGCTGTTTTACCTCTTCCAGAAATTTCGGATAAATCAGCTCTTTCTCATACACCAGAGCCAGAACCGTATCAGAACGCGCACCAAAATGTATCTCCTCCACTTTCAGATCGGTGGTCCGCAGACGCTTGCGGACGAGTGCTGTGTTGGTTTTGACGGAATCGGAAAAGCCCTCGTTTGAGCCGCGCAGCACTTTCTCGGACTCGGCTTTTTGCACTCCTAAATTGGGATAACCCTTCGATCCGATCTTGACTGCACGGTCATAATGATCCACAAAAAGAATTGCATTTCCCGCAAGCATGGAAGCGAACGCAGCTTCCATGGTATCAAATTCCAGTGCATCCGAAATTCCGAGCTGATTTTCCGAGAGAACCCCCGGGATATCTGCCTCGGGAACCTCCATCAGACGGTTCAACAGCTTCCCGATCACGGAATCCTTCAACATAACGCAGCTCACCGCCACTTCTACGTAGATCAGCAGCGCACCGGTTCCGCCCGTTTTGCCGAGTTTCATCGGGCGGATCTGAATATCATCGCAATTTTCACACCATGTACGGATCACGCTTTCATTTTCCGCCAGGGTGAGTGAAATCTGCGTCTTCTCTTTTTCCATGCCTGCGTCCCTCCTTCTCCTCCTTTTGAAAGCTTCCGAAAAACCATCTGGAGAAATATACTCTGCAAAATTCCATAAAAAAACATTCTGTCACGATTTTTTTACTCTGTAACAGAATGTTCCTTTTTCGAAATTTTATACGCTTTTATTTTTCTTCTACACCCGTCATGCTCTGGTGATGTACGGTCTGCATAATACTCTCCTGCTGTCGCTCGATATGCTCGCGGATCATCTTCTGTGCGCCTGCAAGATCCCGATTTTTCATACGTTCATAGAGGGCATCGTGCTCCTCAACCAGGGAACGTCGGGATTTTACATCCTTTAAATATTCAATCCGGTAACGGTACATTTGCTCCCGCAGATTGTTCAGCAGCTGAATCAGGCGCTCGTTGTTCGTCGCCTGATAAATCACATCATGGAATGCCACATCTGCCTGTGCAAGCTTCTGCAGATCATCCGTCTCTGTTGTCTCCAGCATTTGTTCAAAGCTGCGCGATGCCTGATAAAGCTTCTGCAGTTCGCTCTCTGTAATCCGCTGACACGCCAGTTTTACCGCCAGCTCCTCCAGTCCAAGCCGCACCTCCAGCACATCGTTCAGGTCTTTTTCCGTGATCTGTGCTACCTGCGCACCCTTCCGCGGCACCATGATCACAAGGCCGTCCAGCTCCAGCATACGGATCGCCTCGCGGATCGGGGTACGCGAAACGCCGAGCTGATTTGCCAGCCGGATCTCCATCAGCCGTTCACCCGGCTTTAACTCCCCGCGCAGAATCGCCTGGCGCAGCGTGCGGAACACGACATCGCGGAGCGGAAGGTACTGATAATCCTCCATCTGCAGGTCTAACTCATTTTTTGCCATACTTTGTACCTCCCGGTTTTGATACTGTAGTCAGGAATGTCTGTTTCGACAGTCCGCTTATTTTTAACTGATCGCGGGCAAATTCTGCCTTGTCCGGATCGTCGAAAATGCCGAATACGGTCGGGCCGCTGCCGCTCATCATCGCATTGACCGCACCGTTTTTCATCATCTGTGCCTTGATCTCATCGATCACCGGATACGCCGGACACGTCACGGATTCCAGCACATTTCCCATGCGGTCCGTGATGCCGTACAGATCGTGATTCCGGATCGCCTGTACCATGCCATCGATATCAGGATGATCTGTCACCTCGTCAAGATGCAGGTTTCCATAGACAAATTTCGTCGAAACATTGATGCCCGGTTTTCCGATCAGCACGTAGCACATCGGTACGCCGGGAAGGGATGTCAGCTTTTCGCCGATTCCTTCTGCCAGCGCTGTACCGCGCATCACACAGTACGGAACATCCGCACCGATCTGCACACCCCGCTCCATCAGCTGGCGTTTGGTCAGACCAAGCTGAAACATGCGGTTAATTCCTACCAGTGCTGCTGCCGCATCCGAGCTTCCACCCGCCATGCCGGCCGCTACCGGGATAAATTTTGTCAGGTTCATATCAACGCCCTGACGGATATCAAATTCATCCATCAGAAGCTTGGCCGCTTTGTATACGAGATTTCCGTCATTACACGGAAGGAACGGCAGATTGGTTGTAAGCCTTATTCCGGGTTCTTTGCTCTCCTTTATTTCCAGCTGATCGTACATCTGGATCGTCTGCATTACCATGCGGACTTCATGGTAACCATCCTCTCTTTTTCCGGTCACATCAAGACCAAGATTTATTTTTGCAAGCGCACGCAGTTTCATCGTAGGCACCACCTTCGGTAATGTTTTTTGTATACATAGATATTAATGGATTTTTCTTCTATTTTCAAGCGTTATCTTCTGTTTTTGTACATAATTTTATACAATTCAGTTCAACAGACTTAGAAACGCAGGCGTAAGCAGTGGCTGCGTGAAACGAACAAGAACAAAATAAGAGTTTACGAACCTGTCGAAACTTGCTATAATTTTCATCAGATATCAGGGCAAAAGATCAAAAAGCCGGTGCAAGCTCGCTTGCAAGAGGATTTTTGATCTCTTGACCTCAACATTTTTGCCAGATGCCAGAGCATGTCTGAAAAAACCTTTTCGTAAGCTGCGAATCTCAGATTACGGAAAATTTTCTCAAACACGCTCTAGAGCGTGTCTGAAAAAGGCTTTTCGCAAGCTGCGAGTCCCAGTTTGTGGGAGATTTTATCCGAATGAGGGCGGCGTAGCGGGCTACGGCAACCGAATGAGGGTAAAATCTCCCGCAAAGTGGGGCTTGCAGATTGCGGAAATGGTTTTTCAGACACGCTCTAAAGTCCGTATTTGTTTTTACTCTTCGTAATCGAGTGCTGCACGCTCCGTTGTGTACGGACGTACATAGGTGTCTGCTACTTTTACGTGCTCTGGATGTTTTGCATATACAGCTACATCCTCTGCTTTTTCCAGGGTTGTGACAAGTGCCATATCATGGGTGGAAGATGCAAGCGGTGCTTCTACAAAGTCAACCGTCAACAGTCCCGGCACTTTGCCGACCAGGCTTTTCAGGTTCTCTGCCATCGCTTTTTTCAGCTCCGGTTTCTTTGCATCCTCTACTTCCGGTTTGAATTTCCACATAACAATATGATGTACCATTGTATTTTTCTCCTTTGCTTTTGTTTTATTGCCAATTCACACAGTTTCTGTGCAAATACCAGCCTTTTGTTACGGCTCTTCGCCTGCAATCCGCAGAATATCCTCAATCTCTTCCACGGACATGTCAAGATACGCGGAAAGCTCTGCCACACTGAAATCCATGTCATCGCCGTCGGAGAGTTCCTCGATGGCGTCTTTTAAGCGGTTTACTTTATTGACTACAGTATTGTCCTTGTGTTTCTGAACTCTGTGTTCTTCCATGAAATCGCTGATCGTCTCACGCACAGCCGCATCAATCGCCTGCTCCGCCGTCTCAGCTTTTACAACGGACTCCAGCGCTACTAAAAGTCCGACATTTCCCTCCTGCACCAGATCCATTAGGAAGAAATCGCGGGTGTGCATTTCTTTTGCGGTCTCAATAACTTTTGGAAGCCAGAGCTGCACGAGCATGCTCTTTGCAAGGGAATCGCCCTCTGCCGCTTTCCGGTAAAGCTCTGCCGTTTCTTCCTCCGACGGTGTTTCTGTCTCCGGCAGTTCGTCAAGATACTGCTGTAAGGCACGCAGCTCCTCCTCGGAAAACTCCGGTTTTTTCTTTTCTTTTTCGGTCTCCTCCGGCACGACGCCCGGCTCATAATCTGCCACATCGACCTGCTCCATCGTCAGATATTCGCAGACAAAGGTAACTTTCTGCTCATCCAGTGCAAAGTCTTCAAAAAAGTCTCTGACTTCTTTCATCGTTACTTTATTTTCATGGTTTCTGGCGTAGGACAGCAATTCGGAGAGCTTCTCCTGGAACTTTTTCTGTTCGTCCTGCATCTTTTTTACCCTCTCTTTCTTCCGTTTCACGATTCCATTTCTTCGTACATTTTTTTCAATTTGTCCATTGCTTTTTCTGCTTTGAAAAGCTACTATAAAAGCAAACGAAAAACCACATTCAAGTGGAAAGGAGAATCCTTATGAAACAATTTTTTCAGGATGTGAAAAACAGTTTCCTGCTTTCAGCCGCTGTCTCTATTATACTAGGTATCGTGCTGATCGTCTACCCCGTAAAAACAAGTTTGCTGATCTGTTATATCGCCGGAGCACTGCTCCTGTTCGGCGGCGTTGTTGCGCTGATCCGCTACATTGCAAGCCGCGGCGAACCGTTTTTCTTCCGCTACGATCTGTTCGTTGCCCTGGTACTGATTCTGTTTGGCTGCTTCGTTATCTTTGAAAGTGACCTTGTAATCGCATTCATCCCGGTTGTCATCGGTATCATCCTTCTGGCAAACGGACTGCTCAGCATTCAGAAGGCGTTCAACCTCAAAAAAACAGGGCTGGAAAAATGGTGGCTTGAGTTCCTGCTGGCTCTTTTAACCAGCGTTCTCGGCATCATCATCTGTACCAATCCGTTTGATGCCGTTGCAACCACAAACATTTTCATCGGTATCTGCCTTGTCTACAGCGGCATTTCCGATCTTGTCACCACCTACTACATGGGCCGCGCAAAACGCCGGATCAAAAACGTCATCCAGACCGAGATCAACCAGCAGAAAATCCTGCACGATGACAATGTGATTGATGTGGATGAGGACGAGCTTCACTAAAAAACAGCTTCTTCCATAAAAATCTTCTTTCATACGAAAAACCGGAACCCGGCACCGCTTTCAAACAGCGGCTCCCGGGTTCCGGTTTTTCTCTGTATTTCTTTTTTTATTTATTCCTCGTGTTTGCTCAGTACTTCCATGCCTTCTCTTAACTTCAGGCGGATCTTTCCAAGCTCCAGACCATTTGCGCCGAAGTACAGCTTCAGGTAGTGGTTCGGGCCGAAGAAGAAGCCAAGGTCTCTCGTCTCTTTGATCCACTCACCTTTTGTTCCGCGGATGCTGATCATAGTTTTCACGATATTGTCGATGTACACGGTTACCGGCAGCTGTGCGAGGTCTTCCAGATCGGATTTCATCTCGATTTCGATATCGTACGTTCCCATCTTGTCAGCCAGAATCGTAACACCGCATACTTCACTGTTTCCTTTTTTCGTGTTCCATGCGGATGCGTCGATCACAACATCTCCCGTTGCCGGATCTGCCTCGTATGTTACAAGATCTGCTGCAACGAAATCGTTGTCGCCCATCTGCTCCTGTGCTTCTTTCTCTTCCTCGCTGATGCGGTCCAGGAACCGTAAGATGCTTGGAGTTCCAAGGATGAAATGCAGGACATTCATCGCATTTCTCTGCAGGTCGCCTCTTGTGATCTCGCCGTTTTCCAGTGCCTCTTTCACATCGTCCTGTCCCATATCGGAGCAGTCGGTGCATACCATGAAGACATCGTTTCCGGCAGATACCATCGGTGCATGGGTTGTTTTGGTTGCTTCATATCCCTCACGGTTCGACATTGCCCACCAGTCAGTCATAACGAAGCCGTCGTAGTTCCACTCGCCGCGCAGAATCGTGGTCAGAAGATCGTAATTTCCTGCAGTCCAGATGCCGTTGACCGGTCCGTAAGTGCTCATGATGGATCTTGCGCCGCCTTCTTTGACTGCGATTTCATATCCCTTCAGATAGATTTCACGCAGGGCACGCTCGGAAACAACGGCGTCCACATGATGTCGGTTGGACTCCTGGTTATTTGCACAGAAGTGTTTGATGGTTCCGGTTACATCGGATTTTTCCATACCAAGAATCTGTACGGCACTGATCCATCCGGTCAGGTACGGATCCTCGGAGATATACTCAAAGTTACGGCCGTTCAGCGGGTTTCTGTGAATATTCATACCAGGTCCGAGCAGGGCATCGACACGGTTCTGTCTCATCTCGCGTCCTGCCATCTCGTACAGATCTTCTACCAGCGGAAGGTCAAACGTACAGCCAAGCAGGGTTCCGTTCGGCATGGAGAAGGCTCTCGTTCCGCAGTCAAAGCGGAGTCCGGACGGGCCGTCGGTACAGCAGGCTGCCGGAATACCGAATTCCTGCAGTTCCGGTGTCAGGCCGCCGAATGCTGCTGCGGTTCCCGGAGTAACCTTCGGGCTGCACATGCCCTCGCCGCGGAAGATGCAGATCAGATCTTCATCGGAAAGCTGTGCCACGAACTCTTCCATCGTTACTTTCTTATCCAGGACATCACCGAGCTTGTAGCCTTTGTCACCGGTATAGGTGATCGGCTCCATGCGGTTTTCTTTCATGCGCTCGATCGGATCTACGGTGCGCAGAGGAGCTGCCTCATATCCCGGTTTTAACGTTCCGTCTTCGCCCGGAACAGCTTTCATGCGCTCAAATGCTTCTACCGGAGCCATGGCCTCGGTCAGGATCTCAACCACTTTGAACGGCTGCTCGTATGCACCGGCAAAGGCTGCGCTTCTGACATCGCTTCCGACGTAGAACTCATAACTGCCCTCTTCGAGTACGTAGCAGGATTTGTGGCCGGTTGCACCGCTGTCATCGTAGGATGCAAAGCTCTCTTTGGTCACATCGATCGTCAGCGTCTCTTTTGCGCCTGGTGCAAGAACACCGGTCTTTGCAAAACCGACGAGTGCGCGGGATGGTTTTCCAAGAACACCCTGCGGAGCTTTTACATAAACCTGAACAACCTCTTTACCATCCGTTTTGCCGGTATTTTCAACGGTTGCCGTCACGGTTACATTGTCAACATCTTTCTCTTTGGCCTCTGCGGTCACGGCAAATGTCGTATAGGAAAGACCAAAACCGAACGGATACAATACTTTCTCTTTTGCAAAGGTCTCAAAGTAGCGGTATCCGACGTAGATATCCTCTTTGTACTCATTGCGGGTCAGATCGCCGAAGCAGCTTTGGGACGGATAGTCCTCGATATTCTCTGCAATCGTGTCGGTCAGCTTACCGCACGGATTGACTCTTCCCATCAGTACATCGGCAACACCGTTTCCGCCTTCCTGACCGCCCTGCCATACATAGAGAACAGCTGCCGGATTGCACTCTTTCACCCATTTCATGTCGATGATGTTTCCGACGTTCAGCACAACGATTGTTCTTGCAAATGCTTTGCTGACTTTTTCTACCATCTCTTTTTCAGTATCGGTTAAGAGATAGCTGCCTGCCTCATTTTTGTTGTCCTGATCCTCACCTGCGGTACGGCCTACAACAACGATGGCTGCATCGGCGCCTTTTGCACTCTCCACGATCTCGTCGGTCAGTTCCATCTCTTTCTGGGACCACGGCACCTTGCCCCAGCCCTGTCCTTCGTCGTACGGATTTTTCTCGATCCATTTTTCGTATGTTCCAAGAAGATTCTCGTCGAGTGTAATGTCTTTTTCTTCTTTTAAGGCATCCAGAATACCGACAACGTATTTCGTATTGACAAGACCGCCGGAGCCAAGTCCGCTCTTATAATAGCTGTCTCTTATACACATCTCCGAGCCCACGAGACTAGGCATGATCTCGT
>ENA-OZVN01000579-OZVN01000579.1-human-gut-metagenome-genome-assembly--contig:-NODE-579-length-11090-cov-6.306661_pt1 | contig 11090 bp, 10 predicted proteins | sample MGYA00243446_ERZ654047 | MGnify/ENA primary metagenome ERZ654047 (study PRJEB26926, sample SAMN06164884) | human gut metagenome | biome: ENVO:00009003; feature: ENVO:2100002; material: ENVO:00002003...
TGCCTAGTCTCGTGGGCTCGGAGATGTGTATAAGAGACAGGTAGAGATCGGGCGGCTTTTGAAAACCCTGCTCTTTTAGAGCTTTCGCCGCTGCTTCATAGAGAATCAAGGTTCCTTCATGCTTACGTCGGAACTGCTTTTTGTCAGCAGCCCGCTGATACTCCTGCAACAGTGGGTGCAGTTCCTTACAGGTGGTGACATCCTTTATCAGCACGGCCATTTCAGCAAGTCGGCGCTCTGCTGCTTTCAATGCGGCGGCAGCTTCGGTGCTGGCGGCGGTGATCTCGGCCACCCGGCTTTCCAAATCCGGGTAGCTTTCGATTTCATGCTCAGTCAGGAAGTTCAGCGTCCGGGCAGCCTGTTTCAGATTGTGGAGTTTTGCCCACTTCTCATACCCTGCGGACTGCTGGGCCTTGATGCTGTTCTCCAAATCAATCCGCAGCGAAATTTTGCGGTTTTCTTTGGGCTTCCGCTCCGCAAACCGCCCTTTGATGCGCTCGGTGATAGCTTCTTCGGTGTAGGCTTCGCCCAGCGTTTTGCAGCGAGTGAACCGCCCCTGTCCGGGCGCACGGAACGAAACATACTTGCCCCGCTTGACTTCATAGCCCTGCTCCTGCAGGAGCCGCAGAAAATCGTCAAAATCCTTGGCCTGCGGGATGGCTGCATCTATGGCAGCTTTCAGCTTCGCCTTCCAGCTCGTGCCCTTGCGGTGTGCATCCCACTCGGCAGAGCTTTTGCCCCGATCTTGACCGGGCATCACCACAGACAGACCATGTTCCTTGCACAGCCGGTCGCTGGTGCGCCGGATGTAGGCATAACTCTGTCGGTTGGAAACATACTTTCGTTGGTTCACCATGTCCACGGCACAAAAGATGACGTGGTTATGGACGTGTCCTTTGTCAATGTGCGTGGTCAGCACATACGGGTATTTGCCTTGCAGGACTTCATCTGCAAGCTGCCGGCCAATCTCGTGGGCCTGCTCCGGCGTGGTTTCGCCCGGCGCAAAAGACTGTATCAGGTGGTGGGCCAGATTGTTGCCTTTCTGCATGGCCTGTGACAACAGCAGTTCAAATTCGATGTCGGCGGTTTCGTAGGAGCAGGCAAAGGAGGACACCAGCATTTTTTCATCCGTCTTGGCTGGATTCTCGATGTAGTCCAGTGCCTTTTTCAGCGTTGACTTGATAGGATGTATCTTTGTAACTGCCATATCTGTGCCAGCGCTCCTTTGATGTCCGCAACATCTTGTGTGTACAGCGGCCCCATGCTGTTCAGCCGCCGTGCGATCTGATTGACGTTGACACCAATCTTCTGCAATTCGGCGGTCTGCGCCCGGATGTCGGTGGTGTCGATGTGGACAACATAACCATCTATCGCCATCTTTCGCAGATAGGCGGCCATATTCCGGGTTGGTATCAATTTCATTTTTTCTCGAATCAACCTCCGTTCTTCTTCCGTCACATAAAATTTGACCTGCACGGTTCGCTTTCTGCCCTCCATACGTTTTTACTCTCCTTTCCATTTTGAGGGTTTGGGACACTTCCCAACAAGCTGTTTTGCAGGGCAAAATACGGAAGTGGGTACACACTTCCTATGCTTGCTCTGTAAGTTCTCCCCTAAACCGTCCCCTCTACTAATACTACAATTCAAACCCTGTCTTTTGGCTACATCTTGACTGTGATGCAAAAATAAAGTATCATAATTAGCACAGACTAACCAAAATGGGAGGTGAACCTCATCCTATGACGCATGGAAGTCACTATCTTGGTAAGCTATACAACGACCTGATAGCCAATTCGCCCCAAACGATTTCAATGGATATTCCGTCTGATATGGGGAAAGGACGAATTGCTCAGACCCAAATCAAGCACGGCATCATCTTTTCGGATTGGCAAATGTGTTACCAGTCGGATATGAATGTACAAGGAACCGTCAGTAAAGATTATATGCAGATTATCTTCTGCCTGAATGATGGAATCTCTTGGGGCATCATGGATGAAAAGCGTTCCATTACGATTCAAAAAAATGAATCCTGCATCTATGCGGGACATGGTGGAACCGAATATGCCTGCTATAAAAAGGATAGCAATTTTTCATTTAAGAGTATAAAAATTCCGATTGCCTATTTCTCGCAGCTGCTCACAGATTATTTTGATGGGCAGGAAGCAACGGCTTACGAAAAGAAACTTCTTGATGGCATTTCAAAAGTTCCAGTGACCCCCATCATGGAACAAATTCTAGCGGAAACAAGCCAATTTACACAATACCGTGGAGGATTGGGTTACTTATATCTTGACGGAAAACTTCTGGAGCTATTGTCTATTTATTTAGGCGAAGTCCTTGAATTGGATATTCTAATGGGAAAAAATGTTTCCATGTCCAGAACGGAACGGACTGCCATTATGGAAGCTAAACGGATTATAGACAGTCAGCTTGCGTTTGCCCCATCCTGTGAAGAACTTTCCCATCTGGTGCATTTAAGCACAACAAAATTGACACGCGGTTTTTCATCATTTTATGGTATGCCTATTCATCAATACATAATTGAACAGCGTTTGACACAGGCAGCACAGCTGCTATTGGAGGGGGACCGAAATGTAAGCGAGATTGCAGCAATCGTTGGCTACGGAAAGCCCAGCAATCTTGCCGCCGCTTTCAAAAAGCGATATGGTGTGGCGCCAAAGAACTACCGTGAAAGCCGATTTGATACCCATAAAAAGTAGCTTCTGACTGTTTTTGGGTCAAAACGGGTAGGTTTTGGGTTGGATTTGATAATCTAAATTGGTACAATTTGCGATGTGGTTAGTTTCAAATAACCACATCGCATTTTTTATTTTCCGATAAAAGCGAGGAGGCATAAAAATGAAACAAAAGTTGAATGCGAAAGACTTTATTCTCATTGGCGTCCTGACAGCGCTCATGTGGATTATCTGCATGATTATCAGCACTATTATGAGCGTGGCTGGCCCAGTGACCAACGTGTTTTATCCGTCCGTTGTGGCTATTCCGAATGGCATCGTTATGATGCTTCTGCTGGCCAAAGTTCCGAAGAAAGGCGTGTTTACCATTTGTGCCGCAATTCAGGCTATCCTGTTCCTGCTGGTAGGTGCTTTCTGGTTCATTCCCATCGGCTTGGTAATTGGCGGTGTCATCTGCGATTTTCTGATCATGGGCCGAAATGAAATCACAATGAAGTCCATGATGGCGGCCTATGCGCTGTTCAGTGCTATTTTTGCTTTTAGTGCTATCTGCCCCATCAAATTTCTTCAAAGTGCGTTTGTTGGCGCAATGGAGAAAAACAATATTGCCCCGGAGTACATTCAGGGAATGCTCAATATCACTTCTGTTCCCATGCTGGTAGTCATTGTTGCTGCTGGACTGGTGGGCGGCCTGATTGGCGGATTTATCGGCCAGAAAGCATTGAAAAAGCATTTCATCAAGGCTGGACTCGTTTCTGTAAAATAACAAGAACAGCCCCCTGAAAATCCATCATACAAACGCAGGCAAACGGGCTGCCTGATTTCAGAGCGCGGGGCTGGAAGTAGTCCCGCGCTCTGCTGTTGATAAGGAGGCATCAGAATGGATGAAACACAAATCAAACAAATTATTGAGCGACAGCCCCTTCATGGAACTGCGCTTCTGGACCCGCGCTGCAAAATTCTTCTCTTAGTCTGTATCGGTTTTGTCAGTTATTTTCTGGCCGGAGAAGTGGTCAGCCTTGCGCTCATGCTGGTTTATGGGCTGTTCATTGCCTTAGGTAATGGCGGAAAATGGGCCGCAAAAATGATAATAACTTATATCGTTGTGGCTTATCTTAATGCCTTGCTCCGCTATGTGCAAGTTCCAGTTTTGAGCGTGATTATGAGCGTATTTGGCGTGACCGTTCTGAAACTGATTCCCATTGTAATGATGGGGCTCTGGATATTGCGGACCACTTATATGGATGACTTGATGGTAGCCCTCCAAAGAATGCGGCTGCCGCAGGCAGTTACGATTCCGCTTGTGGTCATGTTCCGTTATATTCCTACCCTACGGATTGAATATCGGCAAATCCGAAGCACAATGGATATTCGCGGTATCAGCGATACAGTGTGGAAGCGGGTATGTCACCCATTAGCAACCATAGAGTACATTTTGATACCGTTGCTGATGCGCTGCTTGAAAGTTACCGATGAACTGGCGGCCTCCGGCACAACGCGTGGTCTGGAATTGGAATGTAAGCGGTATGCACTGCGCCCGATTCGTTTTGCATGGCCGGAAATTGTGGTATCACTGCTTGGTATCCTCTTTTTGGTCGGACTGCTTTTTATTGACCAGACCCAAATCGGCAAAATCATTTTATGGAGGGTATGACGATGATCTCATTCCAGAATTTCAGCTTTCGTTATGAAGAAAGCAAAGATTTTACCCTCCGCGGCATTGACATGACTGTACGGACCGGCGAGTTTATTCTTCTGACCGGGCGAAGTGGCTGCGGCAAGACAACGTTGATTCGTTCCCTCAATGGACTTATTCCACATTTTTACCCCGGTGAAATTAAAGGCGATCTGCTTATGGATGGACATTCGCTTTTGGAAATGAAGCCCTCCGAACTGGCCGGACAGGTAGGAACTGTCTTTCAAGACCCACGCTCACAGTTTTTTATGACCGATACCACACGAGAATTGGCTTTCGGCTGTGAAAACCTCGGACTGGCCCGTGAGGAAACCATTGACCGGATTGCACGAGCAGCCAAAGAATTGGAGTTGGTCGAATACCTGAATCGAAGTATTTTTGCATTATCCAGCGGAGAAAAACAGCAGATTGCGATTGGCTCTGTTTATGCGCTTGCCCCAAAGGTCTACATCTTTGATGAACCATCGGCCAATCTGGACTATGCCGCCACCAAACGGCTTGCTGAAATCATGGAAAAGCTCAAGAGTGCCGGCTATACCATTTTTGTAGTAGAACACCGCTTTTACTATCTGCGAGATTTGATTGACAGAGCTTTTCTGATACAGAATGGAAAAATTGAGCATGAGTTTACAAGGGAACAGTTTTGCTCTTTGCCCGAAGAAACACGAATTTCTTATGGTCTGCGAACCGCATACCCGGAACGTGATGCAGAGCATTATCAGGAAAAGTCGCATTCTCAAAATACAACGCACTTACTAGAAGTCCACGATTTAGGCTTTGCCTACAAGAAAGGTCCAGAAGTATTCCAAAATGTCAGCTTTGAAGCTCATTCGGGGGACGTGATAGGCATTTTAGGCCATAATGGTGCCGGAAAAACAACGCTCCTGTCTATTCTGACTGGCCTGTTGAAACAGCGGCATGGAGAAGTTCGTCTTGATGGAAAAAAGCTCACACCCCGGCAGCGGCGGTCACTTTCCTATCTTGTTATGCAGGATACAGACTATCAACTCTTTGCCAGCAGCGTGGAAGAAGAGCTTTCCCTTGGAATGCAGGAAGATTGCAAAGAAAAAATAGATGCAGTATTGAACGCATTGGAACTGTCGGACTATCGGGAAAGACACCCAGCGTCGCTTTCAGGCGGTCAAAAACAACGGGTTACCATTGGAGTGGCAATCGTAAAGGACAGCCTCGTAATCTACTTCGACGAGCCCACCAGCGGCTTGGATTATGATTCTATGGTGCGTGTCAGCAAGCTGATTGAACAACTTTCCGATTCCGGGGTAATCGTGTTCGTGGTTTCTCATGATTTTGAATTTATTGTCCGTACCTGCACAGAGGTTGTGCAGCTGGATGATGATGGAACAATTCAAAATCAGCAGTTATCACCAACGGTTTTGAAATCTCTTTCTGAAAAATATTTCACATGATAGGAGGTTGGACTTATGTTCCAAAAAGTATTTGAATATGCCGGACCTCATAAAAAAGGCCTCTATGCTGCAACAGCCATCGTGCTGGTCAGTGTTCTGCTGGGTGTTTTTCCCTTTGTGCTGGCATATCAGGTAATTGCACCGCTGGTCATGGGGGAGGCAATCACTGCTTCCTTTATCATCCAGCATGTCATACTGGTCTTGGTATGTCTGGTGCTGCAAGCTCTTTTCTATGGCTGGGGCCTGAATCTCTCTCATAAAGCAGCTTATGACACGCTGCTCCGCCTGCGGACGGCTCTGCAAAAACGGTTTGAAAAACTGCCGCTGGGTGTTATTCAGGACAAAGGCACTGGCACCGTGAAAAAGCTGTTCGTGGACGATGTAGACAGTCTGGAAGTTCTGCTGGCACACTCTATGCCGGAGGGCATCGCCAACCTGATGGTTCCCATTGCAGTTTATGTGGCAATGTTCTTTGTAGACTGGAAGCTGGCACTGTTATCTTTGGCATCCATTCCGCTTAGCTTAGTTGCCATGATGACGATGTATTCCGTTGGTATGAAGAAAATGGGACCTTACTATATGGCCGGGCAAAAGATGAACAATACCATTATTGAGTACATCAACGGTATGGAAGTCGTCAAGGTTTTCAATAAAGACGCAGATTCTTACGAACGGTTCCGCAAAGATATATCAGATTATCGGAACTATACACTGGCATGGTATAGGGCGGCATGGCCGTGGATGGCGATTTACAGCAGCCTGCTTCCTTGTACCATCATCCTGACCCTGCCTGTGGGTGCATGGTTTGTCCTCTGCGGCTGGTCGGCTCTGCCCAATTTGATTTTGGTGCTGTGTCTTTCTTTGAGTATCGGTATGCCGCTGCTGAAATCTCTTGGCTTTCTGCCAACCATGCCCCAGCTCAACTATAAAATCTCCGCATTGGAGCAGGTGTTGGATGCGCCGGAACTTCAGCAGACGAATGATAGATTCCATGGAATAGATGACACCATTACTTACGACCATGTTTCTTTCGCTTACCAGACAACACAGCCCAGCCCGGATGGAAAGCCCGCGGTGGTTGAGGATGAAGTTCTCCATGATATTTCCTTTACGGCAAAGGCTGGACAAAAAACTGCTCTTGTCGGTGAATCTGGCTCCGGCAAGAGTACCTTGGCAAAACTGCTGATTCACTATTATGACCCGCAAAAGGGCAGCATTTCCATCGGCGGACAGAAACTTTGCGATATGAGCCTTGAAGCATTGAACAGTCGTATCTCCTATGTGGCGCAGGATCAGTATTTGTTTAATACTTCTCTGCTGGAAAACATCCGGCTCGGTCGGTTGACTGCAACGGATGAAGAAGTAATAGAGGCCGCAAAGAAAGCTCAGTGCATGGAGTTCATTGAAAAACTTCCGCAGGGCATTCACTCCATGGCAGGCGATGCCGGAAAAATGCTCTCCGGCGGTCAGCGTCAGCGTATTTCTCTGGCGCGAGCAATCTTAAAGGATGCCCCCATTGTGGTTCTTGATGAAGCAACAGCCTATGCTGACCCCGAAAATGAAGAAAAGATGGAAGCAGCCATTGCAGAACTTGTAAAAGGCAAGACTCTCGTGGTGATTGCTCACAAACTGCCCGCCATTATGAATGCCGATCAAATTTGTGTCATCGACCACGGAAAATTGGTAGCAGCGGGTAAGCATCAGGATTTGATTCGCTCCTGCCCTGAATATCAGAAATTGTGGAAAGCCGCACAGGACAGTGCCGAATGGAAAGTACACACTGCAAAGGAGGGAGCCTAAATGTTTGCGATGTTTTCAAGAATTTTGAAACTCTCCGGCCGTTATAAAGGCCGTATTCAAGGTGCATTCGTTTGTGCGTTTTTGGAATCCATTTTGTCAAAAATGCCAATTGTTCTTGCCTTTGTAGTTTTAAGCCGCTTTGCAGCTGACACACTGACCAGCCAGACTTGCCTTTATATCGGCCTTGGACTTGCCGCAGCAGTGTTGGTGCAAATGCTTGTTCATTACCTCAGCGACAGCCTGCAAAGTGCCGCAGGATATTTGATGTTTGCGGATAAACGCATGGAACTGGGCAGCCATCTGCGGAAACTTCCGATGGGCTATTTTACTTCCGGCAACATTGGCAAAATCAGCTCTGTTCTTAGCACGGATATGGTATTCATTGAAGAAGTCGCTATGAGTACGCTGGGCAACATGATGGGCTATCTGCTGTCCTCCTTGATTCTGCTGGTATTCATGTTTTATTTGAACGTACAGCTTGGTTTGATTGCTGCCGCCGTCACGGTTCTGGCATGGCTGGTGTCAAAAGGAATGAACAAGGTTTCCCTGCGGGAAGCCGCAGAGCGGCAGGAGCAGAGCGAACGGCTGACCGATGCGGTGCTATCCTTTGTGGAGGGCATTGGCGTCATCAAGAGCTACAACCTGCTGGGCGAAAAATCAGAAGAACTGACTGACAATTTCCAGCGTTCCAGAAACACCTCCCTTGCTTTTGAGCAGAAAATGACACCATGGACAATGAGTCTGAATATCCTTTACGGCATTGGTATTGCGGCGATTTTCGGCTTGTCGATTGTATTGGAACAGCGCGGCGCACTTCCGCTGGCCTATGTGCTTGGTGTTCTGCTGTTTGTGTTTGACCTCTTTGGACCGCTGAAAGCTCTTTATGGGGAAGCATCTCGCCTTACCGTTATGAATGCAGCTCTTGACCGCATTGAAGCAGTCCTGAATGAGCCTGAACTTCCCGACACGGGCAAGCAGCATCTTCCTGCACAGGCACAGCCGGGACAGCCAGAAGTTCAGTTTAACGATGTTGTATTTGCTTATCAGGACAAAGAAGTTCTGCATCATATCAGCTTTGCCATGAAGAAAGATTCTATGACTGCTTTAGTCGGACCTTCTGGCAGCGGAAAGTCTACCATTGCCAATTTGCTGGCTCGGCTTTGGGATGTAAAATCTGGCAGCATAATAATAAGAGGTATGGACATTCGGAACGTGCCTTTGGCAGAGCTGATGGAGCAGATCAGCATGGTATTCCAGCGAGTGTACTTATTCCAAGATACCATTTATAACAATATCAGCATAGGCAAACCGGACGCCACAGAGGAAGAAGTCTATGCAGCTGCTAAGAAGGCCCGCTGCTATGATTTCATCATGGCGTTGCCTGATGGATTCCAGACCGTAGTTGGTGAAGGCGGTGCTACACTCTCCGGCGGTGAAAAGCAGCGCATCTCGATTGCACGCTGTATCTTGAAAGATGCCCCTATCATCATTTTGGATGAAGCTACCGCAAGCGTAGATACTGATAACGAAAGCTATATTCAGGAGGCCATCTCGGAACTGGTAAAGGGCAAGACACTTCTCGTAATCGCCCACCGTCTGAATACCATCCAGAATGCCGATCAGATTTTGGTCATTGACAACGGCCAGATTGCACAGCAGGGCACGCACGAAGAACTTTTGAAGCAGCCCGGCATTTATCAGGAGTTTGTCAACATCCGAAAGAATGCGGCTGGATGGAGCCTTGCTTAACAAAATTCAGCGTATGCGATGCGGAGGTTCCATTGTGCGTATATCATAATCCGTCCGCATAGAAACAAATAGGTAAAAAATAACGCGGCCGGGATTGATATATCCGGCCGCGTTATTCGTCTTTTTGAAATGCTTCCGCCTGTTTGCAAAGCGCAATATATTTTTCAATTTCCGCCTCACTTTTCCCGGCAAAGAAGTCTACAACTGTTTTTGAAACCGTCTGATTTACCATGTCTGGAAAAATGGCAGCATCCACGCTGATATTTAACTCTTTGGCGACAAGAGCCACCGTTTCAAATTTGGGGTTACTCTGGCAGGTTTCCAAATCTATGATTGTACGGGCGTTCATATTGAGCCGTTCAGCCAATTTTCTCTGTGTCAAATGCTGCCGCTTACGTTCTGACCGCACTTTCCATGCAAACAAGTCAAGAGGATTGTTCACTATACATCACCTCTACCTCATTGTAGGGTGTGCCATCGCTCATATAAATAACCATACAACTCACATTATATGAGTTATAGCTCATAATTTGAAGCAAAGAGCTATATGGATAAGAGTATCAAAATAAAGGAGCGCAAAATAAAATGGGGCTTACCGCCCACTCGAAAAGCCCTAACACCAATTAAAAAAATATTCAAATAACCTAGGGGCGAGCCATACTCATAGAAGTGAGTTGTGGCTCGCTTTTTATATACTTCAATTCACATCCGATAAAGCCCCGCATTTTGACAACCTACGATTGGGTATCGGATGCCGTTCTCCGCCTCGTTTTGCTCCGGCCTATAAACCCGAACAGAACGAAAGGAACAATTCTATGAACGGCAGGAAAAATTTTCATATCAATCTTAAAAATCAGCCAAATGAACCCGTTGGTGAACGAGTAGTGAGCGAAAGGGGAAGAAAAGAGCTGCCTCCCAGCACGAGGGGAGGTGAAAACTTGAAACCAAACCGCTACTACGAACACAAGCAGCACGCCTTTGACAGCTACTGCAAAAAGGTGTTGAAATGCGAGGCATGTAACGGCTATCGGCAGATCAGCCGTCATCAAAAACGTTTTGCATCTTTGGAAGAACTGTCCGAGGCAGATGTGGCCCAGCTTGCAGTTTACGATCGTTACTCATGGGAGTATACGGCTTTTCCCGTGGGAAATGCTGTTGTGCTAATCGAGAACGACCGATTGGCCACAGCACTTCTACGGCTGTCACCAAAAGACCGGGAAATTTTTATGATGCACTGGTTTCTATGGATGACAGACGAACAGATAGCAAAGTGCATGGGCATGGCCAGAAGAACGGTCAATACTCGCAGGTATAAAGCCTATCGGCTGCTGAAAAAGCTGATGGGAGGTGAAGCTGATGACTAAATCTGCGCACACACGGGCATCGCTGCTTCCTTACCCGATAATCGCTGCCGCTGTTGCAGGAGACGCCGAAGCAGTGAGCCGGGTAGTCCAGCATTATTCCAGCTACATTGCCGCACTGTCAACTCGGACGAGCTATGGCTCTGACGGCTATCCTCGTCTGCAAGTTGATGAAGAACTGCGCAATCGTCTGGAAGCAAAACTGATAATTGCTATCCTTGATTTTGACTTGACCTGATTCAACGTAGGCATCGTGTGCTGTTCCCCTTTCCATACGGTGCCTTTTCTAGTTCTTTGACAAAGAAAGCCCGCAGGACAATGGCGGTGCATCATAGGGCAAACGGATACGTTGCTGTCTGTA
>ENA-OZVN01000584-OZVN01000584.1-human-gut-metagenome-genome-assembly--contig:-NODE-584-length-11060-cov-4.234893_pt1 | contig 11060 bp, 6 predicted proteins | sample MGYA00243446_ERZ654047 | MGnify/ENA primary metagenome ERZ654047 (study PRJEB26926, sample SAMN06164884) | human gut metagenome | biome: ENVO:00009003; feature: ENVO:2100002; material: ENVO:00002003...
ACGAGATCATGCCTAGTCTCGTGGGCTCGGAGATGTGTATAAGAGACAGATCCAGAAGCAGTTCAAATCACTCAGACGATCTCCATCCGACTCCACCACCACACATGCATCATATTCAATGGTCACTTTTCCACTCATCTTCTCTTTTCTCCAGAGAGTCAATCCCTTGGGAGATACTATTTCAGCGGTATCTCCCTGAAACGTCACTTTATAATCAGGCGATTCCGATTCAACCTTCCAGTATTTAGTAAACTGACGGGAATTTAAACCGGAAACCCTATTATCCTGTGCCTTTGATGTAAAGACAACTAATAGAAATAAAAACAGAAACAGATTTTTCATACGATGTTGTTTTGTTTTCATTTACTTTAAAAAGTCTTTTAACGGACAGTCCGTAGCTTTCAGCCCGTCAGCAATACTCCGGGCATTCATACGGGCACCTTTCAAAGAGGTATGGGTATGGTCATGATTGAAATACGTTCCTACTACACGCAAACCTTGATTGTATCCCATATCCTGGAGCTTGTCTCCTGATATTTTATTCAAATCTATAAAATAAGCCCCGGTCGCTTCTGCCGCTTCACGCGTCCATTTACCAAAAGAACTGGTATTGCGCTCTATCTCACCATTATCAAACTTATTGCGGGGTGTATGACTCAGGACAATAGGAACAGCTCCCTTTTCTTTTACATCCATAATAAACTTACGCAAATACCAGCCGAAAGAATAAACCACTTGATAGCTGCCGGTTTTCTCCATTTTGAAGACCTTGCTTTCATTTCCTGAACCGGGTAATTCCGCACGCGCTTTCCCTGTGTTTATGTCACCTGCATCATTATGTCCGAATTGTATCAAAACAAAATCTCCCGGCTGAAGTGCATGATAGATTTTATCCCAACGCCCTTCATCTAAATAAGTACGCGCACTGCGACCCGCTTTCGCATGATTCTCTACAGAGATCCTTTCCGTGTCAAACAGTTCGTGAATCACACTTCCCCATCCCCACATACCCTTTTCATCTTTATCGGCATTCTTCACAGTACTGTCTCCCACCGTAAACAATACAGGATTCCCCTTTTTACGGGTAGCCCCCGTAACCGTATCTTTTTCTACCGGTTTCAAATAACGAGCCAGTTCCAACCCCTTATAATTACGGATTCCTTCGGCTGCTGATTCTGCATTGACACGTGCGCCAAAAGCACTTGTGTGAATGCGGTCCAGATAGAACATATACTTTACTTTTTCTTTGCCGAATTTCTCAAATTTGCGCGCCGAGATATCATTCAGATCTATAAAAGGAACTCTCGCTTTTTTAGCTACCTGCTTCGCCCATAATCCAAATGTCTGATTCACCCGAGTGATAATAGTGCTGTCTGCATCTTCCCAAGCGTTGCGAGGAGTCAGGGACATCAAAATAGGATGAGCGCCTTTTTTCTTCACATCATGAATAAAACGACGCATATATTCCCCATACGTATATACGGTTTCTTTTGCTCCTGTCTCTTTAATAGTCACATTCAGACTGTCTTTGCCAATTCCCGGAATAGAGGCACGGGCACGGCCACTATCGTACGGACCATTGTCATTATGTCCCAATTCTATGATAACCCAGTCACCTTTACGAACTCCTTTCAACACATCAGGCCATAACCGGTTATAAAAAGTACGGCTACTGGTTCCTCCCAATGCGTGATTTTCAACGGTTATCTTATTTTCATCAAAATACTCGTGTTCAAAATATCCCCATCCCCATTGACCGTTATTTCCATTGCCCAACGTACCGGTACGCATCGTTGAATTTCCAACAAGGAACAACACCGGATTATCCCCTTTCCGGCTGGAACCTGAAACAGGACGGGCGGAACGCGCCACATTCAAACTATCAAGTGTATTATCAACGACTTGATTCACATCCTTCATCGGAGCAGCTATTTTATTTTGAGCATGTGCTCCCAATCCTACTCCGGCAGCTAACAAAAAGCATAAACAAAGTTTGTTTCCTTTCATGACATTTATAGTGTTTTTCTTTTATTGCATTTCAAATTTCTCACAAAAATAAGATGAACGAACAAACCGGAGAATAGAAATTCATTCATTTTCCTGTTTATTCGTTCAACCAACCTTTTACCTATTGACAAATACGTATTATCCTATCTTTCTATTGCCACAAATTCTCTTTAAACTCAATTTCAACAATGCGTAACTCGTGATTGGTTTTATCGCCATTTTTTGCCTTAAACAAATCCAACTCACCCGCAGCAGGGGCAGCAACTTCTACAATTTGTCCGAAACCGTCACCTTCCTTGCTGGCACCTTTCAAACGAATGGTTATCTCATTTGTCAATACAGGTTTTACATTCAGGTGGATATATCCCAAACTCTTTTCAGTTTCACCACTCCAAATCAGTTCATCACCTGCATATATTTCCAAAGGATAGCTACGCAAACGCCAACCGGTAAGTTTCATGCAAATTTCATCCACACGGGCCGCACGTTCCAAACTATAAGTTATCCATGCACTGTTCAGTCTGCCATCATTCTTCCATTCACTCAATTCATTATCATCGAAACTTTTTATCGCTTCATCCTGGTTGGCTCCGGCAACCGCCGATAAGATATTCACATCGACTTTCGTATCCTTGTAAGAAGGAGTCAACGGAGTTTCTCCACGGGTCAGCCTGCCCTCCAGTTCATCTCCCGGAATATAATTGCTCAAGCCATTCTTCACTTCAACCGGTGCGGAAGAAAGACTGATTTCGGCAGATTGCAATCCATCAGCCTTGGCTGTTATACGAACTGTTCCCGGAGTCGTAAGAGAGCGTATCAAAGCCCGGTTGATTCCACATTCTACAGGCAAATCTTTTGAAAGAATATAATTATCTTTGCCCTGTGCTATTCCACCACGCCATTCAGCCGGTCCCTCTACGTCAAAATGTATCAGATCATTAGCCAGCGGGCAACGTCTGCCATCTTTATCCATCACTTCCACTTGAAGCAATACCATATCAGCTCCATCCGCTTTCCAGCCTTTAGGGCTTTGAATCACACTGATTTTAATCTGTTCCGGCTTGCCGGCAGTCTGCAATTCAGCGCGGCAACATTCTTTTCCATTCTTATCATACCCTACAGCTTCCAACTTGCCCGGAACAAATGCCACATCTTTGAAAGTATACAAGAAATGATAATCTCTTTGACCGTTTCCTAAAGATTTGCCATTCAGGAACAATTCCACTTTTTCTGCACTGGATACCACATAAACAGGTTTAACCACATCTTCTTTATAGTTCCAATGACCAACGATATGAATACGGGGATTCTCTATATCCACCCATCCGTCCCACATCACCTGATGTGCATAGAAAGGATCTTTAGGGATACGCATGGCATCTGTCACACCACTACGACGATAATTCTCCACACCACGATAATGTGTATTCGTATCCGAGAAGATGATTTTCACACCTCCTGAGCTGACACGGTCACCTGTACCCGGACGTTCACGCCAATAATCAAACCAACGAATCACATTCTCAATAGTAAAGGAATCCTGATTGTGATTATAAGCACGGGCATCCACCTTTTTCTGGACCTTATTAGTCATTGCAGAACGGAATGAATTATTTCCTTCCCCATTTTTATGATATGGATAAGAATATTCATCCCAATATTTACGCAGACCTTCATCACGGCAGTATTCCATGGCCCACATCGGATGATGTTTGCTCTTATTGATATAAAGCATCTCGCCACCATATTCGGCTTCACGAATATCAAGCATTTCACGGGAACCGATGGCACGGCCTCCATGAGGGTCATACTTATCACGAATCGCTTTCATTTCTATCATGTGTTCACGACTGATTGATTCGTTTCCACATTCATAGAACAAAATACTCGGATTATTACGGTTGTAAATAATGGCATCACGCATCAATTCTGTACGTTGTTCCCATTGACGGCCTTCACGGTCCTTTTCTGCATCACCGGCCTGCATCGCCTGAATCAATCCGACACGGTCACACGATTCAATATCCTGCTTCCAAGGGGTGATATGCATCCAACGAACCAAGTTGGCATTATCTTCCACCATCAGACCGTTGCTATAATCACTCAGCCATGCAGGAACACTCATACCGACTCCCGGCCATTCATTACTGGTACGCTGTGCAAAACCTTTCATCTGAATCACCCGGTCATTCAACCAAATCATTCCTTTGCCGAAACGAGTTTTACGGAAACCGGTACGGGTAGCCACTTCATCTACTTTTCTGCCATCCACCCATAAACTGGTTTTTACTGTGTACAAATATCCGTATCCCCAACTCCAGAAATGAAGTCCGTCTATTTCTGCTGAAGCTTCCAAAGTCGCAGTTTCACCCGGTTTTACTACCGTCTGAGTACCCTCAAAACTTTTTATGCTTTTCCCGTCACGATCAAACACTTCAACCTTATAAGCGACTTTCTTATCCCGATTATATTCATTTTTTATTTCAGACTCCGCATGAACCACAGCCTTACGAGACTTCACACGGATATCTTCCGCATAGATATAGACACCGGTCGTTTTTAAATTACTATACAAGGGAAGTGTCTGATAAACCTTATCGGTTACATGAAGCCATACATTCTTAGGTATACCTCCATAATTGGCGTTGAAATTACGGTCACTCCATTGATACTTAGTATCAGTGGCACGTTCCTTATAATTCCAATTGTTATCAATGCGGACCGCCATTACATTCTCTTGTCCATATTTAATATAAGGAGTCAAATCGAAACCTACAGCCATCGCACCATTTTCATGCAAGCCGATATATTCACCATTGATATAAAAATCAGCTCCTTGACGGACCCCTTCAAATTCAACAAAGACTTTTTTGTTCTTGCTATCGGCAGGCAGACGGAAATGTTTACGATACCACATCACAGTATCCGTCAGTTGTTCTATACTTAAACGAAAAGCTTCATCTTCATTAAAAGGACGGGGTAATGTTACTTTCTTCCAATCCGTATCCTGAAAACGTACCTCTTTGGCTTCCGGTATATCGCCGACATAAAGTAACCATTCAGAATTAAAATTGTATTTATCACGGACAGCTGATGCTGCCGCAATCTGACTTATTCCTATAAAAGTCAATAAAAATAAAAGAATTTTGTTTCTCATAGCTATCTCAAATTGTTTGTTGCAAAACTAGCATAAAGTTCCCTTGCCTACCATAGAATAAGGTACATTTTTATAGAAATTCGTTCAAAGCAAATCGTCAGGATGCTCATATTACGCCTATTTATATAACCAACTAAAAATCAATGCAATAAGCAAGTATCCTGAAACATTTATTCTACAAGTTGCAACATCAGAACTATATGATTTATTGCTTCACTACAACCGGAATCAACATGACAGGGCCTAATAGACCTGAAGGTTTGGGTTCCCAATCAGAAGCATCAAAGATACCATTTTTCACATTTTCCTTTTTTCTTGCAGACATATTTACATTATAGAAAATCTTCCAGTCCACTCCCTTCTTATCCATATAAGCAATTCGATTCGCCATAGAGTTGGCTACTCTGACAACTAACTCATCCTGTCCTTTGAATTTTTCAGCAGGGATATACAATTGATAAGGAGAGTCAATCACTGTACCGATATAATCTCCATTCAAATAGACAGATGCATTTTCCGCTACAGAGCCAAGATCCAATTTGATCACATCCGCTACAGGCACCTTATTTATAGTAGTCGTATAAACGGCTGTTCCAGAAAAAGCTTTATATTCATCCCCTACAAAATCAGTCCATGAGCCCAAACTGTCAACCGTTATAGAAGCAGGAAGTTGAGGACCTCCTTGAACAAAAGAAACAGTCCAACTGCCGGAAACAGGATTTGGCTCACCTGCATTTTGATAATAAGCATAGGCATCTCCTGTAAAATTCTGACCGGAAGTTGATACAATGACAGTTTCACCCGGATTCAATTCCAGGTAAACATCTGTTTGCCCGTCATTGCGTTTCATAGCAGCCAAACCACTGGCACCGGTCATTGGATTGAAAATCGCCGCACTCCGAGCTTCTGTACGAAGTGGAATCCAATCCTCTATTTTACGGTCGCTACTATTTTCTATAAAGTAATATTTTCCCGTCGCACTATTTCTTCGGATACATTGCAGACCTGCCTGATACATTTTCTCGGCACCCACATTCGCCTCATTCATCAGAGCATTAATATCATCTGACAAACAAATCTTCCCCTTACCTACACGAGCACATTTAACAGCACCTTCAGCATGAAAGTCCAAAGCATCCAGCATTTCTTTAAAATGAGCCTGTTTCTCTTCCGAAAGAATCATTCCGGCCATATCTTGAGGAATTCCCTTATAAAACACAACGGTAGCACCTTCATCAGCCAAAGCCATCAGTTTTTCCATTGTTTCATAAGGAATATATTGCGCCGCCGAAACAAGAACGGTTTTATATGCGGCACCGGGCGTTACAATCATTTCTTTCTCAACATTAGTTTTAAGAAGTTGCTTGTCAGAAATCATATCCCACGCATAACCATTCTCTGTTAAAGTTACCGCACTTTCTCTGACCGAAGATTCCAACATATTACGATCCAATCCGCTAAAGTGTTGAAGGCTTCTGTTCCCTTGTTCAGACATCACATCGGCTATGTTATAGTATAAAAGAACATCATTGTCAGGAGTGCCATCCTGTAAAAATGACTGCACACGAGTAACATACTGATTCAAATATTTAAAATCCTCCCAAAACGGATTGTTCGGATGAAAATGGACTGCCGCATAAAATAACCATCCCGGCCAGGGAGCCTCCTGCGGACTGAAACAAGTGCCATGATAAAAAATATGATTCACCCCGCCCAGAAAGAAAAGGTCAAGTGCTTTCTTTACATCTCCCAGATTCGATTGGAAATGTTCATCCAGCCAAGTCGCACTTTCCGAAGATGAGAGTTTCTTTCCTTCCGTATGGGCTACAGACGGAGCCGCTTTTATACTGACCAAATCACGCCCTTCTATTTCGGGCACATCACTCACTGCATACAAATCCAGAATATTGGCAGGAGAACCATGAGCCTGATTCCTTATACCCTTTCCTTGTTTTGCCGCCCAATGTTGCCAACGAATGGAATAATGATTTATCAATAAATCGTTTATGGTTTGTCTATAATCATACAACACCCTTGCATTCTTGTCCGGTGTATCCATACCTAACAATGCGGGTAAATGCTGACGCAAGTCATATCCCCTATACTTTTGGAATTCGTCAAAAAAAGCAGGAGTCCAATTCGACTCGCCTCTTGCATCGTCCACTTCATAAGAGTCATTAAAATAATACCTCAGATAACTGATATCCTTTCCTTTAAAAGCCTCATCGAATTTACTGAGATAATGATCAATGGCCGAAGCTGAAAAATGGTCTATCACATCACCTTCACCACCAGGTCCTGCACGTTCTACCATTTTTCCATGATGACCTTGGAACAGAGCGCAAATAGTCCAGTCACCTTGAGGAGCCGTCCAGTCCAATGTACCATCCGGCTTTATTTTTGAAGTCAAGTCAAGACATTCACCTTTATCACTATTAGCGGTCACTATAATCAAAGGCAGTTCCTTTTTATATCGTACCTGATCCAATGCCAATGTCTGTAAATCAGCATTCGCACTGACCGGTTCTTTCAAATCCGCCAGTTTTACCGGAGTATGCCCTGCCAATCTGACAAAGCCTTCTTCCTTATACCGGACAGGTTCACTTAGTTGTTCGCCTTCTTTCAATTGATAAGTTTTATAAGCCACCGTCTTGCACGCATCTTCGGGAGTAACCCAAGGTCCTCCAAACGGCCATCCCGAAGCATTAGCCAAATCAATTCCTAACCCCAACTGCTTCGCTTCCTGCAAAGTATACAGAAACAAATCAACCCATTCCGGAGAAAGAAAATCTTTAAAGCGGTCCTCATAACCATGTATTCCATAAATAGGAGTGATCTCCAATCCCCCCAGATTTGCCTCCTGGTACTTACGCATAACCGTATCCAAGTCAGTAGTCCTGACCGCATTGCCTTCCCACCACCATCGCGTCCAAGGCTTGGTCTCGTTAGTCACTTGCGGCCATTCAATCTTCTGATTCTGTGTACAAGCCAAACAGCCACAAACTGCAAAAAGTACATAACAGAACTTACTGCATTTCTTTAAAAATAAGGATTGCTTCATAAATCTTACTTGTTTAAAAATGGAAACGGGCATTTTCAACACGTTGACCACCTATCATATTCTTTAATTTCCTTGCCACATCAGGATATTGCTTTATCACATTAGTAGTTTCTGCCGGATCTGTATAAATGTTATACAATTCTTCGTAGGTTTTAGACGGATCACTAACTTCCAGTCTTACCAACTTCCAGCCATCAGGTGTCATAATAGATTGCTTTCCTCCAAATTCAAAGAACTCATAATAAATACAATCATGCTTCTTCTGAATGCCTTTTCCCGTAAGAGTAGGCAAATAAGATATACCATCAATATTTTGAGGAATATCCGCCTGCACCAATTCACCTATAGTAGGCAAAAAATCCCAAAATGCAGAAATATGATTGGTAACTACCCCTTGTGGAATAACTCCCGGCCATTGAATGACGAACGGAGTACGGATACCTCCTTCATATAAATCTCTTTTCTGGCCTCTGAACGGACCATTACTGTCAAAATAAGATGGATCGTGCCCTCCCTCCGAATGGACTCCATTATCGGAAGTAAAAACAATGATCGTATGATCATACAAACCTTTCTCTTTCAACTCTTTAATAATCAAGCCCACACTTTTATCCAAATAAGTAACCATCGCCGCATACGCCGCACGCGGATTTTGCTGCGATTTATAACCGTCTCTGCTTCCTCCAAAAGGAGTTTCACAAAATTCCCCCTCATATTCCGTCATCGCTTCCCCCATTATATCAAGATCCGCATGGGGTATGGTCGGTGAAAAATAAAGGAAGAAAGGTTTCTGCGCATTTTCATCAATAAAATTCAAAGCCTTTTCCAACATCAAGTCATGCGAATAATATTTCCCATCCAGCATAATCTTCTGCTCATTCTCATGCAAGAACTCAGGGTAATAACTATGAGCAAAACGTTGCCCCAGATAACCGTAGAAATAATCAAAACCATGTTTGCCGGGCATACCTTCCGTACCCGGTCCTCCCATTCCCCATTTACCTACACATCCGGTAGCATAGTTCTTTGTTTTAAAAATATCGGCTACGGTAACTTCACCGGCAGGAAGCGGAGTTTCATATAACAATCCATCCGAACCTGCCACTTTTGCATTTCCTCTGATTGCGGCATGTCCCATGTGCTTTCCTGTAATCAGAGCACAACGGGACGGAGCACTGACCGTAGAACCGGAATAATGCTGCATAAACTTCATCCCATTTTGAGCTATCCCATCAATATTCGGTGTCTTAATCTGACGCTGACCATAGCATCCCAAATCACCTATTCCCAAATCATCCGCCATAATATAAATAACATTGGGCGATTTCTCTGCCGTTGTAGTCTGGGCCATCGTAAGCCCTGAAGACAACAAAGCTGCGGAAAATAATATCTTACGTGTATTTTTCATATCCAACCTTACTTTATTTAAAGGATGAAATATCCACCATCATTAAATTCAATCTTTTTCCATTTGTAAAATGTCCGGATTGGAAAAGAACTTTCGTACCATCCGGACTAAAGCTGGGATGTGCATGATCCGGTTTCATCTTGGTATCCGACGCCAACCAATGACGCTCCCCGGTCTGTACATTAACCAACCATACATTTCCTCCAAAAGTATCTCCGGCAGCCCATTTATTATCACGGCTGGCATTACAATGCCAGAAACCTCTTCCTACCAATTGGCCGTCAATCGCTTGGCGGTCTTTTTCTAATTCTACCTGCCCTATCAACTCTACATCATCCGTACGCAGATTGATACGCACAATACCACTTGCCTGTTTGCGAAGACGCGGCTGAAATCCTAAGATATTGAAATATACAAAATCTTTGGTTGCAAAAGTTTCATGAGTCACCCAATCTAGCGGAGTTTCTTTATATAAAGGTTTAAAGACTGTTCCATCTGCCGTGCAAAACCACATACGCTGATGGGCATCGCCACCGGTTTCGTTACAAAAAACAATTTCACCCGGAGTAAAACGGCTGGCTTGTATATGTCCTGTTTTAAATTCCGTATCAATAACCTTAGTTACTTCTCCTGTACTGAGATTCATTTTACGAATTCCGCAAAGAGTTGGCTTTATCTTTACCGGCTGGTTACTTTCAGGCAGGAAAGCGTTTTTCATCATACGTTCCTTTTCCTCTTCCGTACCCTCACGCTCAACAGTTATGTAGGCATAATCATCATTACAATCCACAGCATATCCTCCCGGACGTCCCATCTCAGTGGGGAAAGTGCCTATGAAAGTTTCATAAGCGGATGGTTTACCTACTTTTCCTTGTTTTACATCGGCAAAGAATTTATTCAAGTCCATTACATACATGTTCCAGTTTTCTTTTTCTTTCCGGCTGACAAACATACGATTCGTTTTATTAGCCAAAAAAGCACTGCCCAAGTTCGGTCCTTCCGTAGCTTGAATAATCTTACCGGTGGCCATTTCAATAAAGTAAATCTGTGTAGGAGTCCATTTACGTTTTTCTCCGTTAGGAAGCGTACTTTCCACCTCTTTGTCATTTCCACGGCTGGAAGACCTGAACAATAAGTATTTGCCATCAGCCGTCCACATGGGATCAGTCTGATAAAGAAAACGGTCATTCTTCATCGTGTCGGTCAACATAGTGATAGTATTGCCGGTCGCACTATCTACATAAGTCCGCATTTCCGATGCAGTGCAGTTTCCAAACTGAGCCAATGCGGCTTTACTAAAAGCTAAAAATAATGTAATAGCTAAAAATGTCTTTCTCATAGCATGTCATTTTTTATCTGATACGACAAATTTATGCATGAGAGAAATTCTGTCTCTTATACACATCTCCGAGCCCACGAGACTAGGC
>ENA-OZVN01000598-OZVN01000598.1-human-gut-metagenome-genome-assembly--contig:-NODE-598-length-10940-cov-4.877354_pt1 | contig 10940 bp, 10 predicted proteins | sample MGYA00243446_ERZ654047 | MGnify/ENA primary metagenome ERZ654047 (study PRJEB26926, sample SAMN06164884) | human gut metagenome | biome: ENVO:00009003; feature: ENVO:2100002; material: ENVO:00002003...
GCCTGCGTACTGCACCTGCCAGACGCAGAATCGAGCTGACCGCCTATCTGCATGGCAACAGTCTGGCACTGATTCAGGTTGAAAACACCTATGACGGAGTCATCCGCGAAAAAGGTGGTGTCTTTCAGTCCTCCAAGCGAAAAGGAGACGGCGTCGGACTTCAGTCCGTCCGTCACATCGCAGAAAAATCCGGCGGGGTGAGTACGGTTACCTATCAGGACGGCGTATTCTGCGCAAAGGTCATGCTTCGGGGATAATTATGCCCGGCCTTTCCAAAACGGCACGACCACAGATTTCGGCAGTCTCGCTTCCGGCAATCCCTGTATGTACCGGATCGCCGTTTTTGCAAAGATATTACATGGGAGCAATTCAAAGAGGCCGTAGCCTGGTGTAATGGGTGAAAATTGCACTTGAAATAGTTTGTGCATTCTGATAAGCATTCTACATGATTTTCGATAAGACTATTCAGATATGGTACTGCGATGCGATCTCTGCAGTACAGCAGGCCATGAACGGATATGATCCCGACATCATTGGCTACTGTTGGGATAACAGCAATCCCCGTATTCAGTTGGAACCCCGCGGCAATCGCGGATATATTGAATTGCGGTCCATGAAAAAGAAATAACGATTCCTACAGGGAAGATAACAGGTATAAACGGAAGCCGCTTGTCCCATCTCTATGTTGAAGTAGATTCTGTATTCAGCAACTATTCCACTATTCTTTCTCTGTATTAAATCTCCGGTAGAGTGAGTCCTTCTGGGAGGTCCATCATGAACCTCCCCTGGGTCCAGCAAAAAAGCGCAGTCCTCCCTTGGCGGAGGACTGCGCTTTTTTGCGGCCTTACTGCATGGAATACAGGTTGGATGTGCTGCTCCCATTGTCACGGTAGCGTGGGATCTTTTGCAGGTATCCATGTTGCTCCAGATCCGTCAATGCCCGTTTGACCGTGGAGCGTGACAATCGCATGTCGGACGCAATCGTCTTGATTCCTGGCCAGCATTTTCCCTCGCTGTCTGCACGGTCACGCAGATACATATAAACTGCCCTCGCTCTGGAGGGCAGTTCGGTGTCGGCGTAAATTGTTCCAAAGTAACTCATAGATCCTCCTCACCGTAAGTTTTCATCTGCTTGCCGCCCCTGCGCCGGGGCTTATCTACAGCAGGCTCATGGGCAATGCCGCCGCGTCCGGAAACGGCATAGGCTCCACGCATATCCGCATTTTCCGCCTTATTTGACTGCGGGAGATTACGCTCCAGATCCTCACGGTTGGCATAGGCTACCGCACGATCTGCCCGCTCCGGCACGATATAAGGTTTCTCGAAGGTGATACCCCATTCCAGAAAAAGCCGCAGGCGGGTACGCATGGGATGCTGTCCCGTCTTTTGGACAATAAAATTCCCCTTGGGAATGGACTTCAGCTCATCTGGCGTCAGCAGCGGACGTTCCATCATCTGTAGGCTTTGACTGGGATCGTTTTTTCCGCGGCTCACCGATCCAGACAGAACAGTACGGTTTCCGAGGGCCTTGGACAGCACCTCCGCCGTTTGACTATTTGGTGCGAAACCACCGAAGATGGTGTCCTGGCAGTTGTCCTGAATAATTTCGCTTCCTTCCTTTCCGTAGTTCTTTTCAAGCTGTGCTAAGGACTGAATAATCGGCACCAGCATCAGGCGGCGGGAACGGCCTGCTGAGAACAGCGGAAGGACATCGAAGGGAGGCATAGTGCCGAACTCATCACAATACAGTACCGCACGGTTTTGCAGCTTCCCTCCGTTTTCATCCGCCACAGCAAACAGTTCACGGCTCAGATTTTGAATCATCAAGCCCGCCATGAAGTTTTTGGTGGTGTCCTCCTCCGGAAGAATAAGAAAGATGGCAGACTTTTCAGAAGCAAACTTCTCTGCATCGATGGCGCTGTCGAAGCAAAGCACCTGCTCCAGTTCCGAGTCCAGAAATGCATTGAGACGAGAAAGCACCGTGGACATGACAGAGGCCATGGCCTGCTCCGCGCTGTTGAGTGCAGCACCCGCAAACCATCTGGCCTTGTGGTCAGGCGGCAGCTTGCCCATCAGGAGCTGGAAGTGACTCTTGCCCTTTACCTTGCTGGGTTCCAGCAGATCCTGCACCAGTTTGAAGACAGAGACGATGTGCCGGCGCTCCTGTGGGTGCTCCTCATCCGGCGGCAGAAACTCCGCCAGTATCAGAATGACCGAAGTGAGCAACCCCTCCGCCGCATCATAGAAAAAGGCATTCTGTCCGCGGTTGCTGTCATCGCCATCGGGGTTGACAATGGTTTTGGCGAGAATCTTAGCGTACTTCTCCGCCTTAGCTCGAGCCGCCAAGTTTTTGGGATCTTTCCTTGCAATGTCCATGTAGCGGTTGACCAATGTCAGCAGGTTGTTGCCGTCTGAACGAGTGGGATTGCGCAGATCAATAACAGATACATTGTAACCGTAGCAGTTTTTTGCAATCGTGCCGTAATTGCGGGCCAGGTCACCCTTGCTGTCCAGCGCCAGCCAGCTCATACCGGAAGCGCAGGCATATTCCAGATTGGGGTACAAGAAGAATGCAGTCTTACCAATACCGCTGGCACCGATCATGAGGCAGTGAATGTCATCGCTGTCTACCAGTGCGGTGAGCTCCTGCGGTTGCCCCTTGCAACCGAGGATCAATCCCTGCTCCGTGGGGAGATTCTGTCCTCTGCGCCACTCTCTGACTTTGAAGGGCACATGGGCATAGGTCTGCTTGATTTCCTTGTCGGTGGCCCATCTGGCTGTACCGTGCTGCCCGTCGCCTACGGTGCGGGATTTGATATTGCCAAGAGTATAGTGATGAGACATCATGGACAGCCCTCCGATGACAAGGAACATCGCCGCTCCCGCTGCGATCAGAATCCAGACGCTTGCGTTCAATATTTCACCTCATTTCATTCATAGAAAAACCCTGCGCATTTCCCCCGCTCAGGGTCAGATCGTCATTCCAGTCTTTGTTTTCCGGGATAAGGCGCTCCACGGAATAACGTGCATCCAACTGCCCCCGCATCCGGCGGCTGGCCTGATGACCAGCTTCATCGTTATCGAGGCAGAGCAGAATGGTGCCGAGCTGCGGCGCTTGTTCCAACATCTGCAATACCGGCTGAATGGATGTGCCGCAACAGGCTACATAGCTGTGCCGCTGCCAGTTCTCCGGATAAAGGGTGATGAAGGACAGCATATCGATGGGCGCTTCAAACACATACAGGCTTCTGCCTGTGCCGACATAATGGAAGCTGTATCGTGGGTCGCTGCTCTCCACATTCAGGCGGAAGGCTTTTCCGTAGCTGTTGGCGCTGCGCTTGTGGGCGTGGCGAGGGACACCCTCCGTATCCATGCCGACAAACACGGCGTTGTGATACTCGGCATCTTCATACAGAAGTCCGGCCTTGGCGAAGTGCGCCACCACATCTCTTGCGATGCCGCGATGCTTGATGAGATACGCAAACACTCTGCGCATATCTTTGTTGGCGGGTGGAAGTGCAAATGGTTTCGCCGGTTCCTCGGTGCGCTCCCCGGCAGAGGGATACGCTGTTCCCAGCTCACCACCCAACAGTAGTGTCACTGCGTCCGGGTAGCTGAGACCATAGAAGCGCTGCACAAAGCTGACGGCATGTCCGCCTCGCTCCTCCGCATGGTCATACCATTCGTTGCCTCGGACAGTCACGCTATGGTCACTGGCAAGGCGTTTTTCTCTGCCGGAGGAAAGCAGCTTTTCACCGCGGCAGCGCAGAAACTCCTCCAGATCCACTGCGGCGGCGCGCTGTTTCTGTTCTTCGGTGAAATGAATATAGCTTGACATGGAGACCTCCTTTTTTACATACTCTGCTGATACTGCGTCTGCTCCTCATGGTCATCCGCCTTGTGGCCCATGGCCATACGTTTCTCCATAAGCCGTCTGCGGCGTTTGGAATCGATGCGGATCCCCGCTGGGTTACTTGGTGGAACGGAATTGCTTTGGAATATCCTGCTCATGTGATGGAGTAGTTTGGTTGCTGCCAGCATGACAGACGGATCCCGGAACTGGTCAAAGCGGTCGAGAAAAAATCGTGCATACTCATTGCCTTGTGCCGCGGCTCGGATCAGCCATTCTCTGGCCTGCTCACGATCCGGAGGAACATCCCTCCCAAAGAGATACAGCTTGCCCAAGGCGTACTGTGCAAATTGATTTCCCTGATCAGCGGAGGCTGTCAGGTACGCAAGAGCCTTTTCCACATCCTTCGGTACAAACTCACCGGCAAGATAAATCTTTCCGAGCCGATACCGTGCAAATTGGCTGCCATGGTCTGCGGCCTTGCCAAGCCATTCCATCGCTTCATCCCATCGTTTTTGCGTGAGGAGCAGCTTCCCGAGGGCGTACTCCGAGAAATCATTACCGGCTTCTGCCGAGCGCCGAAACCACTGCTCTGCCTTTGCATGGTCACGCAAGGTGGAAAGATCATCCCGATAGAACTTACCAAGCTGATGTGCCGCAACGGTATATCCCTCCTCCCAGAGCTGCTCCAGCGCTTTGACCGCTTCTGCGTGTTCCGCATCCAGCGCATAGATGTCCTGCAGGACAGCCTTTACGGCGCGGTAACGCTGCGCCTGCTCGTACACACTGTAGGACTGATGCTCCTCCTTCTGACTTTCCGGCTCCGGGTCATCCTGCATTCCTTCATCCTCAAAGGTCGGGAGGCCGAGACGAATGCTCTCGGCCTCCCGGATGATGTCGTTCTTGATTTTGCGGAACTCCTTGCGTTGAGATAGCGGGAGTCGTTCCCACGGGGTACTGTGACCGTAGCACTCGTTCAATTCCTCATGGATCTGATTCCACACCTCATAGCACTCAGAGACCTCCGGCAGTTCCGCCAGCGCATCCACGACGGTATCGACAAGCTGCTTCAGCGGCTTCTTAAGATAGCCATACTGTTTCTTTCCGGTGGTCGTTTCCAGTGTCTGCACAAGCTGATGCATATTATCCTCGATGATCGGGCTGTCACAGACCTGACGCTGCATCCGGCTGATCATTTCCCGCATTGCATTCTGCGCTGCCTCCACCAAGTCTGAGTAGGCCACATCTTTGCGCTCATAGATTTGCTGCATCTCATCTCGGAAGATAGCATTGGTCAGCTTGGAGCGCATCGCCGCGATCCCGTCCTTGGTCAGGAAGCCCTCTTTGGGATCATCGGACCAGACCATCATGTGAATGTGCGGGTGATGCCCTTCGTCATGGAAGGCGGCGTACCAATGAAAGTTATTGAGTGATATCTTCATCGACTTTGCCAGTGTCGGTGCGTTCTCCATAAGGAGCGTGCGCCACGCATCGGCGTTGTCGAATTCCAAACGAGCGGCATCCTCACGGCGCAGCGAGTATATGATGGTCCACACATTTCCCTCATGCGCTTCCAGCTCTGACATTGCCGAAGCGAGATCTACGGCAGTGGCAGAACTGAACAGGCCATGAGTACCTCGCTTCTGCACACGGGGACGGGTAGCAATGTACTGCATGTATCCGCTCTCCGAGTCTATTTCGTGAAGGTTAGCATCCAACGCCATGGTGATGAATGCGGAAGCCGTACCAAGCGTGGGCGTTTTGCAGTAGTCCTCATACTCAAACAGCTCCACCGCATCCGGAAAGTCATGGAGCAGTTTCTGGATGAGCTCACGCTGACCTTTTGTGACCGCACCGTTTCCGGCCAACCTCTCCACTCCTTCACGGGTAGCAATGTAGCGCATGTACCCGCTGGCTTTCCCAGATTTGATATAGCCGCTCTTCTGTACGAGCTTCGCCATCGCTTACACCGATTTCTGAAAGTCCAGTGCATCCTTGAAGGATATACGGCCATTGGTCCGCTTCATATCACGGATGGCCTTGCCGCGCAGTCGCTCATACGCTCCTTCATCGATGTCGGTATCATAGGCAATGATCTGCGCCATCAGGTTGATGTCCACGCCCTGCCTGAAAAGCAGAGAACTGATGCGGCCTGCGAAACCGTCCAGCGTTCCGGTCAGCGTTGCGGAGAGTACTTCAGGCAGAAACGCATTGGCGTTCTTCGTGTTCAAGTAGCCGACATAGAACTTGAGCGCATTCATCACGAACTCGCTTCGGCTGCTGCAGTTATCCAGCTTTAGGTGCATGTCGATCTCTCTGTCCATATCCTCAGTGATCCAGAAAGCCTTTTTGATCTTGTCGTTGTGTTCCATTGATAAATTCCTCCTTATTTCCGTGTTGTCTCCGCCGGAACCCCTTGTCACACGGGGATTTTCCGGTTTATAGGGTCCAAGCCGCCCCGCAAGGCACTATTTTGTCCCCAGCCTAAAAAGCCGGAAACTGCCCGCACTGCGGGCAGAAGTGGGTCGAGCCGGGGTGCTTTGTCCCCGGCTCTTTCTCCTGCTTTTCTTTCGTCGGATGCCGATATCCCCACAAAGCGGTTCAAAGCCCGCCCAAATCCCCACGGTGGGGTACTCGCTCGGGCTACCTGTAAAAAGCGCACACAGCGGCTCACAGGGGCGGACACGGCGGTTACATTTGCATCTCAGGAGCCTGCGTTTCACTGTCCCGAAGCTGTCGGGCGTACTCGTGCAGGCTCATGCCGGTCTGCTGCTGGCAGAACGCCTCCATCTTGCAGAGCAGGACTTCCTGTTCGGCGGCGTTGAGAGGGTAACTCCAGTCTTCTTCCGAACCGTCTCCCTTGCAGAGGTTCAGATCCAGTGTGTTGCACAGACGATCCTGCTCCACGTCATAGTTGGCGTAGATGTTGAGCCAGTCATCGTTCTGATCGGTGCAGACAAATGTACCGAAGGCAGCATCCACATCGAAGTCCGCCTGCAGATAAAAGTTGAGCTTTCCGTCCGATTCGATAATCTCCTCACCGAAGGAAAAGTTTTGTGCTGAGAGATGCCCTGCCGAGGTGATCTCTTTGCCATTCAGATGATTCAGCAGTTTGCGCCACTGCTCATCTGCCGAAGCAAAGTACGACCTCGTTGCATGGTATGACGCCACGGACACATCCCGCATCGCCCAAGTCTGCCAGCCATCCATAATGTGAACAGCGGAGAACTCACGCTTGTCGAAGTTCACATCGAACACACCGCGTACCTTTCCGGTGTTCTCCATGCGTACAGCGGTCAGAGCATTGTATTCCTCCGCGGTGATGGGACGACCGCCTGCAAACATTTTGATAAACAAATCCGGCACAGCAGCTTTCTCGCCGGTGATGTAAGTGCGCAGCTTTTTCCCGACAGCCAACAGCTCCTCACCGGGTGAGGTCTTGAAGTACCATTCTTGACCACGCTCCGTCACATGGTAGGCGGCATAAGTGCGGGCTGCTTCCTCCTCTGCGCGCTGTGCGGCAGCTTCCGAATGGATTGCACGGCTGATGCGATCATACTCCCGTTCCGGAAGCCGATTGCAAAGCTCGTCCAGTACATTCTCCAGATGCTCCTGCAGGGTTTCATCCTTGAGATGCTTCTCGATAGCATTTTTCCAACGCTGGTCGATCCACAGAACGATTTCTTCCTGTTGTGCCATATCAGTTACCCTCCTTTACCACGGCTGCCGCGGGCTTCGGTTCACTATTCGGCGTTTTCGGAGCAGCGGATTTGGCCGTGCGCTTGGGCTTGGGAGCAGGGACAGCCTTGCTGTCCAGATACTCCCGCACAGCTTCCGGCACCGTCTGCTCATAGAGCTGCTTGAGTGCATCGTCCATGCGGGCCTGCACGGAAGAGTGTTCCTTGCGGAGCGAGAACTCCAGTGCGTTCAGCTTGTCATCGTCAAAGGTGAGAGTGATATTTACTTTTTTCATGTTGTACCTCCTCAGTCATAATTGATATACGGAATCTTCAACCAGTGCGTCCAACCTCGGTCAGCCAATTCTGTTTTGACAACACCGTACTTGGTACCCATAGCTTCAACGACCTGACCGCCGCCAATGTAAACGCCGATGTGCCCGTCATGCCAAACGGCAAGACCGGGAATGTCCGGCATAGTATCGATGGGACCGGACTCCGTGGCGCTGTAGTACATCTGATTGGCACCGATGTCTGGCATGCCGTGAGTTCCATAGTCAATGGTCATTGTTTCCGGGGACAACCAGCCGTACCCCTTGATGAGTCCCACGCAGTCGGTGGTCCTGCCGCCCAGCCAGTTGGCACGGATAAAATCTTCGTAGCTGCCGACACCGTCAGGATACTGATCCAGTTTGTAGGCAAAGAGCGATTCGGTCAGCACATCGCCATAGGTTCCCCAGACATAGCCCCAACCAGATTCCCATGCGTGGATGGCGTAGGTTACAAGGTCAGCGGCGTTTTTACTGTTGGGATCGGTAAAAGCTGAGATGTCCAAGTCGATACTGCTTCCATCTCCGCGAAGGAACTCACCGTTGTAATTCCCGCCGCCCGCAGCGCCGGCGATCATGGAATAGATGTGGTTGATATTGCTCTTGTCGTCCTCTGTGATCGTCCTGCCAAGCTCTGCTTCCAGATTGGCATACGCTTGATACAGTGAGACCGGAACAGCGATGGTGTATTCTTCTACCGTGCTGGTAACCGTGCCATCGCCGTTCTCGATATCTACCGTGCGGGTACGGGTTTCCCAAGTGTAGAAGCATTCTACGAAGCGGCTTGCCGCCCGTGCGGACGGCGCATTCTCGCCAAAGCAGAGGGCATAAAAAACGGCCTTGATCCGAATCGGGTCAAGGCCGTTTCCGCTTTCCGTTTGCCCATTGACGGAAGCCACTGCCGAATCCAGAAGAGAAAAAGCGGTACGCATCTCCTCAATATGATACCGGAATTCTGCGGGTACTTCTGTTGAGTAACTCACGCCATAGAAGGCTGCAGCTACCGCCTGGTTGTTGTGATCCGCACCTCCGGAGCCAATAGAACACAGAAGTGCGATGAGTACAATGACTGGCGAGAGAATTGCGACCAGCGTCCATCCCACGCCTTTGCGCAGCTTTTCGTTAGAGAGCACCGTCGCCGCGGCTTTTGCGATCATGCCTGCAGATACTGCCATCAGCGACCACCCGCCGTTCCAAACAGCTTTTCCTTATATGCCGGAGCATGTACCTCCAACAGGTAGCGCTCGTTGCCGCACTTGTACAGACAGACACCGCGCTGGGGAAACTTGATGAGGTTATACTCCGCCTCATCCAGCTGGAGCATCTCCATGTAGCTGCGCTTGTCAATAGAGCCTGCGTTAAACAGGAACTGGTGAGGCGGGATGCTGAACAGCGGCTTGGTCATTTCGCGCACCTGTTCCTGATCAAAGTCCTCCAGATTCTGCGATGCCAGCAGCATGGCGGATTCCTTTTTGCGCACACGCTTGAGGCAGTTACGGATGTACTCAATGGCCGTGGGATTGGACAGCCAGATATACAGCTCGTCCAGTGCTGCTACGGTATTGCCGACCGTCAAAAGCTTATCCGACATGAAGGACAGCACATTGAACAGCATAGCGTTGCGGACATTTTTAGCGGCACTCAGCATTCCCTTGACGCCGAAAACGAGGAAGCGGCTGGAGGTAATATTGGTATGTCCATTGAAGAACTGTGCATCAGCGCCCTTGCACATGGAATGCAGTCCCAACAGCACTTCCTGCAGGAGCTTTTCCGTATAGAGCAGATGAGCGTTTGCATCGTAGCTTTTGAATTCTTCTTCGATCAGGCCATAGAGGTCAGAGAGGATCGGATAGTCTTCCGGTCGCATGCGGCGGAAGTTGCTTCGCTCCGTGATTCCCCATTTCGCATAGAGCTTGGACACCATAATCTCAATGGTGTCAATGTGGGCATCGCTGAAATCCTTATAGGCTCGGAAGAAGTCCTTGAGAAAGGAAACATGCTGTGCCAGCAAAGTGCTTTTGCGGAAGGCTTCCGGCGCTGTCGTATCGTCCGGGTCACCGCCATCATCCCAGCATTTCGGCTCCAGTACATTGATGATGTACTTTCCCGCCATGAGGTCGGCAAAGCAGCCGCCCACGGCCTCGCACATTTCCTGCTGCTCATGCTCGGCATCCAGCGTGATAACGGACTTTCCGGACTCCAGCAGATTGAGGATTAGGAGCTTCATCAGATAGGATTTGCCCTGGCCGGAGTTACCGAGAATGAGGATGTTGGCGGAGGTCTTGTCCTCATCGCGCTGGTCGAAGTCCACGAGGATGTTGCTGCCGTACTTGTCCCGTCCAACATAGAAGCCCTTTGCGTCCGTTTTACCGCTGTAGTTGAAGGGATAAAGATTCGCCACAGAGCTTGCCGGGAGGACACGCTCGAACTGCTGGCCGAAGGCGTTGTATCCTACGGGACTGGCACAGCAGAAGCCCTGCTGCTGACGGAGCAGGAGCCTGTCCACATTGAGCTTGCTCCGCACCAGTTCCGTCAGCACATCGGTCTGGAGCAGTTTCAGCGTGTTATAATCCGAAGCGGTCAGCTCGATATAGACGGCGCAATGGAGCAGCGGCTCTCGGTTGCGGTGCATGGAAGCCACCAGCGATGCCACATCCTGTAGATTGCTTTCCGCCGTGATCGTCTGCTGCAGGTCGTTGGTGTTGGAGCTGCTCATGCGGTTTTTGTTTGCGGCATTCTGGATGATGCGCTTTTCCTCGGCAGGTGTTACCTGGCGGGTGTAGATGCGCAGCGTAATCCCATCCTTTTCACCCAGATGTCGGAGAATAGCCTGCTCATCGGTCTGCGTGGGATACTCCCGCAGCGCCCACACGCAGCGAAAGGTGTTGCCGCAGATGAAGTGATCCGGTTCGAACTTGACCACGGAAGGTGCAATCATATCCAGGAAGGATTTGATACCTGCAGTCTCCCGGCTCTGCGGCGCTGCTTTTTTCGTTTTCTTTGCCAAATGAATCCCTCCTTTACTCACCGACAATAACCCAGCGGTCACCGTCGAAGTCCTCGAACTTTTCTGTTGTCACGTTC
>ENA-OZVN01000604-OZVN01000604.1-human-gut-metagenome-genome-assembly--contig:-NODE-604-length-10894-cov-7.831073_pt1 | contig 10894 bp, 8 predicted proteins | sample MGYA00243446_ERZ654047 | MGnify/ENA primary metagenome ERZ654047 (study PRJEB26926, sample SAMN06164884) | human gut metagenome | biome: ENVO:00009003; feature: ENVO:2100002; material: ENVO:00002003...
AGATCATGCCTAGTCTCGTGGGCTCGGAGATGTGTATAAGAGACAGATCCGGCACCATTACGGCCGACCACGCCGCCGACACACGTATCTCCGTAAATATAGGACTCCGCAACTCCAAGATTGGCAATTATGGAAACAACACCGCTATAGCCGAACAGACCTTGGTCGCTTTCTTGCGTGTTTATATAGATGCCGCGAACAGCATAGCCGTTGCCGTCAAAGCAGCCATAGAAGTTACTGAATTCTTCTCCTATGGCTGTCCATGTGTTTGCCGGAGCATAGCAAACAGTAATCTCAGCAGAAGCGGTAAAGCCTCCGTCCTCGGTGGTGACGATCACAGTCGCAGTTCCCAATGAAAGCCCTGTGACAGTTCCCCGATCGTCAACAGAGATTATCGTTTCATCACTTACCGACCAGGAAAGGTTTTTATTTGTTGCGTTTGATGGCTTGATCGAAGCGGTAAGCTGAATCGTGCGTCCAAGATCAACTGAAGCCGATTTAGGCGAAATACTTACCCCCGTTACCTGCACAGGTATCACGGTGATTTCGGCTGAAGCGGAAAAGCCTCCGTCCTCGGTGGTGACGGTCACGGTCGCAGTTCCCAACGAAAGCCCGGTTACATTACCGTCTTGATCAACAGAAAGAATGCTCTCATCATCTACGGAGTAGACTACGTTCTTATTTGATGCATTTTCAGGAAGTACAGTCGCTGTAAGCTTCGTCGAAGAACCAACATTGAGTTCTGCTTCCGAAGGTTCAATCGTCACCCCGGTAACAGCTTGGTTATAAACATTTATTGTGCAGGCTCCGGTAAATCCGCCGTCCTCAGTCGTAACAGTAATGGTGGTTTCTCCGGCGGAAACGCCGGTTACAACTCCGTTTGCATTAACCGCTGCAATTCCTGCATCCGCCGACTCAAATGATACATTTTTGTTATATGCGTTTTCCGGAAGCACGCTGTAGGCGACAGTTCCGGTGCCGTTCACGGGGATATCGAGGTGTTCAAGCACATCAATACCCGTTACAGCGAGCGGAGCACCAATATAGACGTTATCGACCCAGCAGGCATCGCTGTTGCCGTTGACGCTGCCGTCTTTTGTGTAACTCCACAGGAAAGTGTATTCGCCGTCGGCAGTTGCCTGATAGGAATAGCTGTTCCAAGAAACCAAGCCGCTCTTTGTCAGCACAACGGAATCGTTGACCGAAAACTTGAATTTATCGTAATTGCTTTCTGAGCTTACACAGTACTCAAAAGAAACGATGTCGCCTGCCGAAAGTGTCACGGTAGTGCTGAAGGAAGATGTAGAATTGCTTACATTGTGGTTTCCGCTTTGCGCAGCGGTGCGCCCATCGTAGGTGGTTGAATCAACCATCCACGGATAGCTGCCCGTTGAGACAAAGGTGTTGCTCTGCCCGGCAGCATTCAGAGCATCCGAAAGAGCGTCCGACTCCAATTCGGTCTTCGGTGCAGGTCTTACCGGAATTGCAATCGGCGCATCCATCTTGTCGCCTTTGTCCTGCTTGGTCGGCTCGATTTCTTCATCGCATGTATCCACTTTACCGGCTGAAGAGCTGCCCGTCGTTCCCCAAAGCTCCCAATCCGTTGTATCATTGAGATAGATATCGTTCGTGAGTTTGAAGTGAACATTTTCATAACTATTGCCGCTGTTTACCTGCTGAGCAAGATATGCAAGCTCAGAGCCATTTGAGATAAGATACGGATCGTCTTCAGTGCCGCTGCCTCCGGCAAAGCCCGCAGCGATACTGCCGTCCCAAATGGCACTGCGCTTTGGGTTTTCGGTTTTATGCGGTACGATTTCAATCCCGCTGTCCGGTCGGGCAGGACGGGAATCAATCCGCGAGCGTATAAAGCTCGTTCTTGCAGGGGGAGCATAGTTACTACGAATGCAATGAGAGCAATCATAGCAAGCGCTCGTCTTAGTCGTGTTTTCATGTGTATACCTCACTTTCGTTTATTTGCAGCCATGCAGAGTATGGCGCATTATCATGCTAATCGGTATGTTTCGGAAATGAATATGTATGTTTATACACATTCTGTTCTGCGGACGGAAGCTGTGTACAAAGGTACACATTTTATAAACACGGCACCGAAGATAGAATAGAGTCAAAAAATTACAAAAATCAGGTCGTCTAACCGCATATTTTTACTCAGATGTCTTCCAATTCCCTGGTGCCATAATTATATAATTCTTTGGTGATAATTGACAAGACTGGCTCTGTAATATTTTGCCATATATGCTAAATATATTTTCAACTCCATTCGGCATATAAATGTTCCATATAGCTGTACAGTCATACAGTGTACTTAGTTGAGGATGTATAAAATAGCTGAATTGTTCATAAAACGTCCTCTGCATGAATGGTGAATAAATCTGTTTCATGATGCGACCAATATTGTTCGATCCATACGCTAACATGATAACGAATTCAATACCTCGTCTTTCAACAATACGCAAGAAAGCCGAAGCAGTTGTTTGTTCTACTTCGACTTTCTTCAGAGTATAAGTTTAACTATTACACCGATATTATAAAACTGTCTTTGGGCACAACCATATCATGTTACTTAATGAGCTTGAGTTCATATACGGCATCAAGATACTCTTTCACCTCATTGCGGAGTGTATGGGTAATAATTATCACTCCTATATTTGGATCACGCATCAGTCCCATTTCAATTTCGAGCGCATTTGACTCATCGAGTGCAGCAGTCCCTTCATCTAAGATGATTAAAGCCACGTTCCGTATCAATGCTCTTGCTAATGCAATTCGTTGTCTCTGGCCTCCGGACATGTTTTTCTCATCTTCTGCAATTTGGGTATCCAAACCATTGGGAAGAGAGTCAACAAATGATTTCAGATTGCAATTTCGTACAATTTCATCAATTCGCTCTTCTGAATACGTTGCCCCTAGGGTTATATTGAATCGTAATGTATCTTGAAACAGATATACCTTTTGATCTACATAAGCGACTGCCTGATAAAGGCTATCTCTCGAAATACGGTTCAATGGTTTATCTCCGTATAGGATAGTACCCGTATAGTTTTCAAGCAGTCCCATCAGTATCTTTGCCAGTGTCGTTTTCCCACAGCCACTTTCGCCCACAAGGGCATACTTACCGCCTTGACGAAAGTTCATGCTCTTGATTTGAAGTACCTCTTTTTGTTCAAATCTAAACCCAACATTATCGAGCTTAATAAAATCAACGCTATCAATAACTTCTGTTCTCTTATCCATTTCCTTTGAACTTTCAAATTTCTCCCAAAGCGATTTCGAAGCTTTTAATACGGCAACTCCCTGGGCTGTATCACTAACAGAATTAAAAAAGCTGCCAGAAAGATTTCCAACCGAAATTACTGCCCCAATAGGTGCGATACCTAAAATGGCAGCAAACACCGTAATTGTCAAAATCACTATCTGCCCAAATGTACTCATAGCAATGATGAATGATTGAATACCAAGATTGCGTTTTGCGAATAAGAAATTCGCATTTTCGAGCCTGTACGATGCGCTTTTTATGCGCTCTGCCATGGTAGGAAAGGATCTAGTCAAATAGAATATAGGGAAACCCATAATTGAATCCTTAAAGCTTTCGAGGCTCTTTTCTTGTGTAGCTGAACGCTCTTTATTGGCTTTTTCGAGTCCCTTGACCGCAATCTGAGGAAGCACCGATACGAAAAAGAACAAAACTATTGCTGCTATGCCAACATAAACGCTGATTATAAAGAGAGCACCTATCGAAAACAGAACGGTCGAAATGCTCGTTACAATTGAAAAAAGTGACACGAAAGATTGACTCGTTATGTTTTCAACATCATTCGTAAGCCACGAGATATAATTTCCGGAATCCTTGCTTGTAAATTCATCGTAATTAATCAGAGAAATTTTTTTGGCAATAAGACTGCGGAGATCATTTTTGAGTTTTTTAAAGTGCCTGCTTGAAAAATTCCAGCGAAATAGAATATCAAAATGGCAAGCAGCCAAATTGAGAATACTGCAACACAGCTTAAGGCAAGCTCCCCTGCGCGATTTCCGTTGCTTTCATAGCTCGTAAAGATATACGAGAGCGAGTACCCGGCGTACACCATTGCAAAAGATGTGGCAATATTAAGCAATGCAGTGCTGATTATGCGACCCTTATTTTTGAAAAGCATTTTTTTAAATTCAGTCATTCTTATCTCCGCTCCTTTTCATATTTTAAATTCATTATTCTCTGCCTTCAATTCCTCAAATACTGACCTTAGTAATCCCTTTGTCAACGCATCCTGTTCCGTTATGATATATTCGATTCCATCTAATGCGGTCTCTCCAAAGTCATCTGTAACTTGAGCTGAAGCATTATAGCTTACGAACTTTAAGCCCCTTAAATCGTAGTCAGGCTCCGAATCAAAAGCGACAGCACTTCTAATTGCATCCCATAAGTAGGCCTTTGTTTCTGCTCTCATGTTTCTCCTTGCATAGACAACAGCAATTTCGCAGAGGACAAGCACATAGCTCTTGTCTAAAATGCATACCTTCTGGGTTCTACAGACACTTTTGATAAAGTCCTTGAGCCAAAGCAAAACATCGAGTGCCTGTTCATAATCATATAAATCGCAGAAAGCAAAAGAGTATCCGATGCAGGTGCGAAACAGGCTATTAACGCTGTTCACAAATCCTCTATTTAAGTATTCCAACGCTTCAGAAGGATTCTGTTTCTTGGTTGCAATCATATATCCAATCATGTCATCACATGCTCCGTGAAAATTGTTTTTCATTAGGAACTTTAGTGCTGGATCGACATTGCCCAATGCAATATTAATCCTAGCCATGAAATCCATGATCTCATATCTGTCATTTATATCATGTCTTGATGGATCGTGCAGTTTTAGTGCTTTCTCATAAAGTTCTAGTGCACGATGCATATGCTTTTCATCGTGGGTCATACCACCTACATTCAAATATATTCCTGCAAAATAGAACACCAGGTCGTAATCGTTAGGATATTTTCTTAGGGCTGTTTCAACAACAGTGATGCAATTCTCAAAATTATGTGCACCCATGTAGTTTTGAGCCTGAGTCTTATAACTGTTCATGTTTCTATGGCTCAATTCATATCCTACGAGAACATCAATTGAGACATCAAACAATTCAGCCATCAACGCAATGGTATCTATGTCAGGGCTAGATAAACCAATTTCCCACTTCGAAACGACCCCGACAGAAACATTGAGCAGTTCTGCAAGTTGTAACTGTGTGAGCCCTCGTGCCTTGCGAAAATTGCGTAGATTCTTCGACAAAAAACGCATTTACCTCACCTCCGTATGTATTATAACACCCTTAATCGGTATTTTGAACATACGATCATCTCGTTCGTAAGGACAATTATTCTATGATTCGTTGAATTTATTTTTCAAGGCTGCTTTCTCCAGCCTCCCCCTGATAAAATCGTCTAAAGGTATGGCGAAATTGATTATCTCTCTTGTACGTATCCTATTCAGAAACAGCAATATTCCCATTGAGCCATATCCGTAATCAGAACTTATCCTTTGACAATATGAATCAGGAAAAACGATGGTTTCATTGTCGTATGGTATTCTGTGTGCCCAGCAAAAATGCGCAGCCTCAAGTGCCCAATCAAAATATTGTTGTTTGCCGAAAGAATGAAAGCAGTCAATGAGCGTATTTCCGATTCCCGCCATTCCATCAAAAAGTGATGCAGATACAGAAAAGCCAAAATGTAACCCTTGAGCTAACTTTTGCGCAATCGTACTATATCCGTTAAAATACGGCATATATCGAAGGAGAACCGAAAGGACACCACACGTTCCTTCCATAAAGTAGGGATGAACAGTATTACTACCCTTTTTTGCTGGAAATCCGATTTTTTCTTCGTCGGTAAATGAAAATTCTAGGTCTCTATCCAGAAGAGTTTTACCATACTCAATATACTTGCTGTCGTAGAACAAACAATAAGCAGCAAGCATAGACAATGCGACACCTGCATTTCCGCGCATCAGTCCAATATGCTGGTTATTCATATAGTCATATTCTTGCATGATACTGTCAGCAATCATTCTTGCATCATCATAATAGCATGTATTTTGAGTTGCATCAAACATCCTGATTGCAAGTATCAACAATCCTGCTCTTCCAGCAAAAAAAGAATGCTCATTCAACTTAATTGATGTTCTGCAATGCTTCTGATAAAGCTCTTCGCCAAGAAAACAGTTTCCAGATTCAGCTAATGACCATATGCATCCTCCCCAGCCAGTATACAGACCAACAGGTATGGATGTAGAAAAAAATGAACATGTTTCCGTGAAATTTTTATTAAAATCCATATGTCCTAACTGCACTAAACCGTTTGCTATTCCCGCTTCTCCACACGCATAGTTCATGCTATTCCCAAACAGTGGCGTAATAGGAAACGTGCTTTTTTTCGTTTTGCCGTGCGTGCCAATAATTCCAGAGAGAACCCTGGCTATATCATCATGGGTATTTGGTTGAAATTCTCCATTCAGACGAGTTACCAATTTCTCCAGCGGCTTTCTTTGGAGACTGTCGATAATTCTACGAACGGCAATGAATGAGCTTTCTCTTGCAAAAGTCAACTCAAGAATTAATTCCTTTATTTCGTCACATAAGCTGTATAGATGATCTATGTGTTCTAGTTGCTGAGATATTGCATCCCTATTTAGTGCAAGTAGAGCATCTTTTCCGGTAACTATGCATGAGAGCAACAACAGTCCTAGTTCCTTCAATGCTGCAAAACGCCGATCTCCATTCATAACGAAACTGTTTTTTCCTATAAATGCTTCGGATTCCCCAGTTCGCAAGCACCCCTCCATATCAACAATTTTTATTTGTCCACCATCAGTTATCATTACATTGTCTGGCGTTAGGTCATGCATCTCATAGCCTTTACTGCTAAGGTAGACTATTGCAGAAAAAAGATCTGCCACAAAAGTCACTATTGTCTTGATATACCGACGAGCAGGCTCAGAGCCTTTCATTTTTAGGAATGGGTTGTTATGTAATACATAGTGAAATAGGGTTTCTCCCTCTATGTACTCTTCGACTATAAAGTAGTGCCCCGAATCATCAAACGAATCAATCAGTTCTGGAAAGAATGATGAATTTTTACAGTTTTGAAGTATCTCTGCTTCTTTTTCTCTTAGCTTTATTGAATTTACCGAAGCTTTTGTCATCTGTGTAAATGGCCTTGCTTCCTTGATTATCACTCTTCGTTGAGTGGATTTTTGCTTTGCTTCATATACTCCACCAGAATTCGTAAACCGGATTGCCTTTTCAACTGAATATTCCCGAAACAAACGAGGAATTTCCAGAATTGGTTCATTTAAAATAATTTCCTCAATGCCAATTGGCAGTGAGTAATAGGGGCTTCGGACATCCTCAGTGAGTGCTCCAAAACCATTCTGGATAAGATATAGAGTTTGCCCATACGGGGTTACTTTTTCTATTGGCTCGAATCCCCCATACCTATAATGGAGGACTTTACATTGCTTATACTGTCTATCAGTAAGTATTTCTGGTCCTTCAAAGTTGGATAGCTTTTTATTTAATATTTCGAGCAAAGCAATAAATCTGCTATTGCTTTCTGGATATACGGTAATGAATTTACCGAACTGTGTTCTTGAAAATGGTTTTTGCGATGTCAGCAAATACAAGTCAAGACTCTTTATTACTTTAAATGAACACTTCTGTGGTACAAGTTCTTTTGCGACTATGTTGAGAATGTGAATAGCATTATCATAGCTCGCCGAAATATGAATTTTCCATCCTTGCTTTGGCATTTTCAATTTTGATGTGGCACAAAGGTAAATACCACTTTCGTATATCTCGTATTCATTGGAACATGCACTTGAAACAGCCTTAAAGATAGTTATATCGGCATTTAAAACGTCAAGAGGTTCGTAAAACTTATTGTCAGCAAAACTATAGTAAGCTAGATTTACATTCACTTGCAATTCTCCTTTTGGGCAATAACTATTTTTGTTTGAGGCGAGAGGCTCTTTTCGAATCAAAGTTATGTCCCGCGTCTAAAAGACACTTAAACGTCAAAAGTTACATCTTGGTGGTATTGTTGCAATGATTGCTAATGGTGCTCCAGCCCGCTACAGCACCGTCAGAACCGTTGTCTACCGGCATTGCCTGCAAATCTTTAAGCTGCATCATGGCACTCCTCCTTTCCGATCCTACTCCGAGCCTCTCTGTGAACTAAAAATACCATATTTGTGATTACTGTGCTATGCAGATGTTGTAATAGATAATACTCCATCTGCGCGAAATTTCGGCTATTTTTAAAAACCATACGATCATGTGTCCTCAACTTTTCAAAATAGATAGCAACCAACTGACTTGATTTACAAAAGAACAATAAGATTTATATATAGTATCACAATTCGGCAATACTGATTATCTTGTATTGACATATAGACAACAATATAATAGTTGTAAGGCAAAAGCAACGCGTGACTAGATTTATAGCAGTCAACCGATTAGTATTATACCTCTTGATTTACGAGGTAAGACTTACAAGGCGAAAGTGATTTGGAACTATTAAATTAAGGGCTCATATCGACTGCGAAATAATGCTTCTACCCCATGTAGAAATGGGAGACCGGTAAAATGGTACTTTTAAATCAAGCATATTATGGACGAGAGCCATTTTCAGCAGCAATTTTTTCGGCTGGGTATTCGCCTATGCCGGAAAGATGAGAATCATGGCTTCACCGGAAGCAGTAGACAGCTTTCAAAGGATGCTGGAAATCAACAGCAACCCGCTGGTAAAAACAGCCCATCTGAAAGGCGGTCAAGCACATATTTCAATGATTTTTCACGGAAGGTGTGCATCTGATTGCACACCTTCTTTTTTTCTCTTGACTTTCTCCGAGTTATGTGTATAATAGAGCTATCAGGAACTTTTGTTCCAGATAGGAGAAAAGTACAATATGAGAAGCAAGAGCGAGGAGCTTATGCTCCGCATCCGGGAGTACATCGAAAGCTACTTTGAGCGGTATTCCTCTACCCCAACCGTTCGGGAGATTGCCGGAGCCATGAAGATCGCAGTTTCCTCCGCACACAGATACCTTGTGGCAATGGCGGAGAAGGATATGGTTTTCTACGAAAACGGTACGCTCTCCACACCGAAGATCCGGCGGATGAATCCGGCGGTGAGCCCCGCCGCCATTGTCGGCTCCATCCCCTGCGGCTCGCCGGAGGAAAAGGAAGCGCAGGTGGAGGAATACCTGCCCCTGTCCGTGTCCTTCTTCGGCAAGGGGGACTTCTACGCCCTCCGTGCCTCCGGCAGCTCCATGACGGGGGCGCAGATTGATGATGGGGATTTGGTTATCATCCGCCAGCAGCATACCGCCCAGATTGGGGAGATCGTCGTTGCCCTCACCGACGAGGACAAGAACACGCTGAAACGGCTCTTATATGACGATGACCGGCAGAGCTATTACCTCCACCCGGAGAACAAAGACATGGAGGATATCTATGTGTCCGGGCTTCGGGTACAGGGCGTAGCTACCCATGTGATCAAAGCCCTTTGACGGAGGTATTGCCCATGCAGAAAAAATATGTGTCCGTCAACGCGGAGGTGGATACGGACGGCGTGATCCGCCCGCTTCTCATCCGCTGGCATGACGGCAGACAGTTGGAGGTGACAAAGGTGCTTCATACCTGCACTGCTTCTCACGATGAGTTTGAAGGCGTCCGCTACACCGTCAAAATCGGTCGTGCGGTAAGATATTTGTATCGGGAGGGTCAGCGCTGGTATGTTGACCGCTCCCCATAGGAGGTGTTTGTGAGACATGAGGATTTTTTCCTATGAGGAACTCGACGAATTGGGCGAGGGCTTGATTCGCCAATACCTTGGGAAGGAAGCGGAGCGCACCTGCTGCGTGGACATCGAGGGGTTCGTTACGGACTTTCTGAAGCTGCCCCTGCTGTACCGCAGCTTTGCCGAGGAGGACAGCGACAAGATCGGCTTCATTGCGGACGGCGTGACCCCTATGCGCGTCTATGAGAGCGGGGCCGTTGTCCGGCGCGTGTATCCCGGAGGAACCATCGTGATAGAGCGCTGCCTGCGGCGGGAGCACGAAAGCGGCAGACGGCGCTTTACCATCAGCCACGAGTGCGCCCACTACATCATGGACAGGGCAGTTCCCAGCGCAGCCTTTCACCGCGAGTTTGACGGGGAGCGCGCCTACACGCAGGAGGACTTCAAAAACCTGTTCAGCTTCCATGAAACGCTGATCGACCGGATGGGCGCGGTGCTCCTAATGCCGCGCTTCATGGTACGCAACGTAGTTGCCATGCACGGCTTCTCCGAAGGTATCCCCGTATTCGGTGACAGCGTTATGAGAACAACGGATAAGCTGAGGATCAAGCAAATGGCAAATACAATGGGCGTGTCCTTCTCCGCCTTTCTCATTCGGCTGCGGGAGCTGGGCTGTCTGTGTTACCGCCCGCTTTCGGAGTACATCACGGAGGAAATGGGGCTGGGACAGGACGGTGGCGCAGGATGAGAAAAGCAAGCGCCCCCCGTAAGCTCTCGCCGGATGTGTCACGCAGGCTGTCCGATTCCCGCAGGCAATCCGCCGCGCTGACCCTCCGGGAGATCCACTGCCCCTTTTGCAGCTTTCTAGTGGAGAAGGTGTTCTCCGACGCAGCGGGACACAAAATGGTCTACTGCCGAAAATGCAAGTCGGAGTATCCCATCAATCTGGGCTGCTTCCGCAGGATGAAGGCGAAACAGGCCGTCTGCCGCCTGCTTTCAGGAAAACCGAGGCAGAAAAGGTAAACTGAATACAGAAACCGACTTTTAATCGAGCAAGCGGAGAGAATCAGATTCGTTCTGAGGAGACTG
>ENA-OZVN01000605-OZVN01000605.1-human-gut-metagenome-genome-assembly--contig:-NODE-605-length-10880-cov-6.654688_pt1 | contig 10880 bp, 6 predicted proteins | sample MGYA00243446_ERZ654047 | MGnify/ENA primary metagenome ERZ654047 (study PRJEB26926, sample SAMN06164884) | human gut metagenome | biome: ENVO:00009003; feature: ENVO:2100002; material: ENVO:00002003...
AGATCATGCCTAGTCTCGTGGGCTCGGAGATGTGTATAAGAGACAGATACTATATCAATAGTCCCAGGTTCTAATAGATAACTTGATATGTCTATACCTCTTATATCCTGATATAACCCATTATCCATCAATGCTTTATTCCCAGTCCCTTTCAACTTAAGATGAAGCTGATTATCAAAATTCATATTATCTTCTGTATTCCCAAGAGACCTTACAATAACTATCTCAGTGTTATCTGATGATGCTATATTTAAAGAAGAATTAATATATTCAACATTCAAATTAGGGTAAACAGATATAGATATATCTGAAAATCCCATATTAAGGGAATTATTTGAAACGCTGATATAAATAGTGATACAATCATTCCTTTGATCATTAAAAACCATCAAATCATTAATATTCACGCCACCTAACGCTTCTACAAAAGAATTGTTAGGTCTTATCATCCTGACATTGGACGTAGAACTACCATCAAACAACGACTTTATAGTATTATATTGAGATTGAGGCAAAGTAGTAGATTGATCTCCTACAAGCTGTAAGATGATAGCTAAAAAAGCATCCTCATCATCACTTTTAGCTACTGCGTCCTTCCACGTACCATCACCACAAAGGAACCTACCCTCATCCCCCTTAGCAGGAGCCGGCACCAATCCCGCAGCGCCAGCCCCGGACGCCGTGGCGCCAACCATATCCTTGACCTTATCAAGTCTACTGTCTATTTGATTACCATCGTACTTACCAATAAAATCTTCCATATCGTTTTAATATACAAGGGAGAGGCGGCAAAATACCCCCCCCTATATGTTAATAAATCAATAAACTTTCTCCTCATTGCTAAACCAACGCACTATCATCTTGAACCGGCTCTCAATGTCATTCACGAACCTAGCCAAGAACCAATCGCCACGAAGACGATCACGCCACCTCCGGTGATAATCGACGGCCCTAGGGTCGATCTTCCGGTCAATATCATTCACGTCCTTGATCCATACCGGGAGGTTATTAGTATCGTCTTTGACCTCGTTAAAATAGTCATTTATATTTATCTTCTGATCAACCTCCGTCACCAGTATCTCACGGCTATCGTCATTGGTTACAGGATACCTTAACCGCTGGCTCATATCGTTCTTGTCGGCGATGGTCATCCTAAGCTCTCCACTGTTGTTGGTATCGTTATAGAACCATGCCTTATTAAATCCAGTTGTTCTTCTAACCTGATAATTAACCTCATCCTGATACCTTCTGGCATCCATCCGATATTGGTAGTTCGTGAGGATCTTATTCACATACTGCTCACGGACAGGTACCTCTATGACGAACGGATATAACTTACCGTAGAATACTTGATAAGATTGGTTGGTTAGACCATGCGACCATAATCCTATCTCACGATCGTCGTTAGAGTAATTCTTACCAGACTGGAAATAATGCTGGTGCTCGATATAATAGTCAGGGGTGTAGGACAAATATGATTTCCACTCACCCTTCAGGCAGTTATATCCAACGGTGAACGAGACGTCCGTGAAATGGCTGGCGTCCTGTAGCTCCACCGCCTGCCCGTTCCTGTAGAACCGACCGCCACGGAATTGGTACTCGCTTGGATTCCCTACCGGTATATAATCCTTCTTGGTTATCAATACCCTCTTGAACCTATTATCCCAGCCCATAGACAGCCCTATACCAAAGAACTTGTTATCGATATCATAATAAGACAACTCAGCGTCCGTATCAGCGTTATATATCCGGCTACGGATGATCTTCATCTGAAGATGTTCCTTAAACCAGTTCCTAAGCCCCGGTGTGACCTCCGTAAGATTCCTGCCATTAGAATCTACCTTGAATACCTGACCACGCCTTAAATCGACCCAGAAATGCCCGAACTCGCAACTGATCATATCCCGACTCTGGGTCCCGGAATATCCTAATGTCGTGTTGTTATATTCAATGCCACGAGATGCGAAAAGCCCACCTGTCCCTAGTTCGCTATTCTCCGGGGATATTCTTTCCGCCAGCACGTCTATAGCGTTATATAGTCCTACCTGATTCTCGAAGCGAGCCAGTATCTGATCCGACTCTATTCCCTTCATGCTTATAAGCTTTCCGAACGAGGTCTTGAACTCATGGTAATCCATAGGCTTGTATGACAGCCAAGGATCGGTCATGCCGTTCTCCGACACGTCGGCGGTGCTCCATATGACGCCGTTGGGTCTTTGGTAGGCGCAGTCCCAGAAATTGCTATCATATGTCTCCGGCAACGACCTACCTCCTAACGTAAATCGATTCTTATACACAGGACTCATCTTAAACACATTATCCCTTGATATAGGGACATTACGCTCTTGAGTCCATGATATATAATCCCCTACCTCCGGATAAAACCCCTCGTAAGGCTCAGGCCCGGCTATACGGAAATTGCAATTGATCTCAGACTCCACGAGGAACTGAGGTATACCATAGAAGTATAGGAAGAAACGACCGCTAAGATACATATCTCCGGTCTTGCAAACCATCTCATAAGCGCTCTTCCGGCTAGGGAAAGAGTATAGCGATCCGGTATCCGTATCGGTCTTGTTAAGATAATCCTCCCCGGTATCGTAATTAACGAAATAACGGGGATACCCGATGTTTCGATAATCGTAATAAGGGAATGGTATCATGTCCCCCTGACCGAACTGAGTCAAATAAAACATAGGCATCTTCCTCTTAAGCGAGAATCTTGATATAAATACATCACCTCCAAAAACAGGTTTACGCTTATTCTCATCCATCAACCCGCAACCGCCTAACGATACCCACCTGATATCCTCTATCTGCCCGTATTGAGCCGGAGAATATTTCTTTATCCTCATATAAGGGCAGGATACGAAAGATTCACGTGTCATAAAATGAGGCGTCATACCAGCCACCTCATCGTTACGAATATTACACTCATCCTGAATACGGCTGGTATCGTAACTTGAAACCAACTCCGGATATTCAAGCATATACTTATCCATACCAAATGACATGAACAACGAATGCTCACGATCGAGGTTGTTTATGATAATAGGCTTACCACCTACGGTTCCCCCTTGTGACGAGATGTCTGTAACCGGATACAACCCGCTCTTGATATATTTGACCGTTGACAATCCACGTAGCTCCGACGCCCCTATTTTTTGGTAAAATAAATTATAATGAGCGACAGAAGTATAATAATAAGCATAGTTCCGTCTAGGTCCCCTATCTATCAATACCGTTAACCACTGATATCTGTACTTGCCTATATCCACCACGGACTGGGCTGTGGCCTTGGCGATACCCGTAGCCAGACGGATAGCCGTCAGCGCTATGCCGACAGGGTTGGCTAAAAAGAACACGCCTCCACCGACATATTGTTGTGAAGCCGACTGATATGTATATTCAGCTATAGCGGATATTAAATTAGCCATAGCCTCCACCGTAGCCAATGATGTTGCCATACTGTAAGCCTTACTCCCTAATATCGTCCATTTAGGGTGATCCTCCACCTCCCTGAATATACCGGAGGATTTACCTAATTGATAACCATCAACAAGGCACTCGGTGGGAGCGTCAGGCTTGTTAAAGGCAATATCAGGACTTAAGAATGAATACCAGATATTACCCTTCTTGTTAAACGGATGCGTTATAAATTCCTCACGATTAATATCCTTATAGATATACATATCATCAGACAAATCGTTGTAAGGGTAATTAGGATAAAGGTTAGCCGATCCGTCGGGATCATCGTACTTAAACATATCATAAGCCAGACCGGTTCCGATAACGCTCTTATCCAACGTCCTATCGCCCCTATACAACTCATATCCTATTATAGAATCCCTTCTAGCCTTATCTATAAGACCGTTCTCTACCGCTATATCCAGAAACTCATTAACGATATCGTCATCAAGCATCACCCCCATAGGATAAATATAGGAGTCAACTCCATATTGACCGGTCAGTTGAGACGGATTACCCATAAAAGGAGCGACAGAGTTATCCGGGAACTTGTAATGACGTATAGGTCTCTGACAAAACGTGGTTGATGTATTGGGGTACTCAGCGTTACCCCCATTACCGGTGAAATAAGACTTACCCCCAACTGATTTAGGAGACCCATAGTATTTCGTCAAAGAATCTATTATGTCCTTCCTCTTTGATCCTCCCGATGATATCCCGATCTTACTTGAATCATACAACTCAAAATTAGCCGGGTACTTATTGGTAGACTCCCAATATCCGAAATCACCATACTGATATGGTCTGGGAGCGCAGTCAGCGGGTTTATCCCCACATGAGATACATTTCGCCTCATAGGTAACGAATCTCCTTAATTTCAATTCTTTCGTGAAGAAGAACACGTATTTCACCTCCAGTGGCCGAATGCCAAAACAGAACGGGGCGGGGAAGATGGCGGTGCCGGCCGTATAGAATCCGGCAAGCTCCTTCATATCCTGCCTCATGGCGAAACCGGTGAAGAACACGCATACCGCAGGCTCGATGCAAACATATATCTTATGGAAAGTAGTCTTGTCATCATTCCAGAATAAGTACTTTGGCATCATAAATATCTTATGATCCACGTAATTCACTATAACACCTTTCTTGACATCATTAGCCAAAGGATTAGGAGCCACGGTACCTTCCTTGTCCGAGAAAAACGTTATACGAACCTTATTGTATGATGATGAGTCGCCGATCGGATAATTATAGTTACCCATCATCTCTATGTACATAACACCGTTATCAGGATCGGATAAACCGCTTACGTATTTCTCGTAATCCAACTCCACCCATCTGGCGTATGAGGATACATGTGGATAGAACTTGAAATAAGTCAAGTTGCTTCTACCAAACCAATTGGTCATGGCGTCAATATCATTCTGAACAGACACACGACCTTCCCAGTCAGTAGTTATACCGGTATTAAACTTAGAATTATCACCATCGCCAAAAAGACACATGGCGTTCTCGATACCAAACTGACTCTCATATTGGGGGAAATAAGCCTCCATCGTATCCATTAACTGATCAAGCATCGTCTCCGTATGCTTCTTTCCTTCCCATCCGGGATATTGATACAAATATGTGCACTTACCCAATGACCTACCCCCTTGGAATGTAGGAAGTTGAACATCGTTAATAGTAGGATTCACGTGAGGATCACCTACCGAACACCCATTAGTACATATACCCTCATCATATAACTGCCGGACATTAGACATATCCTGACACAAGACCAAAGCGGAGGAGTCTATATCAGACGGGAATTTATCCTCATCCTGACCATCCAGCCATTCCTGAACCAGATCTATGATATTCTTACCTCCACTGGAGTAATTATCGAAATCACACAATACAGAGAATTTCCTTTGTGACTCGGCGTTACTTTGTATTAAGGTGGTAGGCTCGGTCTCCGTATAATCACTAGCCAGCTTATACGTAAAATCAATCCTAGAATCCACCAAAGAGTTTTTATCCAATATAGTCCTGGTCTCTATCCTCTCAATATCATCACATCCACTAGGGAAATCGGGAGCCTTTATACCGTCTTGATCCTCCGGCAACGATATAGCAGCGCATAACTCGTCGGTAATACCTACATTAGATTCTATGATATCACACAGGTTCTCTATATTATCAGCGATATAACCAATAGTATCATCTACCGTAACATCTTCCCCCATCGTGTTGATAACAAATTGGGTCTCTCCTACCGTGGCATATTCCTGCTCTACATATCTGAGTTGCTTGACATCTAGCTGATTCTTGCATTCTCCTCCAAAATCATCAAATCCCCAAGACGGGTCGTTTATGATCTTTGCCGTATTCTTAAACTGCCAAAGATGACGGCGGCTGTTCCCCGCACACTGCGGGTTGTTCTCCAGCACCGACGCAGCCGACAGGTCGTCAGAGTTACCGCCCTCATCAACGATAACCTCCATCTCCTCCCTTGTGGCCGGACGAGGGATAAGCGGGAATCTAGCCGTCCTGTATCCTGTATTGGTAAAGAATCTTATACCCAACGGATATACCTCGTCACGCATGAAAGAGGCGTATTTAGAGCAAGCCACACCGTCTTTATACAAATTCTCCGTGGCTATCGATGTCTGCCATTTAACGAAATGACCCAAGAAGTTAACGACCGGTTGAAGATTCCATTCGTTCTCCACGGTCAAGCCGTATTGAAGAAGACGATTCCCGACAGACGTCATGCCTCTGGCTGTCTTATATACCGGTATTTCCTTGGATAACTTCTCCATGGTCGTACGCTCGCTATACTGATCCGTAAGGTAATAGATGGTCCTTTCCGTTATCGGATGTATACCTTCTATGAAATACTCAAGAACCGGGCTTTGCTCACCATTAAACCCAACCGTGTTCTGTATAACACCTATCTTATAATGAGATACCTGCTTATCTATATTAGACACGGTAAGGCGGATACCCATGTTGGTTGACTTACCCCATAAACCATCACGGATAACCATATCTTGGCGATCGAATAACATGATTGGGTTGGTCAATGAGCAATATCCGGTCTTCTCTATCCCGAACTCATCGCACAACGCCACGCAGAACTGGTAGGTCCCGGCACGCAAGCTCCCCCCGAACTCCACGACCTCGGGCTCCACGCACGGGGCCGTCAGCAACGGGAACACCAGCAGCTTCTCGCAAGCCAGCCTACACCTCTCTATTGGCTTGTCATCCCCACATGTCTTATACCCATGGTAATGATACCAAAAATCACCATCATCATCCGGATTAAGAGCCTTATCGACCATAACATATCGCTGGGGATTATATCCATCGGTCCAGTATATCACCTTCCCGCATTTCTCGTCCTTGATCTCTATGTCGAATATCGGGTGATGGATGGAGAAGTTAAGACAAGGATCATCAACCCCGTCCTCTATCAGGACCTCCATCAAATCACATATCTCATCAAAACGACCATCCGACTCCTCAAGCCTCTCGCCAAGGATACGATGGATGTCCTTTCCCGATCCAGCCAATTGATCCTCCACGGTCTTGATATAATCCAATGACCGCATGAACGTGATCTTAGACGTATTATCATCCGGATTAGATAGAAAGAAATAAGTGTTATCACCAGCTATATCATTCTTATACCCAATAACCTTATAGCCATCAAATCGCTTACATAAAAGGGTGCTAGGCTCGTTCTGAATCTTAAGCTGACTCCCATCGTCACCCTCTATGGTAGCGTTCAAGGCGAAACTGTACTCAGACGGGGATAGGTCCTGTGGATGCTTATCCCTGTTCATCCCGGAATCGGGAACCGCTATGTTAGAGTTATTTTGCACGACATTATCTTTTTCGCAAATATAATAAATCCACCGGATAATCACTTATGTGGCGGATTCTATTGACATACTCCCATCACTAAAGCAAATGGGATTCTTGGATACAGACGCAAGAAACCCCGATATTACTATCGCTGGAATTACTCTTGCTCTCCAATTCGGAAATGCCCTTCCGAAGTATATTACGGGCCGCAAGAACATCACGGTCGTTGATAGACTCGCATTTTGGACAACACCATGTGCGATCTCTCAACGACAAGTTTTTATTAACAAACCCGCATTCACAAGTCTTTGAGGAAGGATACCATTTGTCAATCTTATGTACTATCACTCCATACTTTGAAGCGATATACGTAAGTTTGTTAATAAAAGAAGAATGACTGAGATCAGAAACTTTCTTTCCCCACAAACGTTTCATTCCTTCAATGTTTAGATCTTCAATGAAAATATAATCATATCGCTTGCACAATTCATGAGCTAATTTCCATTGAAAATCAGATCGAAAATCGTTTATTTTACGATACGCTTGTTGAAGTTCAAACAGTCTTCTTTTTCTATTATTGGATCCTTTCTTCGCATTAGAAAACTTTCTATTTAGTTTTCTAATCTTGTTTTGATATTGCTTGAAGAATAATGGAGACCCAATTTTGTTACCATCACTTTTAGTTAGGTAAGTTTTCAGACCAAAATCCAATCCTACAGATGCACCATCATATGTCTTTCTGTAAGAGTTTGCAGGATTGTAATCTGTAACTATAATCAAACTAAAACGATAGCAGGTTTCTCTGACTATTCTTATTTGTTTAACATTACCTTCATATGCTCTACTGTATGAAAACTTAAAACGTTTCTTTCCTTTGTTGATTGTGAGAATAAGAGCTTTTGCTTAACCTCTCATCTAATCCAGCACCCGCTACCAAGGCCAAAACGCTCTTTGATATGTCACTCATGGTGGTATCCTTGGTCGGAGCCTTAGGCATAGAAACGCCTTCCATGACAAAATCCAACGCCTTATCTACAAGGCCATCGAAATCATCATCTCTTATATAATCCTTAAGCACCTCCAGTATATATAACCGGACATGGAGTTCGTTATTTACATCATTTAAAGTTATCATGATCCTAGTTTTCGGCAAAGCTAGATTATTCCCACGCAATAAAAGATCAAATATGTCATAAGTAAAGGACTAAAAAACAAAAAAAACTCCCCCATCCTCACGGACGAGAGAGCTGATAGATATTTGTATTATGAAAAAGAATAATTACTCACCTATTCTTACAATACAGTCACGAGACTCCTTGTTGTAGATCATCGTGCCTACCTTAGAATACAAGGTCTTTATATTTTGCCAATTATCCTTACCATGGGCGGATACGTTGGTAGGGGCATCACCGGTATAAACCTCCTCGCCTCCGATATTGACAAAATCATATCCACGTTTCTCCATAGAACCGCCCTTATATGCCGTGAACTTGATAGTGACATTACCTTTCTCACGACCACCATACCAGTTACCGTATATACTACACCTGATCTCAAGAGGTAATTTATCATAATTATCGCCATCCAACAACGGCCCCATCTGGATCAAGGCGGCCTCATTACCTGATTCCATGTTATCACCACCGTGGATAAGATAATCACCTACCCGCTCCTGCGTGGTCTGGGACTGTTTACTCCAACCAACCAGCTTGCCGTCCACGTCCGGGAGGCCGGTGTTATCGAAACCGGTAGCCGTGTCAAAGTCAATGCCGTCCTCGTCAGCCCAGATATACCTAAGCACTAGGTAGTCGAACTCCGGGATAATAACCACCGGGACCGACTCCTGCCTGCACACGAACGTCTTCTCCTCCTTGGTGCCTTCTTTTATAACTTTGTACGTAGCCTGACGTATCTCTCCAGTCTCATTGATATCAGCGGTAACCCTAACCTCAGCAGGACCAGTACCACTTGTCTTATCTAAATGTATCCAATCAGCCATATCATTGTATTTTGTTAAATAAGTTTAATATACTTATCAAAAGCGTTGGGCCACATACGCTCATGAGACAGCATCCTCCTCCTATTATCCTCAGCCAGCTCCCGATAATCATTCAAGGTAATCATCGACATCTTAAGCTCTTTCATAGCCCTAGCGAACTTACCCGGCTCCTGCTGAGCATATAATTTATAAGCATCACCAGCGCCTTGTATCAAGCCATTCACAGCGGCATTCTCGAAGATCTTCATCTTGATATACGTCTCGACATAATCCTCAAGGTATCCTAACGCCGTTTCAGGTATATATGGGAGACCGTCATCATCCTTGGGTGTAGCACGATATATGATATAAATAAATCCATCAAACCCGGTATACATAGTATTGCCGGATATAGTTATATCATAATTATCCCAATCGTACTTATCCCGATACTTGTCGGCGGCGCAATCACGCCTCAGTCCTCGACCTATAGACAGCCTTACGGGATGATGGTAATGAAATCGAACCTCGTGAGACCCGATATATATCCTCTCCGTGATCGTCTTCTCAAACTCCTCCTTACAGCACTCGGTGCAGGAGTTCCAACGGAAACCGCGCTCGGTGCGCTCGACCCAGCCGATCTCATGTTGGAGGTCAGCCTTAGCCTTGTCGCCGCCCGGAATCTCACAGACAAGAGGCTCACACCTATAGGCGTCAAGCATGTCGAAAAAATCGGAAGGCAATACCGCCTGTTTGTTGCTGGTCTTGACAACTGCCTCGGACATGACCGCTATAACACCCCCGAACCTTTTCAAGGCGATCTCAGCCCATCTATAAACAGACGAGGTATCTATAGCCCCGCTATCATCGTATTTATGTAAATCGGCCTTGATCTCGGCCAATAGCCCTTTTATAGTCATATTTAAGTCTTTTGCACAAAGATATGTATTTGAATCCGTGATACAAAAAAAATCCAGTCTACCCTCACGGGCTAACTGGATCACAAAAACTTCTACAGCTTATAAACCCATTTAACTCCAAATACCTTACTCTCCGACTCAACCTCCCGGTACAAGAACTTATACCTCCTACCTGATTCCATAGCCAACCTACACTCCCTGTTCAACGCCGGAGAAATATAGAGATGGAAATACTTGTTCCGAGGCATAAAATCAATACACGTATGGACATAAGAATATCCACCCGTTCCACGTCTGTTAATAGTACCGGTAAGCTTATTTAGATATATCTTACGATTAGGATTTATCTTATGGCACAGATAACCGATGTTGTTTATATAAACCCCACCCTCATTCTCCAGATACTTATCACGTATGGCCCTCCATATCAAGGACTGGCATTCGAGAATATCATTCTTGTCCACGATCGTATGTTTCCTTCTCTTGCCGTTCTTAGACATAATAGATCTATAAAAACGGAGAAAGTACTGATCAAGTATTTTAAATGACTTTGTTTTCATATCACAAATATAACGATTTCATCCTAATACAAGAAATTTATACACAAAAATATACCGCCTGCACCAAGGATGAGGCAAACAGAATAGCCGACAACAACCTAC
>ENA-OZVN01000606-OZVN01000606.1-human-gut-metagenome-genome-assembly--contig:-NODE-606-length-10868-cov-4.027652_pt1 | contig 10868 bp, 8 predicted proteins | sample MGYA00243446_ERZ654047 | MGnify/ENA primary metagenome ERZ654047 (study PRJEB26926, sample SAMN06164884) | human gut metagenome | biome: ENVO:00009003; feature: ENVO:2100002; material: ENVO:00002003...
ATCATGCCTAGTCTCGTGGGCTCGGAGATGTGTATAAGAGACAGATCCTGCACCAGGCTGGCGGCCTGCTCCACCTCCTCCAGGCCAATGTCCATGGAGCCGGTGACGTTGATGAGAACGCCGTGAGCGCCGTTGATGGAGGTTTCCAGCAGGGGGCTGGAGATGGCCATCTTGGCGGCCTCCTCGGCCTTGCCCTTGCCGGCGGCGCGGCCCACGCCCATGTGGGCCAGGCCCGCGTCCTTCATCACGGTGGTGACGTCGGCAAAGTCCAGGTTGATGAAGCCGGTGTCGCGGATCAGGTCGGAGATGGACTGCACCGCCTGGCGCAGCACATCATCGGCGATTTCGAAGGCATTGGCGAAGGTGATCTTCTGGTCGGTGGCGTATTTCAGACGCTCGTTGGGGATGATGACCAGGGAGTCCACCCGCTTGCGCAGCTCCTCAATGCCCTTTTCCGCCTGCATCATCCGGCGGCGGCCCTCGAAGGAGAAGGGCTTGGTGACCACGCCCACGGTGAGAACGCCCAGCTCGCGGGCGATCTCCGCCACCACGGGGGCAGCGCCGGTGCCGGTGCCGCCACCCATACCGGCGGTGATGAACACCATGTCGGTGCCCTCCAGGGACTTGGTCAGCTGGTTGCGGCTTTCCTCGGCGGCCTTCTGGCCCACCTCGGGATTGGAGCCGGCCCCCTTGCCGTGGGTCAGCTTCTCGCCGATCTGGATTTTATAGGTGGCGCTGGAGGCGTTCAGCACCTGCTTGTCCGTGTTGACGGCCACAAAGTCCACGCCCTTGGTGCCGGAGCGTACCATGCGGTTGACCACGTTGTTGCCGCCGCCGCCGACGCCGACGACCTTGATATTGACCACATTCTCGGGGCCGGTTTCCATTTCAAATGCCATGATGGTTCCTCCTGCCAGTATATATCGAAAGATAGCTGTATGCAATATAACGTGCTTTTTCTATTGTATAACGGTTTTGGTGAACCGTCAAGGGGCGGGGGATGATTTCCCGGGAAAAGTTGCGGTTTAGCCGGGAATGAACCGGGCCTTGCCGTCCTTGTCCCACTGAATGGTGCCCTGATCGCTGCCGTCCAGCCGCTGGATCACCGCTGCCAGATAGTTCAGGCGATAGTCCAGATCGTCGTCGGATTTCAGGACCACATCAAAACGGTCCAGATAGCGCAGGGTGATGCGGCCGGTGTCCGTCAGGTCGATGGACTGGACATCCCCGGCCATGTCCTTGCCGCGCAGCAGCCGCCAAAGCTGCTGCAGCAGGTCCCACTTGTCCTGGTTTTCCGGGACGGCCAGCTGGCCCAGCTGGGGGGAGGTTAAGGTCAGGCCCGTGACCAGGGGGCAGGACTCCCCCTGGCCGGGCTGGAGCTTGTCAATGAGCTTACCGTTACCGTTGAGCAGCCACAGGGCCCCATCCTGCTCCAGGGCCAGGGGATGGGTGCACTCGGTGATCTCAATGCGCAGGGCGTTGGGCAGCTGGCGGCGGATGCGGACGGACTCCACATAGGGCAGCTGGTCGGTGATGGCGGCGGCGGCCTGGTGCTTGTTCAGCAGGAACAGGTTCCCGCCCTGGCGGATGCCGCTGGCCTGGAGCACCTGCTGCTGGGAATAGCGGGAGGCGCCGGTGACGAAAATCTGGTCCGCCTTGAAAAACAGGGACAGGGCCGCCACAATGGCGCCGCATATCATCACGAAGGTGAGCAATCTATAAAGAAACGCAAAGTTGCCCTGCCGTTTCCGGCGGCTGCGTCTGTGTCTGCGGGGCTGGGTCATCGGAAGCGCCTCCCTCTGTGTTCTCTGTGTGTATGTGGGCCCCCAGAAGGGCCAGGTCCCCGGGCAGGTCGCTGTAGCCCCGGCGGATGTGGTGGAGGTGCTCCACCGTGGTGATGCCCCGGGCCTGAAGCCCGGCGATTACAAGAGCGGCTCCGCCCCGAAGGTCCATGGCCCGGACCCGGGCGGCCTGGAGCCGGTCGACGCCGCAGACCACCGCCACCCGGCCCTCCAGCCGGATGTCGGCCCCCATGCGCACCAGCTCCGGCACATGGTGATAGCGGCTCTCGAAAATGTTTTCCACGAATACGGTGGTTCCGCTGCTGCGCAGCAGGGCGGACATGACCACCGCCTGGGCGTCGGTAGGGAAGCCCGGATAGGGGGCGGTGCGAATGGGGCTGACGGCCCGCAGACGCCCATCGGACACCAGGCGGATGCCGTCCTCCTGACAGGACAGGGTACACCCGGCCTGACGCAGGACACCGGTGACGGTGGACAGGTGGCGGTAGTCGATGCCCCGGAGGAACACGTCTCCGCCGGCGGCGGCTGCTGCCGCCAGGTATGTAGCCGCCGCGATGCGGTCCCCTAAAATCCGGTGTCGGCAGCCGTGAAGGGGCTGCTCCGCACCCTCCACCACCACGGTGGAGGTGCCTGCGCCGTGAATGCTGGCCCCCAGCTTTTGCAGGAAGGTCTGCAGGTCCACGATCTCCGGCTCCCGGGCGGCGTTGGAGATGGTGGTGACGCCGGAGGCCCCTACGGCGGCCAGCATGGCGTTTTCCGTGGCTCCCACGCTGGGAAGGCTCAGAACGATCTCCGCGCCGGACAGGCCCGGGGCGGTGCAGTTCAGGCTGCCGCCCTCCTCCCGGATGCAGGCCCCCAGAGTCCGCAGGGCGGACAGATGCAGGTCGATGGGCCGGGCCCCGATGGCGCAGCCGCCGGGGTACGACAGCTCCGCCTGGCCGCAGCGGGCCAGAATGGGTCCCAGAAACACCACGGACGAGCGCATGCGGCGCATGAGCCGGTCCGGAATGTCCCAGCGGGTCAGGGTGGAGGAATCCACCTCCAGGTCCGGGCCGTTCCAGCGAACGGCGCAGCCCAGGTGCCGCAGGATGTCGATGGATGTGTCCACGTCCTCCAGATGGGGACAGCGCTGCAGAACGCAGACGTCCCCGCTGAGAATACACGCTGCCAGAATGGGCAGCACACTGTTTTTTGCCCCCTGTACCGTCAGATCGCCGGACAGGCGGCGTCCCCCTTCTATCATCAGGCTCATATGCCCCCGCCTTTCATAGCTTTTTCCCGCTATCCTATGCAGGGGGTGGGGCAGGGGGTTACTTGCGGATGCTCATGACGGTGTCATAGAGACGCTTTGTGGCGTCCCGGATGCCCAGCTCCGCCATGCCGCGGCTCATGTCCGCCTGGCGCTGGGGGTCACGGAGAATACCGGAGGCGGCCCGGTACAGAGCCTCGCCGGAGGCGTCCGCCTCCAGCAGCACCACGGCTCCGCCGTGCTGCTCCAGAATGCGGGCGTTCTTCTCCTGGTGGTTGTTGGTGACGTAAGGAGAGGGGACCAGGATGGCCGGAGTGGCCAGAGCCGTGATCTCGCTGATGGTGGAGGCGCCGGCCCGGCAGATCACCAGGTCCGCCGCCCGCATGACCGGGGCCATGTCATAGATGTACTCCCGCACATCCAGACCGGCCAGGTCCTCCAGGCCGTCCTGCCGCAGACGCTGGGTCATGGCGGGATAGCCGCTTTTGCCCACGCCGTGGATGTGGTGGAAGGGCATACCCTCCGCCGCCTCCAGGCGGAAGAAATCCTCCATGTGGGCGTTCATATGGCTGGCCCCCAGGCTGCCCCAGAAGGACACGATCAGGGGGCGGCCGTCGGTGAGGCCCAGCCTTTCCCGGGCCTGGGAACGGGTCAGGTCAAAGAAGTCGCCCCGCACCGGGGTGCCGGTGACGACGATCTTGTCGGGATGGCGATAGTGCCGGCGGCACTCCTCAAAGCCCACCATGATGCGGTCGGCGGAGCCCTCCAGCATTTTGGTGGTGAGGCCCGGGACCATGTTGGACTCGTGGACCGCCGTGGGGATGCCCATACCGGCGGCGCACTTGACCACCGGATAGCTGGCATAGCCGCCGGTGCCCACCACCAGATCGGGGCGGAAGTCCCGGAGGATGGCCCGGGCCCGGCTGTGGGATTTGGTCAGCATGGACAGGGAGCGCAGGTTGTGGGCCAGGCCGCCGTGGCCCAGGGAGCGCTGGAAGCCTCCCATGGGGATGCCCCGGAAGGCGTAGCCGGCCTTTTCCACCAGGTCCCGCTCCATGCCGTCGGGGGTGCCCACAAACAGCACCTGTACCTGGGGATCCTGCTTCTGCATATAGCCTGCCAGGGCCAGGGCGGGGTTCACATGGCCCGCCGTGCCGCCGCAGGTAAAAATCACATTCATGAGAGGGCCTCCTATCCGTTTTCCGGGGCAGGCATCTGCCGCGAGACGCTGAGTACAATGCCCATTTCCGCCAGCTGGCACAGCAGAGCCGTGCCGCCATAGCTGAAGAAGGGCAGGGAAATGCCGGTGGCGGGCACCAGGCCCGTGACCACGGCGATGTTCAGGAAGGTCTGGAGCCCGGTGAGGGTCATGAAGCCCACCACCAGCAGGGCGCCGAACCGGTCCCGGGCGTGGAGGGCGATCCAGAAGCCCCGGAGGATCAGCAGGGCGAACACCAGCATGATGACGCAGGCTCCCACCAGGCCCAGCTCCTCGCAGATCACGGCGAAGATGCAGTCGTTGTGCTCCTCGGGCAGGTACAGGAACTTCTGGCGGCCCTTGCCCAGGCCCACGCCCAGCAGGCCGCCGGAGCCGATGGCAATGAGGCACTGGGCGATTTGCCAGCCGTCGCCCCGGTACCACTCGGCGTTGAAGGGGTCCCGCCAGGTGTTGATGCGGTTTTCCCCGTAGTGCAGGATGCCCTTTTGCACCAGAACCACATACAGGGCGCCTACCAGGCCTACGCCGCCGATGCCCAGGGGGATCAGCCAGCCCTTGATGCCGCCCACGATCATCAGCACGATGCCTGTGCAGACGATGAGGATGGTGCCGGACAGGTGGGGCTCCCGCATCATCAGAAGGGCGATGACGCCCAGAATCAGCACATAGGGCCAGATGCCCTGGCTCCAGGTCTGCATTTTTTCGCGTTTTTTGGAAATGGTGGCGGAGAAATAGATGACCACGGCCATTTTGGCCAGCTCCGAGGGCTGGAACCGCAGGAAGGTGCCCCGGATGCCCAGCCAGCGGGTGGCGTTGTTTTCCGTGATGGCGATGGGGTTGCCGGGGACGATGACCAGCACCAGCAGCAGGATGGAGCCCCACAGCAGCAGACGGCCCACGCCCCGCAGGCGCTGATAGTTCATTTTGCTGAGGCCGAACATGGCGGCCAGGCCCAGCACGGCGAAAATGCCCTGGCGGACGAAGTAGTACGCGCCGTTGCCGTTGTTTTCATAGTAGGCGGAGGGGAAGCTGGCGGACAGCACCATGACCATGCCCATAGCCGTCAGCAGCAGGGTCAGCAGCAGAAACGGCAGGTCCACAGGGCCCCGGGCCGCTTCCCTGGATTGCTCCATGGCCTCCCGGCGCTGCTGGGTGCTCCAGGTGCCTACCAGGCGTTTTTTACTCTTGGTGCGGGCCATACGGTTCCCTCCTTTCCGGCAGGTTTCAGGTTATGCGCCGAAGCGGTCCATGACGCCCAGATAGGCCAGGACGCAGAAAACGGTGCTGACGGCGGCGAACACCGCCACCACCTTGGTCTCCTTCCAGCCGCACATTTCGAAGTGGTGGTGGAGGGGGGCCATTTTGAAGATACGCTTGCCGTGGGTCAGTTTGAAATAGGTCACCTGGATGATGTCGGACAGGGTCTCGCACAGGTAGACGAAGCCCACCAGCAGCAGGATCAGGGGCATGTCATAGGCAAAGGCCAGGGCCGCCACCGCGCCGCCCAGAAACAGGGAGCCGGTGTCGCCCATGAATACCTTGGCAGGATAGTGGTTATAGAACAGGAAGCCCAGCAGACCGCCCACCAGAGCCCCGGCGAAGACCCCCAGCTGGCCGAAGCCCTGCCACAGGCCGCCCAGCACCGCGAAAAACACAGCCACGGGTACCGTGACGCTGGAGGACAGACCGTCCACACCGTCGGTGATGTTCACGGCGTTGACGGTGCCGATGATGACGAAGGCGGCGAAGATCATATACACCACCCACGGCAGCACCAGATGGGTGTTGAAGAAGGGGATATACAGGTTGGGGCTCAGCATACCCTCGTAGCGCATCAGGCACAGGAAGGCCACGGCGGCCGCCAGCTGCAGCAGGAACTTCTGGGGAGCGGTGAGGCCGGTGTTCTGGTGGTGCTTCACCTTCTGATAGTCGTCGATATAGCCGATGACGCCGAACACCAGGGCGAACACATAGACATACAGGTGGGTGAAGTTTCCCTCCAGCATGCCCTTCCAGCCCAGGATCAGGATGGCAATGCCGATGCCGATGATGAACATCAGGCCGCCCATGGTGGGGGTGCCCTGCTTGCCCTTGTGCCAGGTGGGGCCCACCTCTTTGATGCTCTGCCCGGCCTTCAGTCGGATCAGTGCGGGGATCAGCAGCTTGCCTGCTGCCAGGGTGATGACCAGGCTCACAACGCCTGCCAGAATGATTTCCATCATGTTCTCTCCTTCCCGTCCCGCAGGGGACGCGGGTCAGCTTCCGTTTATATATTCTGCAATGATCTGTCTTTCATCCATAGGCAGCCGGTGGCCGCCTGTCTCCTGGGTGATCTCGTGGCCCTTGCCGCAGAGGATCACCGTGTCGCCGGGGCGGGCCAGGTCCAGAGCCCGGAAAATGGCCTCCCGGCGGTCCGGGATCACCAGATGGGGGCCGCTGAGGCCCGGGAGAATGTCCCGGATGATGGCCAGAGGGTCCTCGGTGCGGGGATTGTCGGAGGTGAGCACCGTCAGGTCGGCGTATTGCCCGGCGGCGGCCCCCATCTGGGGGCGCTTGCCCTTATCCCGGCAGCCGCCGCAGCCGAACACCGCGATGATGCGGCCCGGGGTCATAGGCCGGAGGGCCTCCAGGGCCTTGGCCAGGGCCTCCGGCGTGTGGGCAAAGTCGATGAAGATGCGGCAGCCCAGTCCCGGGGCCGGTACCGGCTCCATGCGGCCGGGAACGGCGGGCACCTTAGCCAGGGCTTCGGCGGCGTCCGGCAGGGAAATGCCGGACAGGCGGGCCATGGACAGCGCTGCCAGGGCGTTGTACACGGTGAAAAGTCCGGGGATGGACACGGACACGGGACAGGAGACTTCGCCCTCCCGGGCGGTGAACCGGACGCCGGTAGGGGAGAGGTCCATGTCCTCTGCCAGCAGGTGCCCTCCGTGAAGCCCGTAGTCATATACGGGACAGGCGCAGTCCCGGAGAATGCGCTCCGTCCAGGGATCGTCGCGGTTTACCGCGGCGGCGCGGCACTGGCGGAACAGGGCCGCCTTGGCGGCGGCGTAGTCCTCCATGGCGCCGTGAAAATCCAGGTGGTCCCGGCTGAGATTGGTGAAAGCGGCTATAGTATACGCCAAGCCGCAGACGCGGTCAAGTGCCAATGCGTGGGAGGAGACCTCCATCACGGCGTGGGTGCAGCCGGAATCGGCCATCTGCCGCAGCAGATCCTGCACCTCCCAGGACTCCGGGGTGGTGCGGCGGGAGGGGAGGACCGTGTCCCCGATGCGGCAGCCGTTGGTGCCCATGAGACCGGTCCGTATGCCCAGGGTCTGGAGCATGCCTGCCGTCAGACAGGCCACGGAGGTTTTTCCGTTGGTGCCGGTGACGCCGATGAGGTGCAGCTCCCGGTCCGGGTGGCGGAAGAAGTTTCCGGCCATCCGGGCCAGGGCCTGCCGGGTGTCGGGGACAATGACGTAGGGCAGGCCCTCCACCGGATGGGTGGATATGGCGCAGGACGCGCCCCGCTGCCGGGCCAGAGCCGTATAGTCGTGGCCGTCGGCGGCGGCGCCGTGGATGGCCACAAACGCCTGACCGGGCTGTATCGTGTGGGAATCATAGCCTGCGCCGGTGACGTCCCGGGGCAGGTCCGGCGATGCGTCCCGGATGGGAACGCCTGCCAGCAGGTCCCGCAGATCCACAGAGGGGACTCCTTTCCCTTAGTCTGACATATTGGTATCGCCCAGCTGGACGGTGATCACCGTGCCGGCAGGCACCTGCTGTCCGGCCTCCAGGCTCTGGCTCAGCACCCGGATATTGCCGGAGGTGGTCTGCGTGGCGCCGCTGAACCGCACCAGGAGCCCGGCGTTGGTGGCGGCCACGTTGGCCTCCGCCGCCGTTTTGCCCACCAGCTGGGGAACGGTGTACATGGTGTTGGGCTTTTCGGCCCCGGCATAGAGAATGATCGTGGCCTTGCCGGGGATCACCGCGCCGCCGGCAGGAGTCTGGTCCGTGACGGTGCCGCCGGAGCCTACCACCTTGCAGGTGAAGCCCCGGGCCTCCATGCGGCTCCTGGCATCCTCCACGGTGCTGCCGATGACATAGGGAACGGTGGTATCCGCGCCCAGCAGCTCCTCGGCGCTGTAGGTGGGCTCGATGCCCAGATAGGGCAGGATATCCGCCATGATCTTGCTGTTGACAGGGGCCACCATGCTGCCGCCGGACACGGAGGTGCCGGCGCTGCGGCTGGGGGTGTCCATGGTCACCAGGATGATGACCTGGGGATCGTCCGCCGGGGCGAAGCTGACAAAGGAGACCACCAGGTCGCCGGTCTGACCCTTGTCGGCGGTGCCGGTTTTGCCGCCCACGCGGTAGCCCTTCACCTGGCCGTTGCGGCCGGTGCCGTCGGACACCACGTATTCCAGGCATTCCCGGACGTGGGCGCTGGTTTCCTCGCTGACCACCTGGCGCACGGGGGTGTTGTCGTGCTGATAGGTGATGTTGCCGTCGCTGTCCACGATCTGCTCCACCAGATAGGGGGTGTGCAGATAGCCGCCGTTGACGCAGGCGGCCTGGGCCGCGATCAGGGCCAGGGGCGTGACGTTGAAGTTCTGGCCGAAGGCGTAGCAGGCCAGGTCCAGCTGGGTGAAGTTCTCGGGGCTGGCGAAAACGCCGGTGGCCTCGCCGTCCAGGTCCACGCCGGTGCCGTTCATCAGGCCGAAGTCGTTCATGTATTCATAGAACTTCTCGTTGCCCAATTGCAGGCCGAAGGTGATGAAGGCGGGGTTGCAGGAGTGGGCCGCCGCCTCCTTCAGGGTCTGGGTGCCGTGGGTGCCGGTGCAGTGGATGGTGGCGTCGGACACGTGGATACCGCCGGTGCAGGTGTAGGTGGTGTTCATATTGATGAGCCCCTCCTCCATGGCGGCGGACATGGTGAGGATCTTGAAGGTGGAGCCGGGCTCGTAGGTATCGTTCAGGGCCTTGTTGCGCCACTGCTTGAGCAGCTGGTCGGAGGTGTCGGTGAGGTTCTTCTTGAACAGGTCGTTCTGAACGGTGAAGGCGTTGTTGACATCGTAGGTGGGATAGGACACCATGCCCAGGATGCCGCCGGTTTTCACGTCCATGACGATGCCGGTGGCGCCGTATTCCGCGCCGTATTTGTCAGCCATCTCGCCCACATATTTCTCCAGATAATACTGGACGTTGGCGTCCAGGGTCAGGACCAAGTCCTGGCCGTTTTCGGCGGCGAAATACTGCTCATACTCATAGGGCAGGGGATTGCCCCGCTCGTCCTTGGCGGTGACCACCAGGCCGGTCTGGCCCTGGAGATACTTGTCATAGCGGGATTCCAGGCCGTACAGGCCGGTGTTGTCGGTGCCCACAAAGCCCAGAACATGAGAGGCCAGGGAACCGTAGGGGTACACCCGCTTGGCGTCGGCCACCATGTAAACGCCGTGGACATCGGTGTCGTTGATGAACTGGCGGATCTGGTCCGCCACGTCCTCGTCCACCTTCTTGGCCAGGACCTCATACTGGGAGTCCGTGCGGTCCATGCAGGAGCGGATGGTGTCCTGGGACACGCCCAGAATCCCGGAGAGACTGGCAGCCAGGGAATCATAGGTCCAGTGGACCTGGGATTCCTCGGACAGGGGCGTTTCCCCCTCCGCCAGGGAGGCATTCTTCTGACGGATCCCCGCCAGGCGCTCCTCCTCGGCGTCCAGCTGCTCCTTCAGGTCCTTGGGGGACAGGAACACCGTCTCCGTGGACACGGACACCGCCAGCTGGCTGCCGTTGCGGTCGTAGATGGTGCCGCGGAAAGCGGAGACCACCGTCTGGCGGGTCTGCTGGTCCAGGGCCCGGGTCTGCATCTCTTGGTGCCGGGTGATCTGGAGGTGGTACAGCTGGAAAAACAGGATCACGAACAGCAGGATGCCCATGACCAGCATCAGCCAGAAGGTGCGGCTGCGGACGGTGCGGGTGGCCTGCCGGGCATAAAATTCCGGTGAACGCTGCTTTTTTTCGCTGGGTTTTCTCTTTCTGGGTCTGAACATGGGCTGCTCCTTTCGCCGGAATACCAAGGCAAGGAGCAAGAAGTATTCCTTCTCACTCCTTGCGCGTCTTAACTATATGGCGGCGCTCAGCGGAAATATTCCACCACTGCGTCCACGCCGTTCTTTACCCAGTTCCAGGCCTGGGCCAGGGGTCCCGTGGACTCGGGACGACAGATCTCGGCCATGTCCGCCCCGCCCAGCTCGATGTACTCAATCTGGTCGGTGGTGGGCTTGGTCATGCCCGCGGCCTGGGCCGCCGCCTTGACGGCGGACTGGTCAAAGGCCTTTTCGTATGCCACGCCCAGGGCCACGTTGTCCTCCTGGGCCTGCTGCAGCTGGGCCTGCTTGACGGTGACGTCGTGGCTGGCCTGCATCAGGCGGATATAGCCCATCATCAGCACCACGGCCATCATCAGCAGCACGGCCACACCGGCCAGCATAACCGGGGAGGCATGCTCCCGGGGACGGGCTGCCGGACGGCGGCGGGGCTCCTGCCGGGGACGCTCCCGGCGCTCCGGACCTGTCTCTTATACACATCTCCGAGCCCACGAGACTAGGCATGATCT
>ENA-OZVN01000630-OZVN01000630.1-human-gut-metagenome-genome-assembly--contig:-NODE-630-length-10653-cov-4.447537_pt1 | contig 10653 bp, 9 predicted proteins | sample MGYA00243446_ERZ654047 | MGnify/ENA primary metagenome ERZ654047 (study PRJEB26926, sample SAMN06164884) | human gut metagenome | biome: ENVO:00009003; feature: ENVO:2100002; material: ENVO:00002003...
CGAGATCATGCCTAGTCTCGTGGGCTCGGAGATGTGTATAAGAGACAGATTACGGTCTGTGGACTGTGCGCCATGCTGACGGTTACCGCGGTTACTAACAGCGGACGCTCTGAGGTCAAAGCAGAGGATAAGGTGCTAGCAAACACTGGTTTAGAGCATACTGGTTATAATAGTTATGCTGGCGTGGCAGCGACTCTTTTTGATTATGAGAAGGGTCTCACAGCAGAGAATGCTGTTACAGTAGAAAAAGAAAATGTTGAGATGGTGGCAGCAGCACAGGATGCACAGCAGGAGGCACAGCCACAGCTCACACAGGAGCAGCAGGAATGGCAGACAAAGCTTATGCCAAACGTTGAAGAATCACTCAACGTAAGAGCACAGGCCGATGAACAGTCAGATATTGTTGGAAAATTATATAAAGGAAGTGTGGCAGACATCGTAGAAAACGATGGCACATGGGCTCACATCAAGTCAGGAAATGTAGACGGATATGTCAATGTATCTTACTGTGTGACCGGAACTGACGCATTAAGCTATGCTTACGACACATGCGGAGAAATTGCTACAGTAAATACAGACGGACTTCGTGTGAGAGAGACAGCAGATACAAACAGCAAGGCCTTAGAGGTAGCTGACCAGGGCAAGACCTATCAGGTGGACCGCGCAGCGCAGGCACAGGATGGCTGGATCGCAGTAGTCTGTGATTCACAGACAGGATATATCGCAGCAGATTATGCGACACGTTCCCTCAACACAGGAGTGGGTATCACAATTGAAGAGGAACAGGCTCAGATAGCTGCACAGAAAGAGGCTGAGAGAAAGGCCGCAGAAGAAAAGGCAGCAAAAGAAGCTGCAAAAGCAGCAAAGGAATCAAAGAAAACAGAGACCACAAAGGGCGAGGCGGTAAGTGCAGGAGCAGATGACCTGACACTGCTTGCAGCAATCATCGAGTGTGAGGCAGGCGGAGAGAGCTATGAATGTCAGCTTGCAGTAGGAGCGGCAGTCATCAACAGAGTAAAGAGTAGCTCATATCCAAACAGCATCTCAGGTGTTATTTACCAGAAAGGCCAGTTTGGACCGGCATCATCAGGAAAGCTCGCAAGAAAGCTTAGCGGACGCATTTCTTCTTCATGCTACAGTGCAGCACAGGAGGCAATGTCCGGAGTGGACAACACAGGAGGATGTACATCCTTCAATGACCATGGCTCAGGAATATCAATCGGAAATATGAAGTTCAGATAATATACAGCCAATACAAAGAAATAACAAAGAGGCTGCAAATCAACAAAGCTTGTTGGTTTGCAGCCTCTTTAATTATTTGTACGGCGTGGTTTTACAGTCAGAGCGTCAATGCTTCAAACCTCTTGCAACATACCACAAAATAGAGTAAAATGACATCATTATAGCAACCTACAGATATAAATTATAGCAACCTGCATCTATAAACGATGCAAATAAAACCCAGGAGGCAAGAGCAATGCAGTTAAAGGGACGAAACTTTTTAAAACTTATGGATTACACTCCGGAAGAGATTACTTATCTGATTGACCTCTCACAGGAGCTGAAGGAAAAGAAGAAAAAAGGCATCAGACATGATGAACTCACAGGCAAGAATATAGCGCTGATTTTTGAAAAGACCAGTACCAGAACTCGCTGCTCTTTTGAGGTAGCGGCACATGACCTTGGAATGCATGTCACATACCTTGACCCGAGCGGTTCACAGATAGGCAAAAAGGAGAGCATCGCCGATACAGCGCGCGTGCTCGGCAGAATGTTTGACGGAATCGAGTACCGTGGATACGGACAGGAAATCGTGGAGGAGCTGGCTGAATACGCAGGCGTACCGGTATGGAACGGCCTGACAAATGAGTTCCATCCGACACAGATGATAGCAGATATGCTTACAATCCGTGAGCACCTCGGCAGACTCAAGGGCGTGAAATTTGTATACATGGGCGATGCAAGATACAACATGGGCAATTCACTCATGGTCACATGTGCAAAGCTTGGCATGGACTTCGTGGCATGCACAAACAAGAAATATTTCCCAAATGATGAGCTTGTAAAATACTGTAAGGACGTTGCAGAAACAACCGGCGCATCAATCACACTCACAGAGGATGTGGCAGAGGGCACAAAGGACGCAGATGTTATTTACACAGATGTGTGGGTATCAATGGGAGAACCGGAAGAGGTATGGGCAGAGAGAATTAACGACTTAAAGCCATATCAGGTAAATGCAATAGCATTTGAAAATGCAAAGGATAGCGCAATCTTTATGCACTGTCTGCCTGCATTCCATGATTTAAAGACCACAATCGGCAAGCAGGTCTATGAGAAGTTTGGACTGAGCGAGCTTGAGGTGACAGACGAGGTATTTGAGTCAGAGCGCTCAGTGGTATTTGATGAGGCAGAGAACCGTATGCACTCAATCAAGGCTATCATGCGTGCAACACTTGCTGACTAGTACGGCAAGCAATGACCGCAACAAAAGATTGACGGAAAGCTAAGGAATAAAGTATGAAGGAAGAAATACTTAGACTTCTACGCAGCGCTGACGGCTATATTTCAGGGCAGGAGCTATGCAACCGGTTCGGAGTATCGCGCACAGCCGTGTGGAAGGCCATAAACCAGCTAAAGGAAGCCGGATATGAGATAGAGGCACAACAGAATAAGGGCTACAGGCTTATGGCAGCGCCGGATCTGATGACAGAGGCGGAGATAAAAAGCCTAATGCACACAGAATGGGTGGCAAAGGAAGTGCTGTATTTTGATACAATAGACTCCACCAACATCAAGGCTCAGGAGCTTGCCGAAAAAGGCTATCCGAGCGGCACCTTAGTTGTAGCGGACAAGCAGGAGTCAGGCAAGGGGCGTCGCGGCCGCAGCTGGGTATCGCCGTCCGGCACAGGTATTTTCATGACACTTATGATAAAGCCTGATATCAATCCCAACAATGCATCCATGCTCACGCTTGTGGCAGCGCTTGCTGTCGCAAAGGCAATAACAAGCGTTACAGGCGAGGAAGCCCTGATAAAGTGGCCAAACGACATTGTGGTAAACGGCAAAAAGGTGTGCGGCATACTCACAGAGATGAATGCGCAGTTTGACTACATCAACCATATTGTTGTAGGTATCGGTATCAACGTGCATAATGAGAGCTTTCCGGAGGAAATCAGTCAGATGGCGAGCTCACTCATGATAGAAGCAGGTGGCAAAAGATTTCACCGTGCGCAGATAATCGCAGAGACCATGTCATACTTTGAGCAGTATTATGACATATTTTTAAAGACGCAGGACCTTTCAGCCCTCGTCAGGGAGTATGATGAGCTGTTGGTCAACAGGAACAAATCAGTAAGGGTACTGGATCCGAAGGAGCCGTTTGACGGAAAAGCGATGGGCATCACGCCTAAGGGCGAGCTGATCGTGGACACATGGGAATCGCGCAAGCTGGTTTCAAGCGGAGAAGTATCAGTGAGAGGAATATACGGATATGTCTAAAGAGGTAGTACTTTGCGTGTCAAACGCATATCAGAAAAAATATTATCTGAACGAGAATTTTAACGGACTTCCACAGACTATAAGGGACGAGCTCAAAATCATGTGCGTCCTGTATACAGAGGATGTGGGAGGCATACTGGAGCTGGTGTTTGATGAGGACGGAAACCTCGATTTCAGAACATCCTGCAAGGAAAACGACTTTTTCTATGACGAGATAGGAAGCGTGCTAAAGATAAAGCAGTACCGCAACGAGAGAAGAGAGCTGCTCGAGTCGATAGAGACGTATTATCGCATAGTATTTTTGGGAGAAGGACTCGAGGAGGAATAACAAATGATCTTAGCACTGGACGTAGGAAATACAAACATAACATGCGGCGTGTTTGATGGTGACAGGATAAAAGCAAGCTTTAGAATTACAACCAAAATGCCACGTACATCAGATGAATATGGCATGCTTCTGAGCACTCTGCTTGAAAGAAATCAGGTAGGCATGGACGACATACATGATGCAATCATATGCTCCGTTGTACCGAATATCATGCATTCACTGCAGAATGGCCTAATAAAATACTTCAATATCAGGCCGATAATCGTGGAGGCGGGCATCAAAACAGGCATCCGTATCGCCACACCAAATCCGCAGCAAATTGGCGCAGACCGTATAGTAGACGCCGTAGCTGCATATGAATTATATGGAGGACCTGTTTTGGTCATAGATTTTGGCACAGCAACCACCTACGATATGGTCGATGAAAACGGTACCTTCATGGGAGGAATCACAGCACCGGGCATACGTATCTCAGCCAAGGCACTCTGGGAGGATGCGGCAAAGCTTCCTGAGATAGAGATTAAAAAGCCTGATAATATCCTCGGAAAGGATACCATCACCAGCATGCAGGCGGGACTTGTGTATGGACAGATAGGACAGACAGAGTATATCATTAACAAGGTAAAGGAAGAAACAGGCATGTACGATGCAAAGGTTGTAGTAACCGGCGGACTCGGCAGAATAATATCCAATGAGACAGAAAACGTGGATGTATACGATCCGGATCTGACATTAAAGGGCATAAACCTCGTGTATCGCAAGCAGAACCGCAAGGGAGTGAAGTAATAGTATGGATATTCATCAGATACGAAAGCTTCAGATAGGAAGTGTGACACTCCCAAACAACCTGATACTGGGACCTATGGCAGGCGTGACAGACCTGCCATTTCGCTTATTGTGCAAGGAGCAGGGAGCCGGCCTTTTATGTATGGAAATGGTCAGCGCCAAGGCAATTTTGTACAAAAACAAAAATACAGAGTCGCTTCTTTCGATAGATGAAAGAGAAAAGCCTGTTTCACTCCAGATGTTTGGCTCAGACCCGCAGATAATGGCTCAGATAGCAAAGCAGATAGAGGAAAGACCGTTTGACATACTGGATATCAACATGGGCTGTCCGGTGCCCAAAATCGTAAACAACGGTGAGGGCTCAGCGCTCATGAAAAATCCGATTCTTGCAGGTCAGATTATAGAGAGCATAGTAAAAGCGATAGATAAGCCGGTCACCGTAAAAATACGAAAGGGCTTCGATGATGAACATGTCAACGCAGTAGAGCTGGCACATGTGGCTGAAGAAAGCGGCGCAAGCGCAGTTGCAGTGCACGGCAGGACCAGAGAGCAGTACTACTCCGGCAAAGCCGACTGGGACATCATAAGGCAGGTAAAAGAGGCTGTCTCAATACCGGTCATAGGAAACGGAGACCTGCTTTGTGCAGAGGATGTCATAAAAATGCAGGAGCAGACAGGTTGCGACGGCTTTATGATAGCCAGAGGAGCGCAGGGCAATCCGTGGATTTTCTCACAGATACTGCATTACTTTGAGACCGGCGAGCATCAGGAAAAGCCATCCTTTGAGGAAGTACGCCGGATGATACTGCGCCATGCACGCATGATGATAGAGTTCAAGGGCGAGTACACGGGGATACACGAGATGAGAAAGCACACAGCGTGGTATACGGCAGGATATCCACATTCATCAAGGCTGCGCGCGGCAGTGAATACGGTGGAGAGCTTAGAACAGCTTGAGGAGCTTTTGTATAAGGAAAAGCTTAAAAATTGAAATCGGTCAAATCCTTGACAGCGTGGGGATTTTCAATTATAATACACGCGTTAAAATAGGCTTTACGATTTAATAAAACAAACTTCCCACATTTAGGGTATCGTGGTTACCGGCGTAGCATACAGTTTATTCCTCAGAAAAATATGAAGTTAGCCACGGGAACGAATCGCGGATAGAGGGTTTTTCTTTGCTGCGGGGTTTCCGTTGCCGAGGGTTATGGAAACCCGTGGCAGTTCATATTTTTCTTCGGAATATACTGTATACTTTCCGGTAAATTAAGTCTTTGAAGTGGGAAGTTTCATTTTAGCAAATCAACATAATAAAATAAAAGAAAAGGAAGATAGAAGGGTAAGAATCATGGATAACAAGAAAAATATTCTGACATATGCAGGTCTTAAGAAGCTCGAGGATGAGCTTGAGCATTTAAAGGTTGTTAAGCGTAAAGAGGTTTCCCAGAAGATCAAGGAGGCTCGTGAGCAGGGTGATTTATCTGAGAATGCTGAGTATGATGCAGCTAAGGATGAGCAGCGCGATATCGAGGCTCGTATTGAGGAAATCGAGAAAATCCTTAAAAATGCAGAGGTTGTTGTTGAGGAGGAAGTTGACCTTGACAAGATTTCTATCGGCTGTAAGATCCGCATCTTAGATTGTGAGTTTGATGAGGAGCTTGAGTACAAAATTGTTGGTTCAACAGAGGCAAACAGCTTAAAGGGCAAGATTTCAAACGAGTCACCTGTAGGTAAAGCTCTTCTTGGAAAGAAAGTCGGAGATACTGTAACTGTTGAGACTCAGGTAGGAGAGCTCACATACAAGGTACTCGAGATCCAGAGAGCAGAAGAGAACTAAAAGAGGTAAAAAATGGCAAATCAGAATAATAACAAGGGTGGACAGCAGCAGGACGTAAACCAGCTCCTTAAGGTCCGCCGTGAAAAATTACAGAATTTACAGGAAGCAGGAAAGGATCCTTTCCAGATTACAAAGTACAATGTCACTCATCACAGCAGCGATGTAAAGGAGCTTTACAATGCTCATGAGGCTGAGATTCTCGGTGACAGAAAGGCTCCGGATGTTGAGGGCTTGGATGACGCTGCAAAGCGAGAGGTAATCAACAACGATTACAACGAGAGAAGAAAAATCATGGATGCAAAGCCAATCGAGGTAAGCATCGCAGGACGTATGATGTTCAAGCGTGTCATGGGTAAGGCTTCTTTCTGCAATATCCAGGACTTAAAGGGCAATATCCAGGTATATGTGGCAAGGGACAATATCGGAGAAGACTCATACGCAGACTTCAAGAAATCAGACATCGGTGATATCTACGGTGTAAAGGGCTTCGCTTTCAGAACAAAGACAGGCGAAATCTCAATCCATGCAGAGGAGATAACACTCCTTTCAAAATCACTCCAGATACTCCCGGAGAAGTTCCATGGACTGACAGACACAGACACCAGATATCGTCAGAGATATGTAGACCTTATCATGAATCAGGAGAGCAAAGAGGTATTTATCAAGCGCTCACAGATACTCAAGGAAATCCGTAACTTCCTTGCAGGCCGTGATTTCATGGAGGTTGAGACACCTATGCTTGTTTCAAACGCAGGTGGTGCCGCAGCAAGACCATTCGAGACACACTACAACGCATTGAACGAGGATGTAAAGCTTCGTATTTCCCTTGAGCTTTACTTAAAGAGACTTATCGTCGGAGGACTTGAGCGAGTATACGAGATCGGACGAGTTTTCCGTAACGAGGGCGTAGACACACGTCACAACCCTGAGTTCACACTTATGGAGCTTTATCAGGCATACACAGACTACGAGGGCATGATGGAGCTGACAGAGTCAATGTTCCGTTACCTCGCTGAGAAGGTATGCGGTTCGACAAAAATCTCATACAACGGCGTGGAGATCGACCTTGGAAAGCCATTCGCAAGAATGACAATGATAGACGCAATCAAGAAATACGCAGGTGTTGACTTCGACCAGGTACCTGATGATGCAGCCGCAAAGAAGCTTGCAGACGAGCATCATATCGAGTATGAGGAGCGTCACAAGAAGGGTGACATCGTAAACCTCTTCTTCGAGGAGTACTGCGAGAAAGAGCTTATCCAGCCAACATTTATCATGGATCACCCAATTGAGATATCACCACTCACAAAGAAGAAGCCAAGCGATCCTACAAAGGTAGAGCGTTTCGAGCTGTTCTGTAATACATGGGAGATGTGTAACGCATACTCAGAGCTCAACGACCCAATCGACCAGCGTGAGCGTTTCGCAGCACAGGATGCCAACGCAGCAGCAGGCGATGATGAGGCAGAGCACACTGATGAGGACTTCCTCAACGCACTTGAAATCGGTATGCCGCCAACAGGTGGAATCGGATACGGAATCGACCGTCTTGTAATGCTTCTGACAGATAGCCAGGCAATCAGGGACGTATTATTGTTCCCGACAATGAAGAGCATTGGTGGCGTAAAGGATGAAAATGGCGTAAGTTCTAAGCCTTCAGAAGAGGTAAAAGCCGAGCCGGAGAAGATTGATTTCTCTAATGTAAAGATTGAGCCTTTATTTGAGGAAGAAGTAGACTTCGATACATTCAGCAAGTCAGATTTCAGAGCTGTTAAGGTAAAAGAGTGTGTAGCAGTTCCTAAGTCAAAGAAATTATTACAGTTTACTTTAGATGACGGAACAGGCACAGACCGCACTATTTTAAGCGGAATCCACGCTTATTATGAGCCAGAAGAGCTTGTTGGAAAGACACTTATTGCTATAACTAATCTTCCACCAAGAAAGATGATGGGAATTGAATCTTGCGGTATGTTACTTTCAGCAGTAAACAATCTTAAGGATTCAGAGGATGAAGAGCTTCATCTTCTTATGGTTGATAACCACATTCCAGCAGGTGCAAAGCTCTACTAAAAACGAGATGTACCTTATTGGTGGAAATTTGTAAAATTACAAAAATACGCCAATTTTACGCCAAACAATGCAGAGAATGAGCAGATTTGATGCTTATGGAAGTGGCGATATGATATAATAACCTCACTGGTAGAAGTACTGGTGAGGTTTTTTGTTGAATGCTTAATAAAAGGTGCTTTTTCGTAATCAGAAAAGAAGGTATAATATGAATCCGCAAATGTCATTTAATTTAATAAAGTAGGGTTAACAGATGGACAATATGATAAATATGAAGGAAAGCAAATAATACAGTAAATGATAGTGCTTCTAGTGGAAATGCAGGTGGTAAGCCTATAAGGAATCCTGAAAGGGAAAAGCCTCAGTGGGAAGATACTATTACAAATCGAATGATACACTGATCATATACACTTGAGCAGAAGGAAGAGCTTAAGATGGCACTTGCTGCAGGAATTCCTAGAGCAACGATACTGACTTACTTTTATCCTGAGGTTACTGTGGAGAAGATGAGTTCGTATCGGCAAAAACAATAAAAAAGAAATCACATAGATACAAGAGCTGTGGTATACTGTGTCTATGCGAATTTATAATAGTCTTAGGACAATGTATTGGAGGTAATGCAATGGAATTTGAACTGCTTGCAGATAGTATTAAGCAAATAAATGATAAAGCAAGTTCAGCAGCAAAAAGTGCTGTAAATCAGCTTATGACATTGCGCAATTGGGCGATTGGTTATTATATAGTAGAATATGAACAAGATGGTAGTGACAGAGCAGAATATGGTTCTCATCTTTTGAAAAATTTGGAAAAACAAATTGATCAAAAAGGAATGAATTATACGCTTTTTAAGGCTTGTAGACAGTTTTATAAAGTATATCCTCAAATTGGTTCGACAGTGTCGAGCGAATTTAAATTACCGGATTTTGGAAAAAGTTCGACAGTGTCGAACGAATTTGTCACAGATCCAGATGTTTTAGTTAATAACTTGTCTTTTTCACATATTCGAGAAATTATGGTTTTAAATGATGCGTTTGAACGATTTTTTTACGAAACAGAGTGTATGAAATGCAACTGGAATGTAAGAGAACTACGCAGACAGATAAAAACTAACCTTTATGTAAGAGCCGGCATAAGTAAAAAACCAGAGCTTTTATTGAAAAAATCTGTTGATAACGCAAATGGAACAATGCTATCAATAAAAGACCCATTCACATTTGAATTTTTGGGACTTGATGCAAGGGATGCTGTGTCAGAATCTGATTTAGAACAGGCTCTTATGGATCATTTGCAGGAGTTTATGTTAGAACTTGGAGAGGGATTCTGTTTTGAGGCAAGACAAAAGCGGATTATAATAGATGATAAATATTATTTTATTGATCTTGTTTTTTATAATCGTCTTTTACATTGCAATGTTATTATTGAACTTAAGAATGATGAGTTCAAACATGAGGATTTGGGACAGCTTAATGCTTATGTAGGATATTATAAGAAAAATGAGATGGCAGAAGGAGATAATCCGCCAGTAGGAATACTACTTTGTACAGATAAAGGCTCACAGATGGTAGAATATGCATTATCTGGAATGGATAACCAATTATTTGTTTCAACTTATATGTTGCATTTGCCTGATAAGAAGAAACTCGAAGAATTTATGTTAAAAGAGATAGAAGAAATGGGAATGTAAAGTTAAGCACTTTATTTTGCTGATTATGATGCGTTAGTGAAGTTTTTTAATGTTACGAAAACGACAGATAATACAATGAATTTCTTGAAAAATGTTGATGGGCTATATGATTTTTATACAGAGCAAGATAAGACCTTTGATGGATCAATAAATGCTCTGAAAAATGCTACTGGAATTGGAAAAAATTCGAAAGTCTTTTCAATTTTTGATAAATATGGAACAAAGACTGTAAAGACAATTGAAGATGTTGTTGGTTTGATTGGAGGTTAATATGAATATTTTGGTTGACAGTGGACTAAAAAAGAAAATTCAAATAGAGAATCGTAAGAATAGAAGAGGTATTTATTATTTGTGGCTCTTTGAGAAGATTTTTTTTGCATTGGTTATTGCTTATGCGATATTATTTCCAATTTATTGTATAGTAACAGGTCTGTCTCTTATACACATCTC
>ENA-OZVN01000649-OZVN01000649.1-human-gut-metagenome-genome-assembly--contig:-NODE-649-length-10481-cov-4.910416_pt1 | contig 10481 bp, 5 predicted proteins | sample MGYA00243446_ERZ654047 | MGnify/ENA primary metagenome ERZ654047 (study PRJEB26926, sample SAMN06164884) | human gut metagenome | biome: ENVO:00009003; feature: ENVO:2100002; material: ENVO:00002003...
CGAGATCATGCCTAGTCTCGTGGGCTCGGAGATGTGTATAAGAGACAGGGAAAATGTGACGCTGACCAAAGATTATCCCGGTTATCTGGAAGCGGAATCTACTGTAGATTTGGTGGGACGAGTAAATGGAACTTTACAATCCAAGAATTTTGCACCTGGTTCCCGGGTACGTCAGGGACAGGTATTGTTCGTTATAGAACCGACACTTTATGAAAATTCAGTGAAACAAGCGGAAGCTGAATTAAAAACGGCTAAAGCCAATCTTGAATATGCTGTCAGTAGTTATCAACGTATGAAAGAAGCGATAAAAAGTGATGCGGTGAGCCGTATACAATATTTACAGGCGGAAAGTCATGTGGCGGCTTGTGAGGCTGCCGTAAGTAATGCTGAAGCAGCTTTGAAAACTGCGCGTACCAACTTGAGTTATTGCTATGTCAAGGCTCCTTGTGACGGAGTGGTTGATGTTTCGGCTTATTCTGTCGGGGCGTATATTGGTGGTGCTTTGCAACCGGTTAAATTGGCTACTGTTTATAAGGATAACCGTATGTATTCCTATTTTAATATTGCAGATAACCAATATCTGACATACGAGCTGGCCCAGGAGGCTGCCAGCAAGATTCCTGCGGAAACTCATTTTGTAACCTTGCGTTTGGGAACTGACGGGGCACAGTCATGGAAAGCGAAACTGGATTATCTTTCTCCCAATGTGACATTAACTACAGGTACTCTCCGTTTGCGTGCGGAATTGGATAACCCTGACGGGATGCTTCGTCCCGGATTATTTGTCAGTGTCACCTTACCATACGGTGAAGCGCGGAATGCAGTGTTGGTTAATGATGCTTCTATCGGAACAGACCAGTTGGGTAAATATTTGTATGTAGTGAATGACAGTGATATAGTGAATTATCGGCATATTGAAGTCGGGCAGTTGGCGGATCATAATATGCGTGTTGTAAAAAGTGGCTTGTCACCTTCCGAACGTTATGTCACCAAGGCATTGTTGAAAGTGCGTCAAGGCATGAAAATTAAACCGATAGAACAAACCAATAAACTTCAATAGCCTTATGTTTTCAAAATTTTTCATAGAACGGCCTATATTTGCCACGGTGCTGGCTTTGTTATTCGTGGTGGCCGGACTTGTAACCCTGAATATATTGCCCGTGGCGCAATATCCCGATATTACGCCTCCTACCGTGCAAGTCAGTGCGGTATATCCGGGTGCCAATGCTGAAACTGTAGCTCAAACTGTCGGTATCCCCATTGAACAGCAGGTAAACGGTGTGGACGGAATGTTGTATATGAGTTCCAATTCCTCTGCATCGGGCGCTTATTCGCTGACAGTGACTTTCGAAGTGGGAACGGATATCGATATGGCAACTGTGATGGTACAAAACCGTGTCAGTGTAGCATTGAATTCTTTACCCGAAGCTGTGAAGGTACAGGGAGTGACGGTGCAGAAGCAGTCATCCAATATTGTGATGATGCTTACACTGAGTGGTGACAGTATTTATGATGGCCTTTATCTGACCAATTATGCCAATTTGAATCTGGTAGACCAGTTGACACGTGTACCAGGGGTAGGAGCGGTGGATGTCATGGGAGCCGGTGATTATTCCATGCGCGTATGGCTGAATCCTGAAACCATGCGTATCCGCAATATTACCCCGCAGCAGGTTTATGCTGCCATTCAAAGTCAGAATATGGAAGTGTCTGCCGGTTATGTGGGACAACCCATCGGCAGTTTGGCTGATAATGATTTTCAATATACGCTGAATGTAAAAGGACGTCTTTCTACTCCCGAAGAGTTCGGCGACATCATATTGAGAGTGGAAGACCAGGGAAAAGTGCTCCGTCTGAAAGATGTTGCAAAAATTGAGTTGGGCAGTGCCGGGTATGGAGTTGTTTCCCGCTTGAAAGGGCAACCTACGGCTGCTATTGCTGTTTACCAGTTGCCGGGAAGTAATTCGCTGGATGTTTCTAAACACGTCCGTGCCCGTATGGCGGAACTGGCTGAAACATTTCCGGCCGGGGTGAAATACAATGTGACGTTGGATACTACCGATGTGGTACACGACTCCATTGATGAAGTGATGAAGACCTTTGTGGAAGCGATTATTCTGGTGGTGCTGGTTATCTTTTTTTTCCTGCAAAGCTGGCGGGCGGTTCTTATCCCCTGTCTTACTATCCCTGTGTCCCTTATCGGAACATTGGCGGTAATGGCTGCTTTAGGCTTTTCCATCAATACATTGACACTGTTCGGCTTGATATTGGCTATAGCCATTGTAGTGGATGATGCCATAGTGGTGACTGAAAATGCCACCCGTATTCTGGATGAAGGGAAGCTGGACGCCCGTGCCGCTACCGAGCAGGCTATGGGGGAGATTACCGGACCTATTGTCGGAGTGGTGCTGGTACTGCTTGCCGTATTTATTCCTACTACGCTGATTAGCGGTATTTCCGGGCAGCTTTATAAACAGTTTGCTTTGACCATCGCGGCTTCTACAGTGATAAGTGGTTTCAACTCATTGACCTTGACTCCGGCAGTCTGCGCTCTGTTGCTCCGTCCCACCCCGACGCATAAAGCGCGTTTGTTCCTCTGGTTTGACAAGATGAATGACTGGATGCAGCGGGTTTATGACGCTTCGGTAAAATGGTTGTTGGCACGGCCGGTTATTGCTATCGGTTCTTATATCGTAATCTCAGTCATTGCTATTCTGATGTTTGTAAAATGGCCCAGCACCTTTATTCCTGAAGAAGATGACGGATATTTTATGATTGCCATTCAGCTTCCGGCAGCTTCTTCTTTAGAGCGTACACAGATGGTGGGTAAGCAGATTGATGCTATTTTGTCAGAGTATCCCGAAGTGAAGACTTATTTGGGCGTAAACGGATTCAGTATCATGGGAGGTGGTCAGTTGCCTAATGCGGCTACCTATTTTGTGGTGCTGAAGAATTGGAAAGAGCGTGCGGGTAAAGAGCATACCGCTCAAGCGGTGGTCAATCGTTTTAACGGACAGGCATATGCCATGATACAGGAAGCCCAAGTCTTTGGTATTATTCCTCCTGCTATTCCAGGTATGGGCAATACAGGTGGTTTACAACTCGAACTGGAGGATCGTAAGTCTTTGGGTCCGGAAGAACTGCAAAAGGCGGTTGAGGCTCTATTGGCTAATTATCATAATGAGCCGGCTGTCGCTTCCATGAGCAGTATGTATCAAGCGGATGTACCTCAATATTTTTTGAATATAGACCGGGATAAAGTTCAGTTGATGGGTTTGCAGTTGAATCAGGTCTTTTCTACATTAGGGTATTACATGGGGCAGGCTTATGTAAATGATTTTGTGGAATTCGGCCGTATCTACCAAGTGAAATTGGAGGCTGGCGAACAAGCCCAAAAAGTGATTGATGATGTGTTAAAACTGAGTGTGGTCAATTCGAAGGGAGAGATGGTGCCTTTCAGCAGTTTTACGCAGATAGAACAAAAACTGGGGATGGACCAGATAAACCGGTATAATATGTATTCGGCTGCTTCCATCACTTGTACGCCGGCTGCGGGCAGTAGTTCCGGACAGGCGATAGAGGCTATGGGGAGTTTGATTAAAAATCAGCTAGGTGGTGAGTTTGGATATGAATGGACCTCTGTTGCCTATCAGGAAACTCAGGCAGGTAATACTACTACAATTATTTTAATCATGGCCTTGTTGGTAGCCTATTTGGTACTGGCGGCACAGTATGAAAGCTGGACAAGTCCGGTGGCTGCCGTGATGGGGCTTCCGGTTGCTATTTTGGGAGCGATGTTGGGCTGCTGGGTGATGGGGGTTCCGGTGAGTATTTATACCCAGATCGGTATTATTCTGCTGATAGCCTTGTCTGCGAAGAATGGTATCTTGATTGTGGAGTTCGCCCGTGATTACCGTAAGGCCGGCAATCCTATCCGTGAGGCGGCATACGAGGCAGGGCATGTGCGCTTGCGTCCTATCCTGATGACTTCATTTACCTTCGTGCTGGGTGTGATGCCGTTGTTGTTTGCCACAGGAGCCGGTGCAGGCAGCCGTGTGGCACTGGGTGCGGCAGTGGTGTTCGGTATGGCTGTGAATACAATTTTTGCTACCATTTATATTCCTAACTGGTATGAAGTGATGCAGCATATTCAGGAAAAATGGCTGACTAAGAAAAAATAATTGTTTGGTTTCACCACAGATTGGTCAGATTTATACGGACAACTCGATTTAAAAACTGTATGGATTTGCGTTATCTGTGGTGAATTTGTGTATCTTTGCGACAAACACATGGAAATATGGATACAATAAACAACGATCTTACTAACTTATTGAAACAGATGGGTGTGCATCAGGAAAGCCTGGGCATAACCCAGCGTATTGTCATTATAGCAGGGATTCTGATCATTGCTTTTGTGGCAGATTATTTTTGTAGAAAAATAGTAGTTCCTACTATAAAGAAACTGACGGCAAGGACTCAGGCTACTTGGGATGATTATTTATTCAATGATGCTGTATTAGATAATATGTGTCATCTTATTCCACCTATTATATTGTATGTATTGCTTCCTTTTGCTTTTCCGCATGAACCTGTGACTTTGACATTCATTCTGAAGCTATGCTGGGTGTATATCACGGCTGTAGCCATGAAGTTGATTTGTTCTTTTCTGACTTCCCTCTATACCATTTCAAGCGAACATGAGAAACTAAAGAATCATCCTCTGAAAGGGGTATATCAGATGATAAAACTGATTGTGATTTGTGTAGGGGTGATCATTATAGTCAGTACCTTGATTGATAAAGATCCTGTGAATATTCTTACCGGATTGGGTGCTTCTGCAGCTATCTTGATGTTGGTTTTCAAAGATACGATTATGGGGCTGGTAGCCGGAGTCCAGCTTTCTGCCAATGATATGCTCCGTCCGGGAGATTGGATTACCATGCCGAAATACGGAGCGGACGGTACAGTAATAGAAGTGACTCTTACCACTGTAAAGGTACGCAATTGGGATAATACTATAACTACAGTCCCACCTTATGCATTGGTCAGTGATTCGTTTCAGAATTGGCGTGGCATGAGGGAAAGTGGTGGACGCAGAGTGAAACGTTCTATTAATATAGATATGAATACGGTCCGTTTCTGTACACCGGAACAAATGAAAAAATTTGAAAAACAAGTCTGGATGTCAGGCTTTGAAAAGACAGGAAAGGAGGAGGTGAATCTTTATGTATTTCGTCACTATCTGGAATATTATTTGCGTCATAATCCTCGGGTGAATACAGAATTGATTTTGATGGTGCGTCAATTACAACCTACGCCGCAAGGATTACCCATAGAACTTTATTTCTTCTCAGCCAATAAAGACTGGATTCCATACGAACGTTTGCAAGCAGAGGTTTTTGACCATTTGTTGGCTGTTCTTCCCGAATTTGGATTAAGGGTATTCCAAATTCCTTCAGGATTGGATGTGTTGTCTCTTTCTTCTCATTAATTATTTATAATCTCACTAGCGGAGAGGTACAGGAATCATCACATATTAACATGGATTACATCAAATTTATTGATTGTCAAAATGAATAATCCGTGTTAATATGTGAGAATGTACACTATTATACATGAAGTTCCAGTATAAACCGAGTTCCTTTTTTATAATCAGTGTCCAAAGTCAGTGTACCATTTAATTTATAAGCGATAAGGCTGCAGGTAGGCAACCCTAGTCCGTTTCCTTGCGTTAAATCGCGTATTTCTGCAAATGGCGTGAACAGTTTTTCACGTGCTTCAACCGGAATTCCCGTTCCCGTATCAGTTAGTATGAATTGATGTGTATGGGCGCTTCGTTTTTTGAATTCCAGTGAAATCTTACCACTTTTCGTATATTCTGCCGCATTGTTCAATAAATGGTTTAATATACGTTCCAATTCTTCTGCATTTGTCTTAATATTTACACGTGGAACATTTACCACTGCTTCTACTCCGGATTTGAAGTTTATTTTCGCTTTTTCCATAATACTTTCACACAATGTATTTATGTTCAGTTCCTTTAGCGGATAATGTTCTTCACGTGTTTCTTCCAATGAAATATACGTCTGGATAGCTGTCATCAGTTCTTTCAGTGCCTTGATGTTTTCATGTAATATTGGGGTGGATATTGTTTCCTTTGTTGCTTTATCTATTGTATTCAGACTTGGTTCAATTTGGGCGCTGATATTACCGATAAATTTAGACTTCTGCTCATTGTTTTCATTCGCTGTCTGCAGGCTATGTTTCAATTTCTTTACTTGGCGGATATGTTTAAATAACAGGGTAGCTAAGAATAATAATCCGGCAGCCAATATGGCGGATAACACACATAGTGCAATGATAATAATTAGATTTGTGGTAATCTTGTCTTCTTTTTCCTGCAAAGTCTTTTGACTGGTTTCATATTTTTGTTGCAGTGTGTTTAGTTCATTGGCTGTTTTTACTGCTTTTATGGAATCTTGCCATGAAGTATAAAGTTTTCTCATTGCAATAGCCAATGGGGCATTATTATTCTGTTCGGCATATCCCAACATGTCTTTATAGCATTGGTCTATTCCTTTTTCGTCTTTACCGGCAGAGCGCTTTTGGAATAAGGTGTTGTAACATTCCAAGCTTTTGTCTGTCATACCGAAAGTTTGATAATAATTGGCTTCCGTCATTAGAAGCTCTTCTTGTAAAGAGTCTGATTTTAATTGGTCTGTATAGGAATGAAGTTGTTTCAATAGTATCTTGCATTGTTCTGTATTTTTTAGATTCGTATACATACGCAGGCGTTCTTTACCCACCATGAAACGTAATTTGTATTCGGGTGATTTTTTTTCTTGCTCATTATAATAAATCAATGCATCCATTTGTCGGCAAGTGGCAAAGGCTTCTTTATATTGCCTGTTTTGAGTAAAGAGCGTACTTATCCGTATTCCCTCTTCTACCGCTTTATTTATTTGCTTTTGTTCGGCATACTGAGTGAATTTTGCCCACTTTGTATTTAACTCTTGAATATTGACATCTGCCGGTTTGGCTGTAGTTTGTCCTTGCCCTGCAGCACAACAAAAGGCAAGTGCTAATGTTAGAAGAATTTTTTTCATTATTGAAACAGGTTTTCTGCAAATATAACCTTTTTTTAAGCAAAAAGTTTAGGGAAGTGCAACTTTTTTTCAGCTTCTAGCGTCTAAACAGTAAAACAATAACTTTTAAGCAGGACAGGCCATCTTGTAAAAAGAATAAAATCATAATATTTAAAATGAGAAAAATAGTAATGATAGCCATACTGGTAGTCAGTATGGTACAAGGAGTTTTTGCCCAACAAATAATTATAAAGGGCACTGTGAAAGACGCGACAAGCAAAAAGGCAGCAGAATATGTTAATGTAGTTTTACAAACAGCAGATTCGGTTTTTGTTGGAGGGACTACTACGAATGGCAAAGGCGATTTCTTGCTGAATAAGGTTTATGCAGGCAATTATTTATTGGCACTATCCTGTGTGGGGTATCGTACGCAATTCATTGTATTAGACGGAATTAAACAGAATATAAATTTAGGGGAAATTTTGTTGGAAGATGATGCTGTGGCTATGGAAGGTGTAACAGTTAGTGCTTCCGGACAGATCAGTCATTCGGATCGTAAGTTGATTTTTCCTTCTGAACGGCAAATGAAGGTTTCGACAAATGGAGTCAATCTGTTGCAACAGATGATGCTTCCCCGTATTCAGATAAACCCCATGAATAATGAGATAGGAGTGTTAGGGGGAGGAGAACTTCAGCTTCGTATTAATGGAGCGAAAGCAGAAGTTGAAGAGATTAAGGCATTACAGCCATCAGACATTATTCGAATAGAGTATCATGACAATCCAGGTTTACGTTATGGTAATGCTGAGGTAGTGCTTGATTATATTGTCCGCCGTCCGGAAACGGGGGGAAACTTTGGAGTGGATTTGTCTCAGGGGATGAATGCCATGTGGGGAGAATATAATGTTTTTGGAAAAGTGAACCATAAGAAGTCGGAGTTTGGCGTTTCGTATTACATGGGACCTCGCGATTTCTATGGTATGTACCGGGATAATGAAGAGGAATTCCATTTGGCGGACGGAACGACATTACATCGTATAGAAGAAGGTGAACCGGGGCACGGATCTATGTTTATGAATAATTTAAGTATGAATTATAATTTGCAGCAGACCGAAAATTCATTGTTCAGTGCTACTTTTCGTTTGAGAAGTAATAGCCAGCCGCATTGGAATTATCAAGGAGTATTGACTAATGTTGCCGATTCTGATGATAAGGTGGATATGATAGACCGTACTAAAGAAAGTTGGTCTCGTCCTTCGTTGGATCTTTATTATCAACAGGGATTGAAAAATAAGCAACTTTTGGTATTCAATGTGGTCGGTACTTATAATAAGGAAAAATCACGCCGTTTGTATCAAGAAAGTTTGCAGGATGAGTTGTTGACTGATATTAATAATAATGTATTGGGAGATAAATATTCTCTGATTGGGGAGGCTGTTTATGAGAAGCAATTTTCTAAAGGAAATTCCTTGAGTTTCGGTTTGCGCCATACTCAGTCTTTTGCCAATAATGAATACCGTAACGGTCATTATTATGAAACGGATATGAATCAAGGGGATACATATGTTTATGGTGAATATAGAGGAAAGGTGAAAAAATTGGACTACATATTGGGGGTAGGCGTTACTCGTTCTTATTATAAACAAAGTGGTGATGATTCGTATGAGAATTATAGTTTTAATCCCCGTTTGGTACTGCATTATGCATTACCGGGAAATTCATTCGTCCGTTGGAAATCCGATATCAGTAATGCTTCGCCGTCATTGGGGGATTTAAGTGCTGTAGAACAGATTGTGGATTCGTTGCAAATCAGACGAGGCAATCCGAACTTGAAAGCCTATTTGCGTTATCACACAGAGTTGACATACGAATGGCAGAAAGGTATATTTTATTCTAATATTTGGGGAGCGTATGATTATCAGCCGAATGCCATTATGGACGAGAAGTATCAGGACGGTGACAAGATTGTACAGACATGGGACAATCAAAAGGATTGGCAGAAATTATCGGGGCGTCTGACTTTGCGTGTCGGTCCTATTAAGGATATGCTACAGTTCTCGTTTACCGGTGGAGTAAACCATTATATGAGTCATGGTAATACATATTCTCATATTTATACAAACTGGTATTGTAATGCTGAAGCATCCTTTAATTACAAGCAGTTCTCTCTTTACTGGCAGATGAATACTAACTGGAATAATTTCTGGGGGGAAACCTTGTCGGGGGGAGAGAATATTCAGGTATTGATGATGTATTACACGCATAAGAATTTGCGTGTGGGGCTAGGCGCTTTCAATCCGTTTACGGATAATTATAAGCAACAGACTGAGAACTGGAATAAATATGCTTCTTATAAAAAAACGAATTATGTGAAGGAGAGCTCACAAATGTTTTTGGCAAGTGTTTCTTATAATTTCTCGTTTGGCCGTAAGTTTAAGACAGGTCAACGGAGGGTGAATAATAGTGATAACGATTCCGGAGTGATGAGTACCGGAAAATAAACAAGATAATCATTTGAATGAGCTTAAGTTCATGGGGCAAGTAAGTTAAGTAACTTGATTCACGAACATAAGTTGCTTGGCTTACGAAGTTAAGTTCATAAATTTACCGGAATAATAGATATATTACCCTTAACAAAATCATATATGAAAATGAAAAAAAACTTGATTGATTATGAACTCCTGTGGGAGAAAATTACGGATTACGCAAAGGCCACCGGTAGAACGACTGCTCGTCCTGTACTTCTATTATATTATGTATTGCGAAGCCCCGAAACTCCTTCTTCGGATAAGATGTTGATTGTGGCGGCACTTTCGTATCTGGTATTGCCGATCGATTTGATTTCGGCTAAGCGGTTACCAATTATCGGCTGGATTGATGAAGCGGTATCTTTGGTTTATGCTTATAAAAAGGTGTGCCGCTATGTGACTCCTGAGATTGAATCAGAAGTGGATAATATATTGGAACGCTGGTTCCCGGAAGGAAAGTATGAGTTGATAGAAGAATAAATATTGTACTTGTCTTTGGGGAGTAAGGATGGGTAAATGGAGTATTTTAGGAATGGGCTTCGTCGAATTTCGGCGTGGCCCTTGCTGATTGTAGACAAAGGTAAATTGTAACTCTTCCCAAGGAACTTCATTTTGTCAGAGAATATGTGAGGTATGTAAAAGTGTTACAATATGTTTTGAGTCTTATTAATTCCCTATAATTCAATTATTAACATGACCTAAGTTCTCTTAGAACTTTATATTAAATATTGCTGCAAAGATATGAAAATATATTAAATATCAAAGAAATTGCAGATAAAATGTTGGATAATAAATAATTTTATTCTATTAAGCCTTACTTTTTGCTTGCCAAATCCAGCAAAACAACTCTTTTTGAGCGTTTTTATCT
>ENA-OZVN01000657-OZVN01000657.1-human-gut-metagenome-genome-assembly--contig:-NODE-657-length-10421-cov-17.343527_pt1 | contig 10421 bp, 9 predicted proteins | sample MGYA00243446_ERZ654047 | MGnify/ENA primary metagenome ERZ654047 (study PRJEB26926, sample SAMN06164884) | human gut metagenome | biome: ENVO:00009003; feature: ENVO:2100002; material: ENVO:00002003...
ACACAGGCGGCGAAGCGGCAGAACAAATCGTCCGAATGAGCTTGGAGGGCTTTGAGGTCGCTGCCAAAATCACAGGTGCAGGTGCGAAGAACATCGCTATCCTGTTGTATTCCATTCTCAAAGAAGAAAAGAAAACCAAAGGCAAAGCAAGGCTGACAAGTATGCTCCGTTCTGGCAAGGAGCTGAAAGTCTTTACCGTCAAAAGCGGCGACTTAAAGAAGTTCACGCAGGAAGCAAAAAAATACGGTGTGCTTTACTGCGTCCTCACGGACAGAAAAAACAAAGACCCAAATGCAGAGGTCGATGTCATCGCTCGTGCCGAGGACGCATCGAAAATCAGCCGTATTGTGGAACGCTTTAATCTTGCTTCGGTGGATACCGCTTCTATTGTGACGGAAGCCGAGAAATCCAAAGATGCAAAGGACGGTCAGCCAGAGCCAGATATTGGTGTGCAGGAAAAGGCGGAGAAAGATAAGCTGCTTGACGAGCTTATGGGCAAGCCTGTCCAGAAGGAGGAAAACGCACCAAACCCCTCGGTGGCAAAGACAGAAAAATCCCCTCAGTCCGAGCCTACCTCAGAGCAGCCAAAGAAATCCGCAGAGGGGGCTACTATGACTAAGGAGAAACCTTCTGTCAGAGAGGAACTGCGGAAAATCAAGGAGAGCCGCAAGGAGCAGAAAGCAGAGATTAACACTTCCGTCCTGGACAAAAGCGGAGCTTCCGACAGGGCGAAAAGTGCTAACGGGAAAACGGAGCATAAACAGCCCCAGAGAAAGAAAAAGAAACCAAAATCCAAAGAAACGAGGTAAACAGCTATGAGTATTTACGATGTATTCAGCGGCGGCAACAGACCTTTTGATAAAGAGGAATGGGCTGCCGCAAAGCAGGCACAGCGGAAAGAAGCCTATGAGCTGATTGACAATACCTGCTCTGAAATGATGGCAAGCGGCGACAGCTTCCGTCAGTATCTTGATGTGCAGGGTCGCTTTGACCGTTACTCCGTGGCTAACGCTATTCTGGTGTCAGCACAGATGCCCGAAGCAACGCAGCTTAAAGAGTACAGCAAATGGAAAGCGAACCGTGTCTATGTGAATAAGGACGCACAGAAAATTATTATCCTTGAGCCGAGCAAGGAATACACCCGTGAGGACGGGACAAAGGGCATCTCCTACAATGCCAAAGTGGTTTATGATATTTCCGAAACCTCGGCAAAAGACAGGCAGCAGGAACAGGAGCCGAAATCCATGCGTGAGCTTGTGTCGGCTCTGATTGATGCAAGCCCTGTACCCTGTGTACCCGTCGGTGAGCTTGAACTGCCTGCCTATTATGACAGCTCTCAGCAGACCATTTTTGTCAAGAAAGGGCTTTCCGAGGAAGTGCTGTTCGTGAGTATGGCAAAAGAAGTGTCGGCGGCGGTCTATGACTTTAAGCACAACGAGAGCCGTGATGCTTCCGATTTCAAATCCTTCTGCGTTGCCTATATGGTAAGCTCCCGTTATGGCGTGGATACCAGAGGTTTTGACTTTTCCAGACTTCCCAGAGAGTATGCGGAAATGGATACACAGGCATTCAAAGGAGAGCTTGGCACGATGCGTGATGTTCTGGGCGAAATCCAGAGCGATATGTATAAGAGTATGGAGAAGAACAAGCCTGCAAAGAACAAAGAGCAGGAACGCTAATCGGAGGTGCAGACTATGAGAGAGGAACGATACCATATCGCACTTGATAAGTACGATAAGAATATCGTCATCAACGCCTTAAACACCCTGCGTACAAGGCAGTTACAGGAGGAACGCCCCACCGAGCCTGTTGACGAGCTGATAAGTAAGGTGGCACACGCTCCGACAAAAAAGGTTAAGGTCGTGCATTGCAGGTGTAATGAGGAACGATGACCAGAAAACGAGCCTAATCCTTACTGTTTGCGGCATACTTCCTGTTGTATGGCTTGCCCTGCTGACAGCACCCTATGTCAGCGGCGGTCTTGTAGAGATTATCCGAGGTCTGCCTGTGGCGATGGGCAATCCGTTTGAAATAATGGTATGTGAGGACAGCGTAAAGACTGTCCTCATTTTTTTACTTGCCTACGCTATGGGCATCGGCGTTTATTTCTCTACACGCAGGAATTACCGCAGGCGTGAGGAACACGGCTCTGCGAAATGGGGCAACGCAGGTGCTTTGAATAAGAAGTACCGAGATAAAGACCCGTCAGCTAATAAGCTCTTGACCCAGAATGTCCGTATCGGGTTGGACGGGAAAAAGCACCGCAGGAATCTGAACATTTTAGTATGTGGTGGCTCTGGTGCGGGTAAAACAAGGTTTTTCTGCAAGCCAAATGCTATGCAGTGCAACACATCTTTTGTAATACTCGACCCAAAGGGCGAAATCGTCCGTGACATCGGCGGTCTGTTGGAAAACAAAGGCTATGAGGTGCGTGTGCTTGACCTTATCAATATGCACCGCAGCCATTGTTACAATCCCTTTGTCTATCTGCGGAACGATAACGATGTTCAGAGGTTGGTAACAAACTTGTTTAAGGCGACCACGCCGAAAGGCTCACAGTCGCAAGACCCGTTCTGGGATACGGCGGCGAGTATGCTGCTTCTGGCTCTGGTGTTCTATCTGAAATATGAAGCACCGCCAGACGAGCAGAATTTCCCGATGGTTATGGAGCTGCTCCGTGCAGGCGAAGTCCGAGAGGACGATGACAGCTATGTAAGCCCTCTGGACGAGCTGTTTGACCGTCTGGAAATGGTAAACCCAGAGCATATCGCCCTCAAGTATTACAGGGATTACCACTCTGGTAGTGCAAAGACCTTAAAGAGTATCCAGATAACCCTTGCCGCAAGGCTTGAAAAATTCAATCTGGAGAGCCTTGCAGGGCTTACCGCCACCGATGAGCTTGACCTGCCAAGTCTGGGAGAAAAGAAGGTCGCTCTGTTCGCTCTGATACCAGACAACGACACGAGCTTTAACTTCCTTGTCAGTATCCTTTATACCCAGCTCTTTCAACAGCTTTTTTATCTGGCAGACCACAAGTACGGCGGAAGCCTGCCTGTGCATTGCCATTTCATAATGGACGAATTTGCGAATGTTTCATTGCCTGATGACTTTGATAAAATCCTGTCTGTTATGCGTTCCAGAGGGGTATCGGTATCCATTATCCTGCAAAATCTGGCACAGCTCAAAGCCCTTTTTGAAAAGCAATGGGAAAGCATTGTCGGCAACTGCGATGAGTTTCTGTATTTGGGCGGCAACGAGCAAAGCACCCACAAATATGTGTCAGAGCTTTTGGGCAAGGAAACCATTGATACCAACACCTACGGGAAAAGCTCTGGGCGGAGTGGTAACTATTCAACAAATTATCAGATTTCGGGGCGTGAGCTGATGACCCCAGACGAAGTGCGTATGCTTGATAACCGTTACGCACTTCTTTTTGTGCGTGGAGAACGCCCCGTTATGGACTTCAAGTATGACATCTTGAAGCACCCGAATGTGAAGCTGACGGCTGACGGAGGGCAACCACCGTATATCCACGGAGAGCCTACGCAGGCTGTCGCAACCCTTGTGTTTGACAGTGATATTCCAGATAATGCCGTGAGCGTGAAAGCTGTCAGCACTTCCTATGAGCTTCTGTCCGATGAGGACTTGGAAGAAATATTCAATTTATAAGGAGGATTTACCCTATGAAACTTTTTAAGAAGAACGAGAACAAGAAAACCACGAAGCTGCCGATGACTAAAAAGGTTAAGAAAGGCTTCCGCTATTACTGTATGGCTGTTATGGCAATGACCTTTGTGCTTGGTACTTCCGTAACCGCCTTTGCTGCCAATGACCCCATTCAGGTAGTCAACAATCTGTCCGATTTCATTTTCGGTCTGGTGAGGGCTGTTGGTATGATTATGCTCGGCTTTGGTATCGTGCAGATTGGTCTTTCCCTCAAATCCCATGACCCGTCCCAGAGAGCTAACGGATTTTTGACCCTTGCAGGCGGCGTTGTCATTACCTTCGCAAAAGAAATCTTGACTCTTATCACAGGCTAAGATAACAGACTGACACAAAAAGATAACGGGAGCAGATCCGCCGAGTGCGGAACTCGCTCCCGTTATCTAATATCATCAAGGAGGTGGTCAAATGTCTGATAACTGGGTGGTACAGAATTTAGAGAACGCCCTAAACACTTGGAATGAGAAATTAGCCGAGATATGGCAGCTCATTACCCAATCCCCAGAGAACTTTAAGGGCGGCACGATATGGAATGTCATCGTGGATATTCACGGTGCGGTGCAGGCTATCGGACTTGCCCTGCTCGTGCTGTTCTTTGTTGTGGGTGTGATGCGTACCTGCGGAAATTTTGCAGAAGTCAAGCGACCAGAGCAGGCTTTTAAGCTGTTTATCCGCTTTGCCATTGCCAAAGGTGCAGTGACCTACGGATTAGAACTGATGATGGCACTGTTTAAGATTGTGCAGGGTATGATTTCCACGATTATGAATGCCGCAGGATTTGGCTCGGCACAGCAGACGGTGTTGCCGCAGGAAATCGTGACAGCCGTTGAAGACTGCGGATTTTTTGAGAGTATCCCGCTATGGGCGGTCACGCTGATAGGCGGACTGTTTATTACGGTGCTGTCATTCATAATGATTATGTCGGTATATGGCAGGTTTTTCAAGCTGTATATCTATACTGCCATAGCACCCGTACCCCTTTCCGCTTTTGCTGGAGAGCCGAGCCAAAGCGTCGGCAAGAGCTTCATTAAGAGCTATGCCGCTGTATGCCTTGAAGGTGCGGTTATCGTGCTTGCCTGCATTATCTTTTCCCTATTTGCTTCTTCTCCGCCTGTGGTCAATCCCGATGCGGCGGCGGTTACAATGGTATGGAGCTATATCGGGGAGCTTGTGTTCAATATGCTCGTCCTTGTCGGTGCGGTCAAAATGGCAGACCGTGTTGTAAGAGAAATGATGGGCTTGTAAGGGAGGTGCTATGATTGGAAGTAAAGATAAATAAGGAAATCCGTAATTATACGGAGAGTATGTTTTTTGGACTGTCCCTCAGACAGTTCATTTTTTCTGTCCTTGCCTGCGGCGTGGCGGTGGGTTTGTATTTCCTTCTTCGTCCACGGTTTGGTACGGAAACCCTCAGTTGGGTTTGTATCTTAGGTGCATTCCCCTTTGCGGCTATGGGCTTTATCAAATACAACGGTATGACCGCAGAGCAGTTTGTCTGGGCGTGGATTAAATCGGAATTTCTGATGCCGAAAAAGCTGATGTTCCTGCCAGATAATCTCTATTACGAAACGATGAAGCCGACCATTGAAGCCCATGAAAAAGGGTTGCCGACAGTACGGAAAAAGCAGAAAGGCAGGACACCGAAACCAAAGAAAACGAAAAAGAAAAAAGCGAAACGCAGCAAGGAGGTAAACAATGCTGAGAACTCTTAAAAATCTGTTCAAGCAGGACAGGGAAAAGTTTGTTGTGCCGAAGTCGGTACAGAATGTTATCCCGATTAAGACAATCTGGGATGACGGCATATTCCTTGTCGGCAGGAACAAGTACGCAAAGACCTTTAAATTTGAGGATATAAACTATGCCGTGGCAAGCCGTGAGGATAAGGAAGCAATGTTCCTTGAATACTCGGAGCTTCTTAATTCCCTTGACAGCGGTGCGACCACGAAAATCACTATCAACAACCGTCGCTTGAACAAAGCTGATTTTGAACAGACTATTTTAATCCCAATGGCTGATGACGGTCTGGATAAGTACCGCAAGGAATACAACAAAATGCTTCTGGATAAGGCGACAGGGGCTAATTCCATCGTACAGGATAAGTATGTAACCGTATCTGTCTGCAAGAAGAATATCGAGGAAGCCCGAAACTACTTCGCCCGTGTGGGTGCTGACCTTATCGCCCACTTTAACCGTCTGGGGTCGAAGTGTGTGGAACTGGACGCAGGCGACAAGCTGCGTATCTTCCACGACTTCTACCGTACAGGAGAAGAAACAGCGTTCCACTTCGATATTACCCAGACGATGCGGAAAGGTCACGATTTCAAGGATTTTATCTGCCCTGATACCTTTGAATTTGAGAGCGACTGCTTCAGAATGGGTGACAGATATGGGCGTGTGATTTTTCTCAGAGAGTATGCGGCATATATCAAGGACAGTATGGTGGCGGAGCTTTGTGAGCTGAACAGGAATATGATGCTGTCCGTTGACATTATCCCTGTTCCCACAGATGAAGCCGTGCGGGAGGTGGAAAACCGTCTGCTTGGTGTGGAAACCAATATCACGAATTGGCAGAGGAAGCAGAACCAGAACAACAATTTTTCTGCCGTTATTCCTTATGACTTGGAACAGCAGCGAAAGGAAAGCAAGGAATTTCTGGACGATTTGACGACCCGTGACCAGAGAATGATGTTTGCCGTGCTGACGATGGTGCATACGGCAGATACCAAAGAGCAGCTCGACAATGATACAGAAGCTCTCTTGACTACCGCAAGAAAGCATTTGTGCCAGTTTGCGGTGCTGAAATATCAGCAGATGGACGGATTGAATACAGCTCTGCCATTTGGTGTACGGAAGATAGATGCCCTGCGTACCCTCACAACAGAGAGCCTTGCAGTGTTTATCCCGTTCCGTGTGCAGGAAATCTACCACGAAAACGGTGTGTATTACGGTCAGAATGTCATCAGCAAAAATATGATTATCGCCAACCGCAGGCAGCTCCTTAACGGCAATTCCTTTATTCTTGGTGTGTCGGGTGCAGGAAAATCCTTTACCGCAAAGGAAGAAATGACGAATATCATTCTGACCGACCCTAATGCCGATATAATCATCATTGACCCAGAGCGTGAATATTCCCCGCTTGTTAAAGCAATGCAGGGAGAGGTTATTCATATCTCTGCGACAAGTGAAAATCACATCAATGCTATGGATATGAACTCCGATTACGGTGACGGTGCAAACCCTGTCATTCTGAAATCGGAGTTTATTTTATCCCTTTGCGAACAGCTCATCGGCGGCACGAACTTGGGAGCAAAGCAGAAATCCATTATTGACCGATGTACGGCAAGCGTGTACCGCTACTATCAGCAGGGCAACTATATGGGAACGCCGCCAACCTTGCAGGACTTCCGTGAGGAACTTCTTAAACAGAACGAACCAGAAGCACAGGAAATCGCCCTTGCTATCGAATTATTTACAGATGGCTCTCTCAACACCTTTGCCAAGCATACCAATGTGGATACCCACAGCCGCCTTATCTGCTATGACATTCTGGATTTGGGTAAGCAGTTACAGCCTATCGGTATGCTTGTGGTGCTTGACAGTATCTTAAACCGTATCACGCAGAACAGAGCCAAAGGCAGAAATACCTTTATTTTCATTGATGAAATCTATTTGCTCTTTCAGCACGAATACTCTGCAAACTTCCTCTTTACCCTCTGGAAGCGTGTGCGTAAATACGGTGCGTACTGTACGGGTATTACGCAGAATGTAGACGACCTTTTGCAGAGCCATACGGCAAGGACGATGCTTGCTAACAGCGAATTTATCATTATGCTTAACCAAGCATCTACGGACAGACTTGAGCTTGCCAAGCTCCTTAATATCTCCGACCTTCAGATGAGTTATATCACGAATGTCGGTGCAGGACAGGGATTACTCAAAGTTGGCAGCTCCCTTGTGCCGTTTGTAAACAAGTTCCCACGCAATACCGAGCTTTACAAGTTGATGACGACCAAGTTCGGTGAGGTCTAAGAAAGGAGGTCTTTTATGGCTGATATTAAATTCCGTGATACGGCTCACCGTGATTTCTTTCTGGAAAATATGATGAAATGCAGAGTGAACGACTGTTATCATAGGGCATTTTTCTATGTAATGGGTATCGCTTCAGAAACGAGGGCGAACATCAACCAGATGTTCAATTTCAAGGAGGACTGCATCGAGCCAGAGGGTATGCACGGCGGCTGGCAGACAAGCGGAACAGTCAAGGTCTGCCATCTTGCTTTTAACCTTTGGAACGGGTATGCAGAGGAAGGGCGGGAACGGTATTTCACGCCAGAGGAGTTGTTTTGCTGTGAGTTTGCTCCCTACTTTATGGAGGGTATCAAGGTCAGATACCCCGAATATTGCAGGGAGCTTCCTGCTCCCAGAAAACAGACGGAAATTTCAAGATAAGAAAGGAAAAGCCTATGAAGAATTATAAATCTATTATCTGTGTTGTAGCCGCCGTGTGCCTGTTAGGTACGGCGGCTTTTTGCGGCTTCCACATTTATCATTACTATGCAGAGGTGGACGAGCAGACGGAAGCCTTTGAGGAGATTGCCGAGATGGTAGAGCAGGCTCCCACGGATGAAACCGTGCCAGACGATGCCCCTGTCAGCGAGGGGGAAGATGTGCTTGCCAAGTATCAGGAATTGTATTTACAGAATGAGGATATGGTCGGTTGGATTTCCATTGCCGGCACGACAATCAATTATCCTGTGATGCAGAGCAGGAACAATCCGAATTTTTATCTGAAGCACAATTTTGAAAAAGAGTACAGCGATTTAGGAACGCCTTATGTGCAGGAGAATTGCGATATTGCTGAAAGTGACAATCTGGTTATCTACGGTCATCACATTAAGGGCGGCAAGATGTTTGGAGCGTTGGAGGATTACAAGTCCAAGAGCTTTTATGAGGAACACAAGAATATTCAGTTTGATACCCTCACAGAGCAGGCAGAGTATGAAATCGTCGCTGTATTTAAGACTGTGGCGTACAGCTCTGAGGGCTTCCGATACTACGACTTTGTTGATGCGGAGAATGAGGAAGATTTTAATTCCTATGTCGGGAAGTGCAAGGAGCTTGCTTTGTATGATACAGGTGTGACCGCTGAATACGGCGACAGGCTCATTACCCTTTCCACCTGCGAATACTCCGCACAGAACGGCAGGCTCGTTGTAGTGGCAAAAAAGGTCGGCTGATTTGAACGCAAATTCTCTGGGAAAGGAGGTTTTCTATGGCTGATATAAAAACCAGAGATGCGGTCAAAGGTACGATAAAGACCATAGATAAAGCCGCCATAGCCAGTGAGCGTATGAAGTCTGCCTATGTGGGGATAAAGGAAAAAGCGGAACAGGGATATTACGCTGATGAAAACTCTGCCACAGAATATGCTGCGGACAGGATTTCTTATGCGGCAGACCGTGTAAAGGACGAAGGTATCCACCAGTTCAATAAGCAGGGGCAAAAGGCAGTCAAGACAACGCAGGAGAATATCGGTAAGGCAAAAGATAAAATAACCGATTTCAAGCAAAGTCGGGCTGTCAAAGCCGCAGAACAGAAAGCAGCACAGAATATGTCAGAACAACACGGCTTGCAGATCCGTCACGGGGCTGCAAGCCGTTCCTCTGCCCCCGATGTTTCCCAGACAGCAAAATCGCAGTTGATAAAGACCCGACAGCAGGGGCAAAAAATGATTAAGACCACAGCCCGAAATGCAGAAAAAGCGGTGAAAACAACTGCTAAGGGAACAGTCAAGACTACCGAAAAGGGAATTAAAACCGCACAGGCAACTTCTAAGGCGGCAATCAAAACGACGGAAACCTCGGTAAAAACGGCACATGCAGCGGCAAAGGCTTCTGCGAAAACTGCCCAAAAGGCAGCACAGGCGGCAAAAGCCACCGCAAAGGCAACCGCTGAAGCAACAAAAGCTACGGTCAGAGCCACTATAGTTGCGGTCAAGGCGATTATTGCAGGAACAAAGGCTCTGATTTCCGCTTTAATCGCAGGCGGCTGGATTGCCGTCGTGATTATCTTGATTGTTGTCCTACTCGGATGTGCCGTGTCCTTATTTGGGGGAGGAAGCGAAAGCACTTCCTATACCCCCGTCAGTGCGGAGGTGGAAGCCTACACGCCGTTGATACAGAAATACGCTAAGCAGTACGGCATCCCCGAATATGTGGAGCTTATCAAGGCGGTGATGATGCAGGAGTCTGGCGGGCGTGGGCTTGACCCCATGCAGGCGGCGGAGGGCAGCTTTAACACAAGGTATCCCCATGAGCCGAACGGGATACAAGACCCAGAGTATTCCATCCAGTGCGGCGTGCAGGAGCTGAAAGCCGCCCTTATCTCTGCCGAGGTGGAAAACCCGATTGACATGGAGCGTATCAAGCTCGCCTTGCAGGGCTATAACTTCGGCAATGGGTATATCTCATGGGCGAAAACCAACTACGGCGGTTATTCCTACGCCAATGCGGTAGAGTTTTCCACCATGCAGGCACAGCGGTTAGGGTGGGAAAAATACGGCGACACACAGTACCCCGCCCATGTGTTACGCTATTATCCGTATGGACGGGCGTTCACAAGCGGCAGCAACCAAGCCATTGTAGAGGTCGCTTTGACACAGCTCGGAAATGAGGGCGGTCAGCCTTATTGGAGTTGGT
>ENA-OZVN01000658-OZVN01000658.1-human-gut-metagenome-genome-assembly--contig:-NODE-658-length-10411-cov-4.947856_pt1 | contig 10411 bp, 10 predicted proteins | sample MGYA00243446_ERZ654047 | MGnify/ENA primary metagenome ERZ654047 (study PRJEB26926, sample SAMN06164884) | human gut metagenome | biome: ENVO:00009003; feature: ENVO:2100002; material: ENVO:00002003...
ACGAGATCATGCCTAGTCTCGTGGGCTCGGAGATGTGTATAAGAGACAGTTGCGGCGGAATGAGTCATGCCGCTGCATCCGATGGTCTCGATAAGAGCTTCTTCAATAATGCCGTTCTTGATGTTCAGCGTGAGCTTACATGCGCCCTGCTGCGGCGCACACCAACCGACACCGTGCGTGAAGCCGCTGATGTCGGAAATTTGTTTTGCTTTAACCCAATTGCCCTCTTCGGGAATGGGAGCAGGATCATGCACCGCGCCCTTGCGGACGAAGCACATATTGTTCACCTCATGTGTATATTCCATTGTCGGTTTCCTTTCATCCTTAAAAATCGGCTTTATTTTATCATATTCTTCCCGATTTTCAAGATATTATTTTTGAAATCTGTGTAAAAAATTTTGAATACCGTTCATAAACAGAAAAAAGAGCCGACAAAATCGACTCTTTAATGGTCTGGGTGAGAAGATTCGAACTTCCGGCCTCTTGAACCCCATTCAAGCACGCTACCAAACTGCGCTACACCCAGATATTCGGTTGTCGTCCGCTCTTTCGAACACTGTTCTCTCGCGAACGATGTGTATTTTAGCACTTGAGTACGGATATGTCAACCCCTTTTTTCGTATATTTTGAATTTTTTTGTCCGATACGCTTGACGCCGTAAAAAAAGCAATGCAATTAAATGAAAAACCGAGTTTTATATATAAAACAATGCAGAATTTGCTCTGTTTGCGGTGCGGTTAAACAAAAAGAGCGGAACTCAATGACCGTGGGTCACAAATTCCGCTCGAATTTAATTGCCTGCGACGAAAAAACAAAGTTTGTTTTGTCAGAATATCAGCGCAAACAGTTTAAAGAGCCAGTTTGCCGCAACACCCGCAGCGAGACCGCCGATGGTGTGGCTCGCAATTGCTTTTCCGGTCAGGTCGGGACGCTTGAGGGACTGCATCATTGAGGCATGAGTGCTGAGGTAGCCGCTCCAGCACATGCACATGGAAGTGAAGACCGCAATATCATGTGCCGTGACCGAACCCGCTTCCGCAAGCTCTTTGACGATTCCGGTTGCTGCGCCGGCGGAACCGAGCGCCGTAATGGGGACAGCTATTGCATCGGTGGAGGAAAACCCGAACAGAGGCTGCAAAATGAACTTGATTGCATTCGCTGCGCGGGGGAGCAGCGAAATGCCTTCGTAAGCCGCGCCCGTGTACACACCGCCTTCGGGGGCACCTTTTGTGAGCATCATAACGATGGTGCAGATAACAAGCACGCCGGGAATGATGCTGAGTCCGATGTCAACGCCGCTCTTGCCGCCGTCGAGTGCAGCAGTCAGAATGCGCATGCCGAGACTTTGTTTTTTGCGAACACCGCCTGAAGACTGTTCGGAGGGGTCAAAAGCGGAATCCTCAACGTATTCCTCTGTGCCGAAGATTTTTTTTGTTTGCATGAGCATCAGCCTTGTGCTTACGACACTGCCGATGATTGCACCGAGGTTGCCGATGAGAATTGCGGACACAACGCTGCCGCCCTGAATATTGCCGAGACCGAGCATGAACGTGGAAACAATAAGCCCCATTCCGAATGCCGTGCCGAGGTTTGTCAGGCCGTAAAGCTGATATTTCTTGAAGTACTTGCGAAAACAGTGATCTTCCGCGAGAGAAAGAATTGCAGGATTGTCGGAAAGATAAGTTGTGACTATGCCGAGAGCGGCAGCACCGGGCAGGCCGTATATAGGCTTCATAAGCGGGGAAAGCAGGTGATTGAGCATTGCAACAACACCGAACTCCGTGAGCAGTGCGGAAACTGCACCCATGATGACTGCGATCGCCATGATGTAAAGACATGTATCGGTCAAAAGAGCGAATGCGGTATTCATTACTGTGCTGAGCATGTTCGAAAGCCCCATGGGGATTGCAAACAAGGTAAAAAGACCGATGAAGAAGATGAGGAATACTATAGGAGTGACCCAAAATGAAATTCTGGATTTGGGAAGTTTTTTGGTTTTTTCGTTTTTATTCCGAACGGGCTGCTGTGCGTTTTCCATGTGATTTCCTTTCGGGGAAGCTGTATTATGCCTGAGGTGCAGCGAGCGGACGGATTAATCCGCACCGAATCATTCACCTTTGCACAATTCGATACTATACAACAAAAAGGATTGCAATTAAACTGAATGTTTGTTATCATATCCATAAGAAAACCGAATGGATCGCGGCGGAAGGGCGTTTGCTGCGGAAACGGAAGGGTAAAGGCATGAACATTGATAACTACAGGGTTTTCATCCGCGTTGCAAAAATAGGCAATCTGACTGCGGCAGCGGAGCAGCTGGGTTATACTCAGTCAGGAATCAGTCACATAGTATCGGCTCTTGAACAGGAATTCGGCTTTCAGCTGCTGCGGCGAAGCAAAACGGGCGTTTCGCTGACGCAGGAGGGGGAGCGGATACTGCAGACGCTGCGCGAGGTTGTGAACAGAGATGATATGCTGAAGCAGATAGCGGCGGAGATAAAGGGGGTACGCATGGGTAAAGTGCGTGTTGGTGCTTTTTCAAGCGTTGCCGTCTGTTGGCTGCCGAAAATCATAGCGGAGTTCGGCAATGAGTATCCGAATATTTCTATTGATGTCTCAGTCGGAACGTACAAAACCATAGAGGATATGATAATTGCCGAAGAGGTTGACTGCGGATTTATGAGCGGGACGATGCGCAAGGAATTAAAGTTTGTCCCGCTGCGTGTTGACAGGATGCTTGCGCTTGTACCCCCGAAGCTTCTGCCGTCCGGCTGTAAGACCCTTCCGCTTGAAGCAATATCCGACATTGATTTCATTATCCCGGGAGAGGGATCGAACTATGATATCGGAAGAATTCTCCGCACGGCCGGTGTACGGCCGCGTGTAAAATACAGCGTAAGTGACGACTATGCCGCCGTTGCAATGGCGGAATGCGGACTCGGGATGACCATTGTCCCGGAGCTGATACTCAAGGGCATAGGCGGAAACCGTGCGGCGGTCGAGCTTGAACCTGCCTGCACAAGAACGATCGGAATCGCGGAACGTTCAATCGGCACGGGTTCGCCTGCATGCGCAGCATTTATGCGCTTCACGGAGAACTGGGTCAAAAGGAATTCGGAGGATGCGATTCAATGACGAATGCCGAAAAGCAGCGAATTCGTTCTTTTCAAAACGGTGCGGCAATGTTATAATGAACTTAATAAGGAACGGAAAATGCGGATACAGGGCAGTTTGGCTTATGTGTTTGCCGGCTGTCCGTGTTTGTTCGGCTGAAGGAACATTATGCCGATTTTCGGAATATTGAACAAAACTTAAAGGAAAACCGATTATGAAATGGAAAGAAATAACAATATATACAACCGAGGAAGGAACAGAGATAATTCTTGCGCGGCTTGATATGCTTGGGATTACCCAGGTTAACATAGTTCAGGGCGATGAGGAGATTGACGCGCTGCTGCATTCGTGTGAAAAATACTGGGATTATGCGGATGAGGCCGCAATGGGAAAACAGCCTTCCGTACAGGCTTATGTTTCCGATGTTCCCGAGAATGCCGCGGTGGAGCAGGCGGTGCGAAATTCGATTGCGGAATTGGGCAGTATGCGCAGCGAAATCGGCATTGATATGGGTTCGTTAAAAATCGAAGTGCGCAGCGTGGATGAGGAGGACTGGGCGAATAATTGGAAAGCGTATTTCAAACCGATGCCTGTCGGCGAAAAGCTGCTTGTCTGTCCTTCATGGGAAAAAATCCCGGATGGGAACACACGCGCGGTTCTGAAAATTGACCCCGGAATGGCTTTCGGAACGGGAACTCACCACACAACGCGCATGTGCCTTGAATTACTTGAAGAAAACATTAAGAACGGTGATCTCGTTGCAGATCTCGGCTGCGGCAGCGGAATCCTTTCGATTGCCGCTTCCCTGATGGGAGCGAAAGAAACCTATGCAATTGATATTGATCCGGTCGCGGCGCGCGTTGCTGCCGAAAACGCCGAGCTGAACGGAATTGATATGTCAGGCTACTTCATCAGAATCGGAGATATTCTTTCCGATGAAAAGTTCCGAGACGATATTTCCGGAAGGCAGTACGATATTGTGCTTGCAAACATTGTTGCAAACGTCATTATCGCGTTTGCACCCGTAATTCCGCAGCTTATGAAACCGGACGGAAAGCTCATTGCCTCCGGAATAATTGCGGACAGGCTGGATGAGGTGCTTGATGCCCTGAAGGCGAACGGACTTGAAGCTGTTGAAATATGCAGCGGCGAAGACTGGCGAGCAGTGCTTGCGGCGAAAATATCGTAAGCAATACTTAGTACAGGTGCAGCAGCGCTGCGAACGTCCGGATATAAAACGGTGAAAGCTGAATCGGCTTATGAGAAGATTTTTTACTGATAAAAAACTGACCGTCGGAACGGAAATTGTCCTTGACGGCGAAGAAGCAAAACACATCATGACGGTGCTTCGAATGAAACCGGGCGATGAACTTTTGCTTATCAACGGAACCGGCAGGGAAATGACTGCACGTATTTTGAACGAGAACAAGGGGGAGGTACGGCTTGAAGCAATTTCCGATGCACCGTGCCCGTCGGAGCCTTTGAATCGTGTAACGCTGTTCCAATGCCTGCCGAAAACGGGAAAGCTTGAGCTGATAATTCAAAAATGTGTTGAACTCGGCATATTTGCAATTCAGCCTGTTTATTCAAAACGCTGCGTTGTGAAACCCGAAGCAAAGGAGTCAAAACTTTTACGATTCAATCGGGTTGCACAGGAGGCGGCAAAGCAGTCCGGGCGCGGGCGAATTCCGGAGGTCGGCCCCGTTCAAAATTTGAATGAATGTGATTTTTCGGGATTTGATGCCGTGCTTATAGCATACGAGGATGAGGGAAAAACGACTCTGAAACAGGCTTTGAGAAAGGCGTTCGGTGAAGAAAAAGGCAAATCCGACGAAGGCGGGAACGATATTGCAATAATTATCGGGCCCGAGGGCGGTTTTGAACCGACAGAGGTTGAATCTGTCCTTAAAAACAGTCCTGCGGCAAAATCCGTATCACTCGGTAAAAGGATTTTGCGAACGGAAACCGCAGGAATGGCAATGCTTGCAATGCTCATGTATGAGCTGGAGGGATGATGCGCTGCTGCTTTATTACACTCGGCTGTCGAGTGAACCAATACGAGAGTGATGCCATGGCGGAGCTCTTAACTCAGGCGGGATTTGAAATCACGGAGAACCCGGCCGAGGCTGATGTCTGCATTGTCAACACATGCACCGTTACGAATATTGCGGACAGAAAATCACGCCAAATGCTTTCAAAAGCGCATAAACTGAACCCGAATGCAAAACTTATTGCGGCAGGCTGCTTTGCGCAGCGAAGCCCGGAAGCGGCGGCAAAACTGGAGGGTGTTTACGCTGTGCTCGGAAGTGCGGACAAGAACCGCGTTGTCGAACTTGTAAAAAGCATTGCTGAAGGACGGGAAAATGAACCGAATGGCGAAAAATGCAATTGTATAGAAAAAGAATTGTGCGATTGCTGCGGTGGTATGAAAAAATTCGAACAACCCGAAAAATCGGAATGCAGCGGGAATGCAGCCGGCGGAGCAAAAATCCTTGTCAGAGATGTTATGCATGAACACGAATTTGAAGAAATGAGTGCCGTTCATGAGGGACGCACGCGCGCTTATCTCAAAATTCAGGACGGATGCAACATGTTCTGCACTTATTGCGCAATTCCGTATGCACGCGGCGGATTACGTTCGCGCTCGATTGAGTCCGTTCGTGCCGAAGCCGAAAAGCTTAACAACGAAGGATTTTCCGAGGTTGTGCTGACGGGAATTCATCTGATGAGCTATGGCAGGGATTTACGCAGCGGTACGGATATACGCGATGCCGTGCGCTGCTTTGACGGACTGAACAATATAAAACGTATTCGCTTCGGTTCGCTTGAACCGCATATGATGACGGATGAAATAATTGCCGAACTTGCAGATAATAAACGCATATGCAGGCAGTTCCATCTTTCACTGCAAAGCGGTTCGGACACGGTGCTTGAACGAATGCGGCGCGGATACACGAGCGGGCAGTATTTTGAATTATGCCAAAAACTGCGCAGGGCGTTCGGCGGCGAAACAGCCGTTACAACCGATATTATTGCAGGTTTTCCGGGCGAAACGGAAGAGGAGCATCTTGAAACAATCGAATTCATGCGTAAAGTGGGTTTTGCGAAAGTTCATATCTTCCCGTATTCAAGGCGAAGCGGAACAAAGGCGGATGCAATGCCGGGTCAGCTGTCAAATGCCGAAAAAAGCCGCAGAGCAGGTGAGCTTATTGCTGCCGGCAGGGAATCGGAACACGAATACCTTGAACAATACGTTGGAGAAACAGTGAACGTTTTGATAGAAAAATGCATTGATAACGTTTCATACGGATGCACGGATACATATGCAGCGGTCAGAATAAACAGCGCAATAACGCCCAACACATTTGCGGACGTTAAAATAAAATACATCAAGGAGGACATGAATGGAGAATTGTATCTTTTGTAAAATTGCCGCGGGAGAAATACCCTCAACAAAGGTGTATGAAGATGAGCGCGTGCTTGCTTTTCGCGATATCGAACCGCAGGCGCCGGTGCATGTGCTGCTAATTCCCAAAAAGCATTTTGCCGATATTCTTGAATGCGATTCCGAAACATTTGCGTATATGCAGGAGATTGTAAAGAAACTTGCAGTTGAACTCGGCATCGCCGAAAAGGGCTTCAGAGTTGTTATCAACACCGGTGAAGACGGCCAGCAGAGCGTTAAGCATCTGCACTGGCATATTCTCGGCGGAAGAAGCATGCAGTGGCCTCCGGGCTGATTTAAATATCAATCACATAAACAAAGTAATATGAATTGAACAAGGGTTCCGCGGAATTGCGTCCGTGGAACCCTTTTCTTACTGACTTCGGATAAGCTTTAAACCTCCGCTTGCATAATCAGTCGGAGCATTTGAAAGCCGATTGAAAGCTTATTTCAGAAATTTGAAGCTTGAAACGATAGGTGCTTCGATTGCTTTGCCGCTGCAAACACGGAAGAAGCAGATAAGGTTGAGAACAATAGCAATAATTTCACAAGCAAAGGCAGCGACCCACCCGAGGAATGGGATGATAGCGAGCACGAGCGAAAGCAGCGCGGCGATTTGAATCTTCAGTGCCTGACGCACATGAAAACCGGCATACGGTGAACTGCTTGATGCAAGCAGAGTGATAATCACGCCGAACCATCCCATAAGATATGGAATGAGTGCGAACACCTTGTTTGCGGAAATGTCAGCGGAGTCAAATTCCGCCGTGTGGTCAAGAGGATCTCCGGAGTAAACCGGCGGTTGGTCTGCAACCGTGGTCAGCGGTGCGCCGCACTGAGTGCAGTGCGAGGCAGAGTCGGGAAAACTCAGGTGACAGTTGGTACATACTTTCATATTAATAGCCTCCGATATTTATGCGGAGCATCATAAACTCCGCATAAAGTATATCACGCAGCTGCAGACAAGTCAATACAAATTGATGCATCGAATATCCGGAGAAGAAAAGCAACCGGCGTTTATATTCCGCGCAGCTTTGCGGTTGGAATATATTTTTGAACGATTGAAAGGTATTCGCGCATTTTCCCTTCGCTTGCAGGGGAAAGTCCGGTGCCGATGAGTGCACCGGAATCGACAAACAATTGAAGGAAATAACGTTCTTCGCCTTTAAGCCACTGACCGATGCGCTCGAAATCGGCGGGGGAATGAAGCTCGTTGACAACTGTTGTCCGAAACTCATGCTCAACACCGCTGTTTCTTATAATATCAACGCTTGCAAGCACCGGGCCGATATCGATATTCCGAACACCGGTTAAAACGCTGTAACGCTCGGGGGCGGTTTTGATATCCATCGCAATGTAATTGAGAAGCTTGGCATCAATAAGTCTTTGCAGCAAATCGGGAAAGGAGCCGTTCGTATCAAGTTTCACGAGATAGCCCATTTCGCGGCAGCGCATTATGAATTCGGCAATGTCCGGCTGAAGCAGCGGTTCGCCTCCTGATATGCATATTGCATCAAGCAAACCGCGCCGCTTGCGAAGAAAACCGAAAATTTCTTCACCTGCAATTGTGGGAGTCAACGCAGGACTGATCACAAGATCCGAATTTTGGCAGAACGGGCAGCGAAAATTACACCCGCCCGTGAAAACAGTGCACGCAACCCTGCCCGGGTAATCGAGCAGAGTGACCTTTTGTATTCCTTTAATTTCCATAGATAAAATTCCTTGTTTAATGCCGAAACTGTTATTGCGGACGACACGGTCGGCCGATGTGTGTCGGCAGTGTTTGTATTTTAGACTTTGGGAGACAGAATTTCAACCTCAAAATAATATATTTTTCGCTAAGCGGAAAAAACTGTTGACAGAGACGAGGAACGGAGCTATAATGTTAGCACTCAAAGGGAATGAGTGCTAACAACAGGTGCTTCCCGATGAGATGCCCCAAAAGGGCGACGATGATTCAGAGGAGCGTGAGAATATGACGGAAGTTTTGGATGTTCGCAAGATGCGCATACTTCAAGCGATCGTTGATGACTATATTCTCACGGCTTCGCCGGTCGGCTCAAGAACTTTGTCAAAGCGTGACGATATCGAGCTTTCACCCGCAACGATTCGCAACGAGATGAGCGACCTTACGGAGCTCGGTTTTCTTGAACAGCCGCATACGAGTGCGGGCAGGATTCCGAGCGAAAAAGCTTACAGACTCTACGTGAACTCCATTATGGACAGAGCAAAGCTGACCGATGAAGAAGCGGAATACATCAGACGTCATCTGAACACACGCGTTAACGAGGTCGGCGAAGTGATTCGTGAAACGGCAAGAATGCTTTCGGGCATCACTAAATATACTTCTGTTGTTCAAACCCCGCAGATAAAAAACGCAAGGTTTAAGCGTATCAGTTTGATTCCCGTAACGGACGGAAAGGCATTAGCCGTTATTGTCACCAACAACGGGACGACTTCAAGCAGAATGCTTTCGGTTCCGGCGGGAGTGACTCCGCGCAGCATTGAACAGCTTGCGGAACTGATGAACGAGCGACTCACAGGTTACAAACTTACCGATGCGCAGAATACGCTGCTTCCTCTTCTGAAGGAGGAAATCGGTGAACAGGCAGAAACGGTTGCGGCAATGCTTCAACCTCTCACAAACAGCCTGAACAAACAGGAGGTCGAGGTTGTCGGTGCGGCAAATATGCTGGATTATCCCGAATACTCCGATGTTGCAAAAGCAAAGTCGTTTCTGTCAGAGGTTGAAAACGGCAGCTGCATTCAACAGGTGTTCACTCAAAACAAGGACGGCGTTGAGCTGACAGTGCGCATCGGAACCGAGAACGATAACCCCGAACTCAAAGATTGCTCCGTTGTCACGGTAAATTATCGTGTCGGCAACGAACAGGCGGGTTCAATGGGTGTTATCGGCCCGACAAGAATGGATTACGGCAAGGTTGTTGCGGTGCTTAAATGCGTGAGCGAAAATCTGAGCAATGTTTTGAGTGATATGCTCAAAAAGAATGAATAGCCGCAACAGGCAGCAGAATAATGAAGGACAACGGCAGCAATGCCTGCGTCACGGAGGAAGTTATGGCAAAGGACAAAAAGAAACCCGTTCAGCAGGATGAAAAGATGCCCGCAGAAGCACACGAAACCGTTGAACAGAATTCCGCAGAAAACCGAGCGGAAAATTCAGAGGACAACGGCGGTGTGACGCTTTCAAAGGATGAATTTGAACGCGCAAAAGCCGAAATAGAGCGCATGAATGCCGAAATCGAAACTTTGAAGAAAAGCGCGGACGAGGCAATCGGAGATGCTCAGCGTATCCAGGCGGAATTCAACAATTTTCGCAAGCGCAACGCATCGGTGCGTGCCGAAAGTTACGATGACGGCATCCGCGAAACTATAAAAAATATCCTTCCGGTGCTTGATAATTTTGAGCGTGCCCTCGCAACATCCGACGGTTCACCCTTTTCAAAAGGCATGGAACAGATTCAAAAACAGCTTCTCGACTGCCTCAAAAAGAGCGGACTTGAGGAAATAGAAGCCGAAGGCGTCTTTGATCCGAATATGCATGATGCAGTCATGCGTGATGAAGATGACAGCGATGCCGAAAGCGGAACAATAACAGCCGTTCTTCAGAAAGGCTACCGTGTAAAGGGTAAGATAATCCGCCACACGATGGTGAAAGTCAAAGCCTGAGCACAGAACCCGGACACATGCGTTCCGTGTCTTAAAGCGGAACTGCATCAGTCAATCAAAAGCAAAAATCACCCCTTAACCGGGGATGAAATAAATTTAAAATCCCAAACCCATCGCGGTCGGTGCGGGTTCCTGTCTCTTATACACATCTCCGAGCCCACG
>ENA-OZVN01000691-OZVN01000691.1-human-gut-metagenome-genome-assembly--contig:-NODE-691-length-10168-cov-3.712944_pt1 | contig 10168 bp, 4 predicted proteins | sample MGYA00243446_ERZ654047 | MGnify/ENA primary metagenome ERZ654047 (study PRJEB26926, sample SAMN06164884) | human gut metagenome | biome: ENVO:00009003; feature: ENVO:2100002; material: ENVO:00002003...
ACGAGATCATGCCTAGTCTCGTGGGCTCGGAGATGTGTATAAGAGACAGAAATTTATCTCCCAGAAAACTGTGAGGAACTTTTAAAATCAAGAAATTTGGATTACTATCTTTATCATTATAAAGAATTGGATCATCATCCTCGTGATGTAGCCAGTATGAAATTAAGAAGTACAGTGTATATAGCCCATCGCTTGAAACAAACTATAAAGCAAAAGTCTTGGTTTGGTGCTATTGTATATGAAAGTACTCATACTTCATCATTGAAAAGAATAGATACAACACAATTGCAGCAAGATATGGAGAATTTTTCTAATATATTCTCTCCATTTTTGGCACTTTTCCGTTATCATATAGATAATGTTCAGCCATCTATTGTAGTTGGACAAGCCACGAATGAATCTCCTTTAGATGAAAAGGAACAATTATTGCTTAAAAATAGAGTTAAAAAAAACTCTCAAAGACGTTCTTTAGGTGATCTATTGCTTATTAAGCATCGGAATTAACTATACAATTCCCAATAGGAAAGGTTGTTACTGAGTATCGTTTAGTCGCCGGAAGGCGCGGGAACCAGGCGGGCAATGCCGCCGCCCTTGACGCGCATGGTGAAGGAAAGGGTGCTTCCGGAATGGAGTTCCCGGTTTTCCACCTTCCAGCCGTCGTTCTTTTCCGGCAGGTCGCGGAGGATGGTGGCCCGGTACGCGGTGTTCCTGTTCAGGAAGTCCAGGGGAATGGAAACGGTGCGTTCCCGTCCGTCCCCGTTCATCAGGGCAATGTACCACTGGTCCCCGGAACGCCGGGCAAAGGCGGCGCATTCCCCGATGGCGGACGGCGGCAGGACGATAGTCTCATCCCATACGGAGGGAATGTTCCGGACGGCTTCCCGTTCCGGGGAGCCTTTCGGGAAGGCGGCTTCCATGTCTGCGGGGTTGGATACCCAGTGGAGAACGGGGGACGTATAAATGATATTGGCCGCCATCTGGAGGGGCCAGGAAGAGCCGCGCAGCTTGGGCCCGTGGCCGAAGTAGCCGCCAGTGAAATCAGCGTGGCCGGAGACCAGCCGGGTGAAGGGCAGTGCGCAGTAGTGCCGTCCGCCGATGGCGGCCCAGATGTTCTGTTCCCCGCCGTAGATGCCTTCCCGGCTCATTTCATGCGGCCAGGAGCGTTCTTCCCCCGTGGGGGTATTGGCGCCGTGAAAGTTGACCATGAGCTTGTTTTTAGCCAGGTTTTCCGCGACGGCGTCATAAAAGGCCAGGCGTTCCCGGGAGGCGGAATCCATGAAGTCTATCTTGATTCCCTTGATGCCCGTTTTGGCAAGGCTTCTGAAAAAGCTGCGCATGCTTTCCCAGTCGTTGGCGGGGTTGTTGACGTCTGACCAGCGCACCCATACCCAGATGCCTACTTGTTTGCCGGCGGCGTAGCTGGCCAGTTGAGCCACCTTGTCCATGCTTTCCGGCACGGTTTTGCCCCATTTCTTCCATCCTTCGTCAACGAGGTGGTATTCCCAGCCGAATTCGGAGGCCATGTCGACAAAGGCGTACTGGTCCTCTTCACGGACGTTTCCGCGGTCCCACCAGGTCCAGGTGGAGCGGCCCGGCTTGATCCAGGGCGTTTTGGCTCCTTCCGGAAAAAGGTTCCTGTCCGGTTCCGGAGCCAGGGAAGGGATGACGTCGTTCCGGACCAGGCCGTTGAGGTCGTCGTTCACCAGGATGACCCGCCAGGGCATCTCTGCGGAAGAGGGGGCGGAAAAGCCTTCCGGGTCCTGGAAATATACCGTCCTGCATGCGCCGTCCTGAAGGGAGAATTTAATGCCGCTCCACTGCCTGTTGAAATTGGCGGCTTCCTGGATGAGGGCGAAGCCTCCGCCCGGCAGTTCCGCCGCAATCGGCATGGTGCGGACATGGCTGCGGGGATTGCCGGGGTCTTTCTTGAAATCGGCTATTCTGGAAGGAGACCAGACTCCCTCGCAGGGACCCAGTGCGGAAGCGGCGTCCTGGGTCCACAGGACGGCTTTTTCCGGGAAGGCGAACGACGTTTTTTCTTCCCCGATGTTCAGCACGGGCGCTTTTTGCACGTCTTCCGTCCACTCGTAGCGGAAGGCGACTCCGTTGTTGAAAACGCGGGCGCGGAGGCGGAGGCCGGAATTATCCCCGGAAACCACGTATTCGTTAAAATGGACGGAAGCGGAGGGGTATTTGCCGCGCGTTTCAAAGGTGTCGCGGATGTTGTCCTTCACTTTTTCCACGCTCCATCCCGTAATGCCTCCGGCAAGGTCCTTGCCGTTCACCACGATGCCCAGGCCGGAGGGCTCCAGAACCGTCCTGTTTCCCTTTTTCAGGGAATGGGCGGTCCGGTTATCCGCGTGGAGCATCCAGGACAGACGGCCGTCCGGGGATTGCAGAGAGGCATGCAATTCTCCCGCCTGTCCGGAACCGGGCAGGAGGCATCCTGCCATATTGCTGAAAATAATGAGAGATTTTACAATCATATCTTTGTCAGAATACGTCCATCTTGGCCCGTTTATTGCAAAAGTATGTTTTGGAAGGGCGGCAACCAGCGCATCTACTTTCCGGAATGGGGGAAAAGGCCCTCCCTGCGTGAATGCCGGGTGGTTCTCCGTTAAATCCGTGGAAGCCGTGAGCTGTTCATGAAGATGAAAAATGGCGGATGTCTTGTTTCCCGTGCAAGAGGTTATGGAGAAATAACCAACCCGGTGAGCGGCAAAAGAATAATCTTTACAAATTAGATGGAAAAGATAAAAGTAATTTCCTGATCAGATATTAGGATGGAGAGTTGCGGCTCAAATAGTGTTCCCGATTTTCACCATGCGGCAGTTCCGGGAAAAGATGCTCATTTGAATAATGTTTCCGTGCATGGATCCAAATTGACACCTCCCTCTTCCTGGAACGAGTTTTCCGTTTATTCCAAAGAACTCCCGGACGGAGCGACGTTGGAGCATTATAAAATATTGAAGGTGCTGGGAAGCGGCGGATTCGGCATTACCTATCTGGTCCGGGACTTGATGCTGAAGAGGAAAGTGGTTTTAAAAGAGAATTTTCCTTCTTCCTATGCTTACAGAGATCCGTTTACGGGGCGCGTGGTTCCCAATAATGAGCATGACGCCGAGTATTTCAAGTGGACCCTTTCCAACTTTTTGAATGAAGCCCGCATTCTTGCGAGGCTGGATTCTCCAGGTATTGTCCGGGTTCTTTCCGTTTTTGAGTGCAACGGTACGGCTTATTTTTCCATGGATTATGTTCAGGGGCTTCCTCTGGATTACCTGGGAGAACAGCAGCTGCTTGCCGGAAACTTTTATTCGGAAGCCAAGTTGAAGGGATTGCTGATGCACATCCTCCAGATTTTGGATTACCTTCATAAAAAAGGCATCTGCCACAGGGACATCAAACCGGGAAATATATTGCTTACACAGGAGGGAACGCCCGTTTTCGTGGATTTCGGCGCGTCGCGCCACATGGAGAGCACCCATACCCAGACCGTCCTGGCGACTCATGGCTTTTCTTCTCCGGAACAGGCTCTCGGCAGGAAAAACACGGGACCCTGGAGCGACATTTATTCCCTGGGCGCTACGTTCTATTCCCTGCTGAGGGGGGGTGCGCCCCCCAGAGGAGAGGAGCGGCTGATCCACGATACCATACAGCCTTTGGAATTGTCCGCGCCCTTGTCCTCCCATTATTCGAAAAATTTTCTCAGGACCATAGACAAGGCCCTTTCTCCTCGGGTGGAAGATCGTTATAACTCCGCGGAAGAGTGGATGAAGGATCTGGGAGTGGAAGGAGGGGCGCTCTCAACCATTAAGTTCTCCAGTGAGGAGTTCAAGTCCGCCCGTAAGCGTTTTTTCAATCTGTTTGCCTTGTCCTCTTCCCGCATCATGTCGGAAGGGCACGAAAAGTGGGGGGCCGGATGGAGGAAGGTGCTGGGGCTCTTCGTTGTTGCGGGCGTGATTGGCGCAACCCTCGGCTATTTTGTTTATGACTGGGGAGGCGGCCCGGAGGAGGACGATGCTTTAGGGCTTCGCTTTCCCAGTGTAATGTCCACCCCCATTCCCCAGATTATTTCAGAATCCAGGGGCGTTTCCTTGCTGAGTCCCGTGGAACGTTTTGACGTCAGGCTGGATAGTCCGTCTTTGTCGCGCCATGCTCTTCCATCCCTGCTTCCCGACCGCTTTTCCTTGGCGTGTGTCCATTTGAGGGTGCTTCAGGAAGACAAGATGTGCCCGCCCCTGTATTTGACCATACGTGATGAGGAGGGAAAGCTGGTTTCCCGGTCTCTCAACGGCTTTTCCTTCACCTTGATCGAGAGTCCTGTGCTCACCGGGTTCCGCTTTGTGGATCTTCCGGCGCTGAATGTGGATGCGCCTTACAGGTTCAGTTTTGAAACCAAGGATAATGTTCCTCATCCGCTGAAGGTTGTTTCTTCCCAGGTTACGACGCTGGAGAGCGGGAAAACCGTGAGGCCCCATTTTAAATTCATTTGCGCGATGGATGACTCCGAGGTGAGAGATTCGCTGAACAGGCCGGAAAACGGCAGGATCCGGGAAATGCTCATCGCCTCCCGGAAAAGGAACCGTACGGAAATTGATTCCATCGTGCTGACGGAACAGGAGAAGACGCAGGTGCGGAAGTTCGCCAAGGCGGGGTATCCCGCCGCCCAGTATAAAATAGCCCGTCTCATCTTTGAACGGGATGGGAGATACGGAGAGGAAGGAGGCGCCTGGCTTTATAAGGCGGCCATGGGGGGCTTTATTGTGGCGCAGAGGGATCTGGCGTTTCTTCTTGTGGGGGGCAAGGAATTTTTCCCGGATATGCTTCAGTGCCCGGTCAGCCTGTCCCAGAACTATTCTCAGGCGGTTGATTTCCTTCTGATGTCCTTTGCCGCGCAGGATCCTTCCGTGCTGTATATGCTGGGTGTCTTGTATTCCCAGGGGTGGGGGGTGGAATATTCCGCGGAGATGGTCGCGCGCCTGTCCAGGCTGTTGGCCGGTTCCGGTTACGACCTGTCGCGGCTTACCTTGTCGGCCCCCATTTTATCCCATTGGGAGCTTCTGGGGCAGAAGGAGGAAACCTATACGAGGATGCGCTGCTCCATTCCCGGCAGGAAGATGAGCCAATTTTCAGGACTGCGGCTGGTACGGACCTCCGTGGAAGGGGGAAGTATCCTTATTGACAAGGTGATTCTGTTGCGGAACGGGCAGGAGGTCATGTCCCGTTCTTTCCGTACGGCCCTTACCCGGGAGTCTCCCGTCCTGGAGGTCTCCATAAACATGGAGGATTACGCAAAGGAAATGGACAGTTCCGAATGGTCGATAGAGGTCATCATGGCTCCGGCCAATACGTCCGGCATCATGGAAATGATGAGGAAGAAGGAGTTTTCCGGCGCGGAAGAGCTGCGAATTTGATGGAAGGATTTTACCACGGGAAAGGAGAGAACGCGGCATGCGGTTTCCGTCCGTTATCGGAAGCCGTTCGGGGCGGAAGGCCCCGGCGCCGGGGCCTTCCTGTTTCCACTGGATGGCCCGGCCGGGAAGGCTGTGGCGCGGTTTAGATGTTCTTCAGCATTTCCAGCGCTTCCCGTAGCTTGTCTGCGGGAGAGACGCCTGCCAGCCGCGGAAATTTGTTGGACAGCAGGATAAAATCCCCGTTCCTGGTGAGCATCAGGCGCTGTCCGCTGATTTCCACCATGGAGATGTTTGCTTTGGAGGCCAGTATCTTGATTTTGTGGGAATCCAGCAGGTGATGCACCGTTTCCGGTGCAGGGCCGAAGCGGTCTTCCCACGCGCGGAGCAGGGCGTCCGCCTCCTTCAGGGTGCGGACTGCCGCCAGGTCCTTGTACGCGGAAATGCGCAGGGCTGCGTCGCTGATGTAATCCCGGGGCAGGAAGGCGCCCAGATAATCCTTGCGGGATTTGGCGGCGAACTGCGTCTCGCTGTTCACGATGAAATCCGTTCTCAGGGCCGCGTCCGGCCGGGGGGCCGTGTGCCTGCCCTGCATGTGGGCGATGGACTGCTGGAGAAGCTGGCAGTACAGGTCAAAGCCGATAGCGGCAATGTGGCCGCTCTGCTGGGTGCCCAGCAGGTTGCCCGCGCCGCGTATTTCCAGGTCCCTCATGGCTATCTTGAAGCCGGAACCCAGCTCCGTGTACTGCTTGATGGCGGAGACGCGCTTGCGGGCGTCTCCCGTGGTGGCGGCGGACCTGGGGAGCATGAGGTAGGCGTAGGCCCGGTGCCCTGCGCGGCCCACGCGGCCGCGGAGCTGGTAGAGGTCCGCCAGGCCGAAGCGGTCCGCGCGGTCAATGATGATGGTGTTGGCGTTCGGGATGTCGATGCCGGATTCGATGATGGTGGTTGCCAGCAGGATGTCCGCCTTCCCCTGCACGAAGGTGCGCATGACCTTCTCCAGCTCGTCCTTGGGCATCTGTCCGTGGCCGATGACGATGCGGGCCTTGGGCACCAGGGCCTGGATGCGGTCCCGGAACAGTTCGATGGTTTTGACGCGGTTGTGCAGCAGGAAAATCTGGCCGCCGCGTTCCAGTTCGCGCTCCATGGCCTTCTTCATGATGCGTTCGTCATAGGGGCATACGCTCGTCTGCACGGGCTGCCGGTTGACGGGCGGCGTTTCAATGGAGCTCATGTCCCTCGCTCCCATCAGCGCAATGTACAGGGTGCGGGGAATGGGCGTGGCGGACAGCGTGAGCACGTCAATGCCCTTGAAGCGTTCCTTGAATTTCTCCTTGTGCCTGACGCCGAAGCGCTGTTCCTCGTCAATCACCACCAGGCCCAGGTTTTTAATGGACACGTCCTCGGAGATGAGGCGGTGCGTGCCGATGACGATGTCCACGGCCCCGGACTTAAGCCCTTCCAGCGTGGAGCGGACGTCCGCCGCGCTGCTGAAGCGGCTGAGCATTTCAATCCGCACGGGGTATTCGCTCATGCGCTCCTTGAAGGTGCGGAAGTGCTGTTCCGCGAGCACGGTGGTGGGCACCAGCACGGCCACCTGGCGGCCTCCCGTCACGCATTTGAAGGCGGCGCGGATGGCCACCTCCGTCTTGCCGAAGCCCACGTCCCCGCAGATCAGGCGGTCCATGGGGCGGGTGGCTTCCATGTCCGCCTTCGTCTGGGCGATGGCGCGGAGCTGGTCCTGGGTCTCCCGGAAGGGGAAGGAGCTTTCAAACTCCCACATCCATTTGCTGTCCGGAGGGTGGCTGTAGCCCTTTCCTGTCTGGCGTTCCGCCTGCACGTTGAGGAGCTGGGCGGCGTAGTCCGCCACGGAGCGTTCCGCGGATTTTTTGGCGCGCTGCCATTTGGAATCCCCCAGCTTGTTGAGTTCCGGCGTCTTGCTGCCCAGCCCTATGTACCGTGAAACCAGGTGCGCCTGGCTGAGGGGGACGTGCAGGATCGTATTGTCCCGGTAAAGGATGTTCATTTCCTCGTCTCCGGAGTCCGGAGAGGTGGAAATGTTGATGAATTTGCCGATGCCGTAGCTGGTGTGCACCACCAGGTCTCCGGGGTTGATGTCCTTCAGGGAGGCCTGCGCGCGGGCCTTGCGGGCCTTGTCCTCCCGGCTGGCGCGGCGGCGCGCCGTGGCGGACTGGTACCTGCCGAACAGCTCCGAGGAGGAGAGAACGGCCGTTTTTGCCCCCGGAATGCTGAAGCCGCCGGGCAGGTCCCCGCGCAGGGCGGTGATGGACAGCAGCGCGGGCGTTCCGGCGCAGATGTCCCGGAAGCGCTCTTCCTCCCCTTCGTTGGGAAAAAACATGCTGACGTTCCATTTCCGGTCCAGCCATTCTCGGATCTGGCGTTCCGCCAGCTCCCGCCGCATCTCCTGCATCACGAAGTCCCCGGCGTCAAAGCTGCCCAGGGGATTGTCATGGATGGCCAGGGAGAAGTCCTCCTCCCCCTCCGCGTTCTCCGGCGGTGCGGTGAGGATGCACACGTTCCCCCGTTCCTTGCAGAAAGGGGCCGTAATGACCAGGTCGCCCGGCTTGATCCAGGCCCGCAGGGTTTCCACGCCCGCCGCTTCCGTCAGGACGAGGTTGACGTGCTCCGTCTTCCGGAAGGAAATCTGGGAGTCCACGTCAAATTCCCGGATGGATTCAATCTCGTCGTCAAAAAACTCCAGGCGTACGGGATGGGAGGACTGGAGCGGGAAAACGTCCAGAATGCCGCCGCGGCGGGACCACTGCCCGCGGGAAATGACCTGAGGAACGCCCTCGAACCCCGCCTCCTCAAACAGCCGTATCAAATCGTCAGGGGCGTGCGTTTCTCCCGTTTTCAGGGTCATTCCCTGGTTCTGCATGCCGTCGGGGGAGGGAACCTCGTCATTCAGGCTGCCTTCCGTCAGAACGACGGTTTGCCTGCCCACATGGCCGGAAGCGATGCGGTGAAGGACGTTCAGCCGTTCCGCGGCAAGCTCCGGGTCTCCCACTTCCTCCCCCAGGGCCACCTCTTTTTCCGGGACGAAGAGGATGTTGCGCACTCCCCATGTTTCCAGTTGCGCGGCAAGGGATTCCTGCGCGCGCAGATGGGGCGCGATCACCCAGGCCCGGGCGGTGTCCGGAATGGTCCTGATGCACAGGGCCGCCACGAACGGAACCCCGGGCAGGGAGGTATGGTCGAAAACCGCCTGTTCCTCCGTGCCCAGTTTCGCGAGTTCCCGGTGAAAGGGTGCGGTGCGGGCCACCCTGTCCATCAGGGCGGTTATGGAAGCGTCTTCTGCCATGCGTGTCTGATAGCCCCTGCTGGTGGAAAGTGTGCCGCCTTTCCCTGCCATGTCAACGGTTTTTCAGGGCACAGACTGTCCTCCGGCCATTGACGGAAGCGTCTTTCCGCATGCGCGGCGCGGGTCAGGAGGAGGAGCGGAAGCGGATTTTAACGCCGGCCTTGCGCCATTTCTGTTCAATCTCCTTGGCCAGCTCCTCATAGCTCCGGCCATCAAGGAGGAGCTTTTGCGCTTCTTTTTCACTGCTGCCGGACTGGATGGCCTTCATGTAGTTCTTCACGCGCTGGGCGTCCCCCTTGCCGTCCATGTGGTAGAAATAGTAGGCCATCAGGGCGGCCAGGCCGTAATTCAGGTTGGCGTTCTCTCCCGTGAACTGGGAATAGGGCATGTTCATGTAGGACTCCAGGCTGGGCGCCTCAAAGTCGTCCCCCAGGGCGCGGCCCCCCGTATTTTTCTTGCCGTATTCCGTCACGCGGGAGACAATGTGGGAACGGTTGGCCCCGAAGTTGAAGCGGCCTCCGGAATACGGGGTCATCCCCATGTATTCCGCGGAGCCTTCACAGAACCAGCTTGCCTGCTTGGCCTCCGGGGACATGAGCTGGTGCGTCAGTTCATGGATGAGGGTGGAGGAATCCTTGTCGCGGTCAATGATGTACGTGCTCCCCATGGTCTTGACGCCCAGGGAATCAAACGGGACCAGGATTTTGCCGCGGTCTCCGCTGCGCGTCGTCCCCAGGAAAATGCCTGCCGTGCCTTCACGGCCTCCGTTTTCCAGGTACGTGCTGAACTTTTCGTACAGGTAGGCGGGGAATTTGGCGGAATCGTCGTGAGGGGGGATGTTGCCGATGGGAAGCGTTTTGTTCGCCAGGTGGGTGGCCTCGAAGAGAAGGCCCAGGCGCTTGATCATGCCGGCGCCCAGCTTTGCGTCGCAGATGAAGCGGAAATGGGGCGTTTCATAAATATACTCCCCTTGTTCCTCCTTGATGGTTTCCACCTTGAAATTGTCCTGGCATTTGACGGTCCTGGGCCATGGCAGGTGGTAATTGTCCGCGGGATTGGAGGAGGCAGCCCCTCCCTTTCCCCGGGCCGCGATGAAATCTCTGTCTTCCCGGGAAAGCTGGGCGAGGGGGATGGAGACGGTTTGGCCGCCGGAGCGTTTCAGCACGGCGCTCCACATCAGGTAGAAACCCATCGGGATAAAGAGCGATGCTTCGGCCGACCAGATGGAGTACGGCTCCGTATATAGTAATACGAGGTTGGGGATAAGCAGCGTGAGAACGAAGTAGAACGCCAGCAGGATGGACCCTCTGTCGTTATGCTCCTTGAAACTCTCTTTTTTTTCGTGAACTGCCATATCTTTCAGAACGCTTCGTTGATATTGAACAGGAATCCGCTCGTGTGCTTGCCGAATCCGTAATCTACTCGGATATTGATC
>ENA-OZVN01000692-OZVN01000692.1-human-gut-metagenome-genome-assembly--contig:-NODE-692-length-10158-cov-3.806691_pt1 | contig 10158 bp, 7 predicted proteins | sample MGYA00243446_ERZ654047 | MGnify/ENA primary metagenome ERZ654047 (study PRJEB26926, sample SAMN06164884) | human gut metagenome | biome: ENVO:00009003; feature: ENVO:2100002; material: ENVO:00002003...
ATGCCTAGTCTCGTGGGCTCGGAGATGTGTATAAGAGACAGCTTCAAAGTCCGCGGCGAATTCCGGGTCCACTTCCACCAGGATGCGGCCCGTGCTTTCACTGAACAGGGGGACTGCCGGGGATTTCCATCCGTTGACGGTCGGCGCCTTCGTGAGGTCCAGCCGTACGCCGCCCTTGCCGGAGAAGGCCATTTCCGCCGCCGTGACGGCCAGGCCGCCTTCGGAGACGTCGTGGGCGGAGAGCACCAGGCCGGAAGTCAGGGCGTTGTAATAGGCCTTGTACAGTTCTATGTTTGCTGCACAGTCCGTTTGGGGGACCTTGCCGTCTTCCACGCCGTGGGTGCGTGCGAAAACGGAGCCGCCCATCTCGTCTTCCGTGTGGCCGATGAGGTACAGCAGGCTGTCGTTCCGCCGCAGGGAGGAGCCGATAACATGGTCCGGACTTTCCACCACGCCGAAGCCGGAGCAGAGGAAGGTGACGGGCACGTTGATGGGGCCGTCTTCCGTTTCAAAGTAGTTGTAGAAGGAGTCCTTGCCGGAGATGAAGGGGGCGTTGTACGCGTCCGCCGCTCTGGCGATGGCCTTCACGCATTCCACCAGGCGGCCGAGTTCCGCCGGGTCTTCCGGGTTGCCCATGCAGAAGTTGTCCAGCAGGCCGATCTTGTCCGGGTTGGAGCCTACCAGGATGAGCTGGCGCACGCATTCGTCCACGGTGCCGGTGCCCATGGCGTAGGGGTCCGTCTTGCCCCATTCCGGAAGAATGGCGCAGGCCATGGCCATGCACTTGTCCGAGCCGTCGATGTCCACCACGGAGCCGTCCTGCGGGGCGTCCGCCTGTGCGCCCGCCAGGGGCTTCAGAATGGTGTTGCCCTGCACTTCATGGTCGTATTCCCGGATGATGGGTTCGCGGGAGACGATGGCGAAGTCTCCCATGACGGTTTCCAGGGATTTGTTCAGGTCCTTGTCCGGGAGGGGCAGGCCCGTGAGGCCCTTGCCGGGGGTGAAGACGGATTCCAGCTTCTTGATGGGGGCGTCATGCAGCTTGGAGTTGTCCAGGCAGCAGACGAGTTCCCCCTTGTGCCAGACTTTCAGGATGCCCGTATCGTCGGAATGGCCCAGGACGGTCAGCTCCGTCTGGAAGGTGTCCGCCAGCTTCTGGAGCTCCGGCAGGTCTTTTTCCTCCACGGCCAGGACCATGCGTTCCTGGGATTCCGACAGGAAGATTTCCCAGGAGATGAGGCCCGGTTCCTTAAGGGGTGCGTTGTCCAGGAAGATTTCCCCGCCCGTGACGGAGAGCATTTCACCGGCGGCGGAAGAGAAGCCGCCCGCGCCGCAGTCCGTGATGAAGACGATGAGGCCGCGTTCGCGCGCTTCCAGAATAAAGTCCAGCGTTTTCTTTTCCTCAATCGGGTTGCCGATCTGCACGGCGGTGAAGTCCTCTTCGTGGGAGGCTTCGTCCAGCGCGGCGGAGGAGAAAGTGGCCCCCTTGAGGCCATCGCGTCCCGTGCGTCCGCCGATGACGATCACCTTGAGGCCGGGGCGCATTTCCTTCAGGATGTCCCCGCGGGGAATCACGCCGGCGGTTCCGCAGAAGACGAGGGGGTTGTAAATGTACGTGGGGTCAAACTGGATGGCGCCGTTCACGGTGGGAATGCCCATGCGGTTGCCGTAGTCGCGCACGCCGCGCACCACGCCGCGCATGATGCCCAGGGGGTGGATGACGTCCGGAGCGGTGATGTCCGCCGGGTCCGTATCCGGAGCGCCGAAGCAGAAGACGTCCAGGGAGGCAATGGGCTTGGCGCCCTTGCCTGCGCCCAGAATGTCGCGGATGACGCCGCCCAGCCCGGTGTTGGCCCCGGCATAGGGTTCAATGGCGGAGGGGTGGTTGTGCGTTTCCGCCTTCAGGCAGACGGCCAGCTTGTCGTCCAGGGCGATGAAGCCGGCGTTGTCGTCAAACGCGCTGAGCACGAAGCCCGGCTTGCGTTCCATGATCTTTTCGGAAGGCTTCTTGATGTAGGTCTTGAAGAGGCTGTCCACGGTTTCCGGCGCGCCTCCGTTGACGCTGTGGCTGATGGAGGCGGAGAAGATGCGGTGCTTGCAGTGTTCCGACCAGGTCTGGGCGATCACTTCCAGCTCCACGTCAGTGGGGTCGCGGTCGATTTCGCGGAAAATCTGCTGGACGACTTCCATGTCCTCGCGGGACAGGGAAAGCTTCTGCTTTTTGCTGAGTTCAAGCAGTTCGTCGCTGCTCAGGTCCCTCACGGGAACGGTGCGGTAGGTTTTGGCGGACATGTGGATGGGGAAGGAGAGGGGTTAGGCGATGGTCCAGTTGTGAATGGCGGGGTTGCAGACGTCCTTGGCAAAGCGCGCCGCCAGGGCTTCCTTGTCCCCCTGGCCGAAGACGTACACGCGCTGGGTGATTTTCAGGCCGTCCAGGGTAAAGCCCATGTTCTGGCGGCCGCGGTAGTTTTGCAGGATGGCTTCCTTTTCCAGGTCCAGGGCGCCGGCCTTCATGCCGTAGTCAATCGTGAACAGGGAGTCTTTCAGGATGGGGGCGGCCTGTTCCGTGCATTCCTGGGAGATGGGGTCCACCAGTACACTCAGGAGATATTCGCGGGCTTTTTGTTCGTCCCCGCTGATTTCTACGGTGTAAACGCGGCTGCGGCGGAAGGTGAGGCCGGCATTCAGGGGAGTGTAGAGCAGTGCGTCCGCGTTGGCGGCGGCCTGGAACCGGCTGATAACTTCAAAGTGGAGGGTCATATCGCTCAAGAATGTTGGTAAAATGAAAAATGGGGGCCGGTCGGACAACCGGCTCCCATGAAAGGGGAAAGGGCTCAGGCCTTGTTCTGGAGCCGGGAGAGGACTTCCTCGTAGGCTTCCATCACGTTGCCCAGGTCCTGGCGGAAGCGGTCCTTGTCCATCTTCTCGCCGGTCTTGATGTCCCACAGGCGGCAGGTGTCCGGGGAAATCTCGTCAGCCAGCACGATCTGGGAGGGATCTTCCGCCAGACGGCCGAATTCAATCTTGAAGTCCACCAGCGTCAGGCCCACCTGCTTGAAGAAATCAATCAGCACGTCGTTCACGATGCGGGCCTGGTCCTTCAGGAAGGCGCATTCCTCTTCCGTGGCGGCATTCAGTTCACGGGCGTAATCATCATTGATGAAGGGATCGCCCAAGTCGTCGTCCTTGTAGGAAAACTCCACGATCGGCTTCTTGAAGGGGGTGCCTTCCTTGACGCCCATGCGGCGGCTGAAGGAGCCGGCGGCGATGTTGCGCACGATCACTTCCAGGGGAAGGATGGAAACCTTTTTCACGTCGATGTTGATGTCGTCCACGTCCGCGACCAGGTGGGTCTTCACACCCTTGCTTTCCAGCATGCGGTAAATGACCAGGGTGATGGCCTTGTTCATCCTGCCCTTGTTTTCAAACTGGGCCTTCTTGGCTCCGTTTCCGGCGGTGGCGTCGTCCTTGTATTCCATGCGGAGGACGTTGGGATTGTCAGTCGTATAAAGGCGTTTGGCCTTCCCTTCGTAAATAGGTTCCATGATACGTGTTGCGCAGGGTTGAATGCGTGCGGGGATGTTACGCCAGACGTTCCGCACGGTCAAGCCGCAACTGGACGAAGGAAGGGGGCGCCTCCGCACGCCCTTGCGGCTATCCCATGGGGAAGGAATTGACAAGGGCCATCCAACCGGGCAAACCCGGTTTTCCGGTCTCTGGACTCGGGTCTTTTCCGGAGAGCCACGGAGGTGAATGTCTGAAATCCGGCACAAACCGGCGGCCATTATTCTTCTGAATGAAAAAAGCATAATCAACTTGCCACCTGTTTCCGCGGATGTTAGGAAGATGATTGATGTTCAAACTGGCTGCATGTTTCTGGACGGCTCTCGCTCTCACACTTCCGTCCCGGGCGGAGGACACCTGCCATTCCGATGTTGAAAGTTGGAGTACTCTAAGATGCCCGGTTCAGTATTTTGCCGTGGAATCCCAGAACAGCCGCTATTGGACGACCCTTTTTCCGGACAATCCGCCCTTTGCCTATGCGTGCCTGTACCTTCCTTCGTTTGACCGTGAATTCGGCTTTTATCTGGACGGGAACGAACTGTGCTGGGCCAGAGCCATCGGGCCATGCAGCATGCAGATGCTATCCCAGTTTCCGGTGGCGGATTTCCGGAGTCCCGGGATGAAACAGGCTGCCGTGCTGCTGACCTGCTTGCACTTTCCCGTTTTAGGGAATCTTTTGGAGGGATGGGACTGTGTTGCCGATACCGTAACGGAAGAAGACCCTTTTGCCGGGCGTAAAAGAAATATGGTTCTGAATTTCCTCCAATTCCGGGAATATCGTGAGCTCTCTGCCGCCTGGGTGGAGGCCGTGGTCAATCCTGTTCTTTACAGTCGCTTATTTGTTAAAAGAGGCCGGACGGCATTAAACCCTGCCGTAGCGGCTGAACTTCGCAAAACGTGGGATGAAGCGGTCACTCGCAGAACTTTCCCCATGGACCTGTACCGCCAGTACGTGACCGGGTGCGACGGGAATTACTGCTACTTCCGCGGGGAGTCCGGCGCTATGGCGGAAGACCTGTGCCGGGGAGAAGGCAGGATGAGGCCGGCCATGAGGTTTCTGGCCTGGGGATTGGCAGACATGGCCATGATGGATGATTTGACCCCGGCAGGGGAGCAATGGGTGATGAAGCAGTGCGCCGCCGTCCGGAAGTATGCCGCAGAAGCGGGTGACGAGCCGCCTCCCATGGTGTCCAGTGAATGGGTGGAGGGATTCAGTAAACGGGTTTGGAAACGAATGGAGCAGGAGGAGGCCGCCCGGGAACGGGAAAAAAGCATGCGCGGGGAGTTTGCAGCTGCGGAAGAGGAGCCGGAAGAAAAAGCGCCCTCCCCGTATTCGGGAGAAAAATATGTCCGTGGGTTCCGGGAGCGTTTTCTGAAGCCTTTGGGAACAAATCCCCTTTGGAAGGATTTGTTCCCGGCGGGGACGGAGGGGAAGCCCGCCGTGTGCTGTTTGCTTCCCGGGCGCGGCATCTGCGGTTTTTATCTGGATGGCCCCCTCATGGGGCGTGCGGAATCCCAGTCACATCATCCCTGGGAGGTTTATGACAGCTGGTTTTTTCACCGGGTACCGGAAAGGGAGTTATTCCCTTATGAGGGCATTCCGGATGCGGAGGGGGATTGTGAAGCCAGGGTGAAGAGGGAGTGGCTCATCGTCGGGAGGGAGATAGGCGGCATGATGGAAGGGTTGCTCACCGGGATTGCCAGGGGAGAGCTGGTGTCCGGAAAAGGGAGAACGGCTCATCACGTGGACGATACCGGCTTTTGCATCGTGCGCGGGGCTGACGGAACGGAGAGGATCATGTCTGCCGCTGATGCTGATTTGGGAACCGTGGTGGAGCTGATGGATTTATTGTATACCATGGACCTGCTGTTCACTTGCGATGAGGATTATTTGAAGGGAATTATTGAGAAGCGTGCCGTGCTGCAGGGAAGAACGCCGGAGGAAGGGGCGCGGGAATATCGCCGTGAAAGCGGCCTGTGGAGCAGCAGGGGTGGCCGGGCCTGGTGGTTTTAATCCGGGGCCGGGGGGATTTTCCCTGTGTCTTTTCCGGAAACGTCCGGGCTAGGGCTCCGCAGCGGAAGGGCCGGAGATGAATTGCCTTTATTAACTTGCCCATGGTATTCTACTGGTTTAAAAAAATACTGATGTTCAAACTGCTGCTCTGCTTCTGGATGACTTTTTCGCTGGTTCCTTTTCCATCGGCGGCAGATGAGGAGGTAGAAGAAGGAATGACTCTCATTTACCCGGCCCAATATTTCGCATGCGCTTGGGAAGAGGCCTATTGGGGTGACGCCGGCGTTTATTGGGAAATGCTTTTCCCGGAAAATCCCCCCTTTACGTATGCCTGCATTTACCTGGGGTCCTTTGACTAGGAGTTCGGTTTTTATCTGGACGGAACGCTGATGGTTCGGGCTTCTTCCCTGAATTTGAATCCTGCCCAGATGTATTGCAATTGGTTTTTTGAAGGAACCCCTGAAAGGCGCCTTATTCCTTATGAAGGCGAACCATTCTGGATGGATGCCGGGGGCGTGGGCCGGGATTATTCACCCAGGGTGAAACGGGAGTGGATGGATATGGGGAAGGGTTTGTCCCGGCTGATCATCCGGGTCCTGGACCATGCCGCTTCCGGGGAGATTGCCGCCGGGAAGGCGGCGGGGGATTCAGACCCGGATTCCCTGGACATGGTGATCATCCGCGGGACGGACGGAAAAAACAGGATACTGACGCCGCAGGACGAGGGGTTTGAAACCGTGGAGAAGCTGCTGGAGTGTGCGTACAGCGCATACCAGGACGAAAGCGTGAAGGACAGTGCGGGGTATATCATGAAGCATTACGATGTGTTGCGGGGGAAGACTCCGCCGGCGGGAGGGTGCCCCCGCAAAGAGTGCTTTGGAATCAATGGGAGCCGTTTTGACTGGTAGGCGGAAGGGGTTCAGGCAGCCCTTGATGCACTGGCCGTGTGCCTCTACGGGAATTTAGTCTTGATACCGGTAGGGGTGCGCGTATCATGCGCTTTAGTATGCACGCCGACTTGGAGAAATTATTGTCTCTGGGGAAAATCACCCCCTCTCTCGCTGAAAAACTTGATCGCATCGCACCTGGCCGTTACTGCTTCCATACTACCTGGGGCGCCGGCAAAGTCATTTCCTGGAACCTGGCCGCCAAAAAGCTGGTTATTGATTTTGAGGAAAATCCGGAACACGAAGTTGCCTTGGAATTTGCTCCAAAAATTTTGGAGTTCCTCCATGATGACCATTTCCTGGCCAGGCGTTATGAAGATACCGAATCCCTGATCAACCTGTCCGTGGACGATCCGGTGGAACTGGTGCGCGTCACCTTGCAGGGCTACGGCAATTCCCTTACCCCGGAAAAGCTGGAAGCCGCGCTGAAAGGCACCGTGATTGCCGCGGACAAATGGAAGAACTGGTGGGACAAGGTGCGCGCCATGCTCCGTTCCAACGTCCAGTTCATGATGCCTACCCGCAAGGGAGAGCGCATCACGCTCCGCACGAATATTCTTTCCCGCGCCCAGGCTGCCCTGGAGGATTACAACAAGGCCGCGGACCTGAAAGCCAAGGTGCGCGTGCTGGACGGCATCAAGATGGAAACGGTCATGACGGAGCCGGACGCCGTCAACGCCCTGGTTCAGGCGGTGGACGCCGACGTGCGCAACGGCGGAAGCCTGGCTCTTCAGCAGGTGCTGGAGCTGGCCGTGCTCCGGGACGACCTGATCGCCGCCGTGAAGAACACGGAAGCGGCCCAGGCCGCCTACCCCCTCCGTTCCATCGTGGAAGCCAATATCGGCGATGTGGAACGCTTCGCGGAAGTGCTCAATTCCATGCCCGCCGTGCGCCAGAAGCGCGTGTACGTTACGCTGCCCGCCGTCTTTGGAGAAGAGTGGACGCAGAAGGCGCTGGAGCTGTTTGACGCGAGCGGCGCCCGCGCCGTGGGAGAGATTGCCAAGTTCCTGATAGAGGAAGGGCATGACAAGGCCCTGGTCAAGCATTTGAAGCATGAACTGCTGCGCCAGACTCTTCCGGCTGAATCCCTCATCTGGATATGCCGCCAGCGGCATGACGCCTCCAAGCCCCTCTTCGGCCTTCCCGTCGGCATTGCGATGCTTTCCCTGATTGAACAGGACCACATGGACGGCGGCCCCAACCGCATGCTGCGCTTGAAAAACCTGTTTATGGAGGACAAGAACATCATCCAGGAAATGATCAAGGGGCAGGACGTGGCGGAAGTGCGCCAGTTCGCCAAGATGCTGTACAATACCTCCGCCTTCTCCGAACAGGACCGCGGTGCGCTGATGGCCCGCGTGATCAGCGTGTTCCCTGACCTGCACGCCATCGTGCTGGACGCCCTGGTGGATACCTCCGACAAGCCGGAACCGATTTTCGTTTCCTGGGACAGCCTGGAAGCCCGCAAGAAGGAGCTGGAAGAGCTGGTGAATGTGAAGATTCCGGAAAACCTGCACAACAAGAAGATTTCCCGTGCGGAGGGAGACCTCCGTGAAAACGGCGGCTACCAGGATGCCAAGGAAGTGGAAAAGGTGCTTAACCGCCGCCGTTCCGAACTGGAGCAGGCGCTGGCGCTGGCCCGCGGCACGGACTTTGCCGTGACGGATACCTCCAAGGCCGCCATGGGGATGAAGGTGACCCTCCAGCCCCTGGCCGGAGGGGATGCCGTGGTGTACACCATTCTGGGCGCGTGGGATACGAATCCGGAAAAGCACATTGTCTCCTATCTTTCCCAGGTTGGCAAGGAGCTGACGGGCAGGAGCGTGGGAGACCAGGTGAAGATCGTGCCGATGGACGGCGACAAGAAGAAAGTGTTCACCATTACGAAGATTGAAGCCGCTTTTTAATTTTTAAGAGAGTTGCTTTCCCTTTTGACTAAGGCCTTTAAAAAGGCTCCCCATCCTGAAAGGAGGGGAGCCTTTTTGTTGTTCATGGAAAAACTTTCCATTGTTTCACGGATTTAGAATCCGTGGTCAACAAAAAAGACCAGAGTTCGGATTATTATTTCATTAGTATGAATGCCTTAATCAAACAGACTATTGTTTGAATGGGCTGGACAATCTCTCCGGCAAAGATTCATTTTTCAAGGCACAAAAAATAAAACGGCTTATTTTCAATGAGATGCGCAGTATATTTTTTCAGATTTTCTTCTAACATTCATAACGGATTCTAAATTCGTTATTTGTCAAGAAATGGAAGCGGTGTTTCATCATTTCCAATCACATATCCCATTGACACCATGAAGAAAACATTATTCATTCTGGCAACTATGGTTGCGGCGGCGGTGGCGGCCGAAGCCTCCACCGTTCTGATCTCGTTCGGGATCAATTCAGGCAATGGCACCGCCGTTGTGGACGGCACGTATCTGGGAGAACCCGGACAGAAAGTGAACAAGATTTCCACGGGACAGAGTAATTCCTATACTTCCGGAACCTTGGTCACTACGGGGGGAGGAAGCACCGGAATCACCCTGACGACGGGAGGACTCTGCTGCGGAGGTCCCGGCGCCATGACCGATGCCGCTGCCAAAGGGTCCGCCCTGGGCCAGGGCAACAAGTTTTACGATGTTTTCGGCCAGGATATGACTACCGGCAATCCGATGGGGGGCGCGATCAATCCGATAGGCTCCGCGAACGGCAATTTCACGATGTCCCTGAACAACCTGTCCGCCGGCACCTACACGCTGACCATGCTGGTGGGACGCGGAAACAATTACGGTGCGGGCAATCCTTCTTCCTTCAGCCTTGACGGCACCGGAATCTCCAACATTTCCGCCAGCCTGGACGACTACTCCACCGGGTCCGGCGCTACGCTGAACGGCGCCACCGTCACGGGCAACACGCATACCGGAGACTGGATGGTGGTGACCTATACATTCGACGTGGCTGCCGACGGAACCCAGCTCAATATCCAGTCCCAGGGCGGAAGCGGCAGCATCAATGCCCTGGCGCTGGCCTCCGTTCCGGAACCGGCCACGGCCAGCCTCGGCCTGCTGGGCCTGGGCGCTCTGCTGATGCGCCGCAAACGGGCATAAACCCTGCCTCATTTTTCATCAAGCTCCGGCCGTTCTTCTACAAGGCGTCCGGAGCTTGATTTATTTACAGAACAGGCATGGATGGATTTCATGGCCTGTGCTTTTACATCAAACAATGCTCCGCAAACCGGAACCGGCATGGCCGTACGCATTCCGGACTCCGCGCACCGGCAAAACGGGCCGAGGGCTACATCTCAAACCGGTGCAGGTTCTCCAAATGGGAATACCCCATTTTTCTGAGGGTTTCCATCGCCTTGTCCGCCCTCTTGCCCGTCCGGCAATATAACAGAATTACGGCATTCTTGTCCGGAAGCAGTTGAGGAGCCAGCTGCTCCACCTCATCCACCGGAATATTCAAGGCTCCCTCCTTGTGGCCTGCGCGGTATTCCTCCGGGGTACGGACATCCACCAGCACGACATCGTGCGCGGCGTCATCCTCCGGAGACACCACCATGGCGGAGGAAGCCGGAACACGTTCCGTGTTCCTCCCCTTCAGCCAGACGAAGAGGGCCGTCAGCCCGGTCACCATCACCTGTCTC
>ENA-OZVN01000700-OZVN01000700.1-human-gut-metagenome-genome-assembly--contig:-NODE-700-length-10041-cov-4.489585_pt1 | contig 10041 bp, 10 predicted proteins | sample MGYA00243446_ERZ654047 | MGnify/ENA primary metagenome ERZ654047 (study PRJEB26926, sample SAMN06164884) | human gut metagenome | biome: ENVO:00009003; feature: ENVO:2100002; material: ENVO:00002003...
CGAGATCATGCCTAGTCTCGTGGGCTCGGAGATGTGTATAAGAGACAGCTGATGATGTGATTCCGTAAACAAGCACCGGGCCGGCAAGGCTGAACAGCTCCGCTCCGACACCCATCACAAGCCCTTCACGCTTATGTTCCATTGCAGGCGCAACGATCGAGTTTGCAAACCCTGTTATCGGAACGACCGACCCTGCGCCCGCAATTGCACCGAGTTTATCGTAAACCCCGATTCCCGTGAGCAATGCGCCTGCGAAAATCAAAACGATCGAAGTGAACGCCGCACGTTCCTGTTCCGCAAGGTTCAATACCGCCGTTCCGAAATCCCCTATAAGCTGCCCGATGCAGCAAATCGCACCGCCTGTCAGAAACGCAAGAATGCATTGGCTGAAGGTTTTGCTTTTCGGAGCTCTTGCGTTCACTGTTTCGCGGTATTTTCGGTGTTCAAGTTTTTCTTCCGGAGTGAGCCTTCGCCCGTGTTTTACCTCATTTGCCATCAGTTTGTTCCTCCTGCATTGCTGCCGCATTGATTATGAACGCGGGCAGTATAGGTTTTGTAGCGGATTTCCCTGTCATTGGTTCCCTGTTTCATGTTTTCATCCGCTCCGAATGCAGGCGGAAATATTGTGTTGGTCATGATGTTTTTTTCGTCAAACGGAATCATTATGCACCTCCGCACAGACAAAACTTGCACCGCTGAACATGGACTCCGCTTTTTCTTCATACGAGTATGATTGTCCCGCAAAATAAGCACCGAAAGCGAGTGCAAGCAGAATCAAAACAGCCGAAACAATGCGCCCCATACGCCCTCTTCCCGCTTTTGTCACTTCGATTGTTTTTTTATCATTCACCGCAGCACCGCTGCCGGCTGAAATACCAAATGTTTTTTTCAAAACACAAACCACCTTTCGCGGGCAACTTTTTTTCATCGCCCTTTGTTTGATTGTATTTTGCGAAAGATGTGAAAAAAATATTCATTATGAAACGCAATGCACCGCCGTATCCGACAGGCAGTGTTCTATTCCTCCGAAACAATGCGGCGCATTCTCAGCAGGGCACGTTTTTCATACTTTGAAATTGTGCTTTGGCTTAAATCAAGCTTCAATGCGGTTTCTGCCTGCCCGAAATCGCATAAGTAGCGTAGATAAATGATTTTTTGTTCAATTGGCGGAAGTTTGCCCATCAATTTCAGGGCAAGCATATTTGCATTTGACCTCTCCTCAAAGTTTTCCGTTTGCAAGGTATTATTAAACTCATAAAGTTTTGTTTTTTCTTCATCAAGCGAAACGCATACGGAAGGTAACTCGATGCTGTCCGCACGCGAACCTGAGTAATCCGCATTTGAAACTCTATCGCCGCTGTCAATATGCAGCCTTTCGACTGCGCTGCGCGGAAGACGAATCAAAGTGTTTTCGCGAATAAACCGACGTATTTCGCCCTCGATAAAGCGGAACGCATAGCTTGCAAAAGATACGCCTCGGGTTTTGTCAAAGCTTTTTGCAGCAATTATTAACCCAACCGAACCGGCCTGAACCAGTTCCTCCGGTTCCGCTCCGCGTCCGAAGAAACGCCTTGCAACTGCACGGACAAGCGGCAGGTTTTTCAAAATAAAACCGGCAAATTCATTTTCATCGGCATCGCAGTGAAATACATCCTGCGGAGAATTATCCGCCGTGCAATGCTCCCCGCCGTTTTTTTGTTCAAAGTTCATATCAATCCGATGTTCGTGCGTTTATGTTTTGCACATTGATACTCGGACGTATCGCTTTTATTATTCCGTGTGTCTGTTCGATTGTATTCCTGCCGGAAATGCATTCCGAATCATTTTCGCTTTTTTCATCGTGCAAGTCGCTTTTGCTGTCCGCAATGCCGTCGCAAACTGCCGAATAATCCGATTCCGAAAAGAATTTTTTAAGCGTGATACGAGTTCCGAGATCGCGTCTTGACACAACGTCAACATCATCCATAAACGCTTCCATAACTGCGAAACCCATTCCCGATCTTTCCCCGTCCGCATCGGTCGTGAAAAACGGCTGCCGTGCCTGCTCAATATTCTCAATACCGCAGCCGAAATCCGTAATTGAAATAACCAGCAGTCTTCCGTCCAGCCTGCATTCCATGCGAACCGTGCCTTTCTTTTTTTTGTATCCGTGAACTATCGCATTCGTGACCGCTTCGCTGACGGCGGTTCGCACATCCGCAAGCTCCTCAAGTGTCGGGTCAAGCGGCATAATGAACGCCGCTGCAACCGAACGCGCAAGTGCCTCGTTTTCCGACAGGCTCAAAAATTCGAATTTTACAGTGTTCTTCATGATTCAAGCTCTCCTTTGCCGATATTCCGCAATTGAAAAAATACCCGCCATACGCAATATGCGTTCGACTCTCCTGTTTGCATTGATGATCCTCAGCCGCCCGCCCCCTTTGGACACGACCTTATATCTGCCGAGCACGATCCCGATTCCGGAGCTGTCCATAAACGATACAGATTCAAGATCAAACGTCAGCAATTTATATCCGCCTCTTTCGAGTTCGGCATCAATTGCCTCGCGGATTTGTTTTGAATTGTGGTGATCGATCTCACCTGCAAGTGCAGCAATGAGTTCATCACCGCATTTTTCAATTGTCACATTCATTTTCGCTCATCCTCCATTGTCAATGAACTTTTCTCAATTCAAGCCGTTTTTTCGGAAATGGGCCGTGGAACGAACCCTTTTGCGCCCAAAAGCCCGGTCGGTGTGTTCCGGACGGCTTTTCAATCCGTATTTGCCGAATGCCGTCACTTTTCTAATGCCCAATCGTCGATTGCCTTATGTTTATCACTGTTATTCGCAAGCCGCAGTCTTTCCTGCATCGAATCCGGGCGCATTCTGACTTGTTTTGTCTTGTTGCAAAAATCGATAAAATGGGTTATGATAAATGCAGGAATCCGACGGCTGAAAGCGGCATTGCATTAATTCCGCTTTTCGAAAGTCTTGTTTTTGAAGGGAAATCGGTATGGAGCGCATTGTTTTCAACTCCGACGGCAAAAGTATGCAATATGAAATGCTCATCGGAACATCGCTTAACGAATTCGGCATTGAAATTTGCCGTTTTTTGCCCTGCGGCAGAGTGTTTATTCTGACGGACAGCAATGTTGCGCCGCTTTTTCTTGAGGATGTATCCGCCGCTCTCCGCGCATTCGGGATTGATGTTCTCAGCCTTGTTGTTTCGGCAGGCGAGGAGAATAAGCGGCTTGAAACAGTGCAAAGCATTCTTGCTTTTCTTTTAAAAGGCAATGCCTCCCGTTCGGACGTGCTGCTCTGTTTCGGAGGAGGAGTTATCGGCGATATGGGCGGGTTTGCTGCCTCCGTGTACATGCGCGGGATCAATTTTATCGCAATGCCGACAACCCTTATCGGCATGACCGACAGCTCCGTCGGCGGAAAAACCGGAGTGGATTTCTGCGGCGTCAAAAATGCAGTCGGCAGTTTTCACGCACCCGTGCTTGTTGTTTGCTGCACGGACTTTTTAAAAAAACTGCCTTTGCGCGAGCTGCACTCCGGCATCGGTGAAATAATCAAATACGCCGTTATCGGAGGCGACAGCATACTGAATCTGCTGCAAGGCGGCATTATTAACAACGCTGCGCTTATATCCGCCTGCTGCGAAATTAAACGTAAATTTGTCGAAGAAGATGAATTTGACAACGGCACGCGCCGCATTTTGAACCTTGGACATACCTTCGGCCATGTTTTTGAAGCGGCAAGCCGCTTTTCGCTCAGTCACGGCGAAGCTGTCGGACTCGGGCTCGCCGCTGCTGCGGATTTCGGTGAAAAACTCGGTTTCACAAAACGCGGCATCGCTCAAAAAATCATTTCACTGCTTCGTGAGCAGGGCTTGAAAACAAACTATGCGCCCTACTGTACCGAAACTGCCGCCGAACTGCTGCTGCATGACAAAAAGGGCGATCGCAGCGGCATCGATATGGTGTTCATCAAAGAATTCGGGCATGTGTTCACGCATCGCGTTTCAACTGAATCCGCAATCGCTTTTCTTAACAGTTTCCGTGTGTTTTGAGGCATTGTATATGAGCTGCGTTATTGTTTCGGCAAAAAAACTCATCGGCCGCATTGAGCCTCCCCCATACAAAAGCGAAGTGATACGACTTTTGATTCTTGCAGGGCTGTGCGGCATTCGGCCGGCGGAGTTCGTTCATCTTCCGAATAATTGCGGTGAGGATATCAAAAATGCCGTCATTGCCGTGAATGATGCTTTTTTTAATACCGATGCCGAAAGCGGAAAAGTATCACCTCTTTCGGTTCATGTCGGAGAATCCGCAACGCTGTTGAGGCTGCTGCTTCCTTCGCTCCTCCGACGGCACTCACAGGTTCGTTTTTTTGCCGGCTCAACCCTTCTTGAGCGAAATTTTGATGAATTCAAAAGCTGTCTCGGCTGCCGTATCGAACGGCACAGCGAGTTCATTGAATTTACCCGTCGTGCCGAACATATGCCGCTGTATTCATGCAGCGCAGCGGAGAGTTCACAGTTTGCAAGCGGCATGTTGATCCTGCTTGCGTCGGAAACTCTTTCCGGCATTCAAAACGAGTTTTTCGAACTCGAAATAACGAACCCGTCCTCTCGGCCGTATATTGAACTTACGCTTGATGTTATCCGCCGATTTGGGTGCCGTATTGAACCGAATGACAAGAGCAGGTACCATCTTGCTCACGGAACACTTCGCCCGCCTTTTGGGTTTCCGTCCGCGGCTGTTTATTCATACGACTGCTCCTATGCCGCAAATTTCATTGCCGCAAACGCTCTCGGGTCGGAAGTTTGCCTTCCTCCGCCGTTGAACGGCGAAAAAAAACAGGCGGATTTTGCGATTCGCAAATTCGTTTTCAAAGACAATATCGATATTTCCAACTCTCCGGATCTGTTTCCGATTCTTTGCATATTGTCATGCGGCAAAACAGGAAACACGGTTATTGCAGGCACTGCCCGCCTTCGCGGAAAAGAAAGCGACCGCGTGAACGCAATGCTTGAATGCATTCGTTCCCTCGGAGGAAGTGCCGAATGCGGCGAAAACAACATCATAATTCACGGAACGGGAACGCTCCGCGGCGGAACGGTTGATTCATTTCATGATCATCGCATCGTGATGGCAGCGGCAATTGCATCACTCATTTGCTCAAACCCCGTTGTGATTCGCGGCTTTGAAGCGGTGAACAAAAGCGCACCGCAGTTTTTTAATGATTTTCAGGCTCTCGGAGGAACAGTGGTTGAATACGTTCGGTAATATTTTTCGTGTTGAAATTTTCGGTGAATCCCACGGTCCCGCTCTCGGCTGCACGCTGGACGGACTTCCCGCGGGTTTTAAGCCCGATCTTGAAGATATCGCCTTTGAGCTTTCACGGCGGCGTCCGCGGCAAAGCATTGAGAGCACCGCGCGGCGCGAAGCGGACTCTTTTGAAATTCTTTCGGGTTTTTTCCGCGGCCGATTTACGGGAATGCCGCTGACCGCCGTTTTCCGCAATTCCGATGCGAAACCCGCAGATTACTGCGGTACCGCTGCACGTCCGTCCCATGCGGATTATGCAGCAAATCGGAAATACAGCGGGTATAACGACCCGCGCGGCGGCGGTGCATTTTCAGGGCGGCTGACTGCCCCGCTCGTTTTTGCCGGAGCGATTGCAAAGCAGCTTCTCCGTGAACACGGAATCCGAGTTTTCTCGCATGTTCTTCGTATCGGAAACATATCCGATTTGCGGTTTGAACCGTGCATGTGTGAGCAGCCGATGCTTGACCCGTTTTTTCCGCTTGTTGCCCCGAACAGGCGCAGTGCGTTTGAGGAGCTGTTTGAAAAGGCTGCCGCTGACAAAACAAGCCTTGGCGGAATCGTTGAATGTGCCGCATTGCTCGAACCCGAATCGGCATTTTTCGGCGAACCGTTCTTTGACGGTGTTGAAAGCATGATTTCGCATATTGTGTTTTCAATTCCCGGAATTCACGGAATCGAATTCGGTGCGGGGTTCGGTTTTGCGGACCTTGACGGTGCCTCGGCAAACGACCGCATTCTTTCGGGCGGAAAAACAAAAACGAACAATTCCGGCGGAATTAACGGCGGCATTGCAAACGGTATGCCGATCGTGTTCCGTGCCTGTTTCCGCCCCGTTCCGACTGTTATGCGAGAGCAATTGAGCATTGATTTTGTCACGGGCGAGGAAACTGTTCTTACTCCCCGCGGACGTCACGACGTATGCATACTCCCGCGCGGATGTGCCGCCGTCGAGGCTGCCGCCGCAATCGCTCTGCTCGATCTTGTTTTCAGGCAGTAACGAATTCTCTGCACGCCGTAATATCCCTATATGTAAATTATTCGATTTAAGGAGCTTTATTATGAACGAATTGGACGGTTTCCGCGCCGAGATAGACCGAATTGATACCGAACTTGCGCACCTTTTGGAGCTGCGGTTCGATTTGTGTGAAGAAATCGGGCGATATAAGCGCATGAACGGCTTGCCGATCGAAAACTGCGAACGGGAAAAAGAGCTCGTTGCCGCACGCACAGAGGGAATGCTTTCGCACCGGAGCGACGCCGTTGCAGTGTTCCGCATGATAATCCGAAGAGCAAAACGCATTCAAAAAGAAAAGCTTAATCTATATCTTGTCGGAATGCCCGGAAGCGGAAAATCACGCACGGCGCGACGCCTTGCAAGGGCAATTGAAAAACCCGTTGCCGACACCGATAAACTTATCATCGATAAACAGGGCATGTCTATTGATGAAATCTTTGATACACACGGCGAGGCCTTCTTCCGCGAGATTGAAAGCGAAACTCTGCTCGGCATTGCGGAACGCGGCGGACATGTTGTTGCAACCGGAGGCGGAATACTGACTGTTGAGCGAAACATCCCAATAATCAAAGGCAGCGGAATCGTTGTTTTTTTGAACAGGGATATAAGCATACTGCTGAACGCAAAAACCGCCAACCGTCCCTTGATCCGCGGCGGACGCGAAGCCGTGCTCAAACTTTATGCCGAACGTATCGAAACCTACCGCAAATGTGCAGATCTTATTGTTAATCCGGACAGCGCCGGCTGCATCGGAAGAATTCTCGATTATTATAAAAGAATAACCGAATGATTGGCTGCACTGCCGACTGAATTCCGCAATAAAGCAGCGTCCCGAAAATTGCTTGCAAATGCGGGACGCTGTTGATGTATTAATTGCTGCCGCAGCACCTTTCACAGCTGCGCTTTGCAGGCAGATTTACCGTGAATTCAATCAATCCATCCTCTGTATTAACGGCAGAAACGCTTCCCCCGTGAACACGAACTATCTTTTTCACAAGTGCAAGCCCGAGGCCGTTGCCTTCACGCTTGTGTGATGTATCTCCCTGATAGAATTTTTCAAAAATGCGTTTCAGCGTTTCATCCGACATCGGCTCTCCCCGATTGGCGATTTTAAAGCTGAGCATGTCATCTTTTTCCTTCAGACTTATGTATATTATTTCTCCTTCCGGACTGAACTTTATTGCATTGTCAATAAGGTTTGACCAAACATTGCCGAGCAGTCCTTCAACCGCACAAAACTCAATGCTGTCCATATCCATTTCAAAGCCGATATTTTTTTCACTCCATTTGTTTTCCAAAAGCAGAATGGATTGGCGAACCTGTTCATCAACGCGATAGCTGCTCAGAGTGAACGGTATTGTCTGGTTTTCGATTTTTGTTATCATCAGGATATTTGAAACCAGCGTTGAAAGGCGGCGCGTACTGACAACAATGCGCTCCGTATATTCACTTCGTGCCTCAGCGGACAAACTTTCATCCTGAAGAAGCATCGCATAGCCTTCAATGGAGCTTAACGGAGTTTTAAATTCATGCGAAACGTTTGAAACAAAATCGTTGCGCAGCGTTTCGACTGCATTCAACTCGTCAACCATATGGTTAAAATCGCTGTATACGCGCCTGATGATTTCAAAATTGCTCTTGGTTTCCAGCTTCACGTCATAGTCCCCGTTCGCAACACGCTGCATTGCTGTGCTTAACGCATTAACCGGGCGCACAATGTTTCCGGAAAGTATCACCGTTATTGCAGTGCCGAGCAGCAGGCTCAAAACTGAAATGCCTGCAAGCACCGTGAATATTCCGACCCGCTGCGCCGTCCATATTCCGAGCCGGTAAAGCACGAACGTTAAAGACATTGCGATAATCAGAGTGCATGTGAGTATAATAAACACCACAAGCGTGAAATATGTTCGTATTTTTTTCTCATTTTTCAACTGCTGTGCAATATCAATAACATCTGTTTTTTTTCGTTTTGAATTCTGTTTCCCGCCGCATGTCTCCGCTTTCTTTTCCGCCGCGCAGCCCGATATGCAGTTTTTCTTTATTTCATCATGCTCCATGCCGTTTCACCGCCTTGTAGCCCAATCCGCGTATGGTAATGATTTCAAAATCGTCATTATCCCTGAACCTGTCGCGCAGCCTGTTGATGTGTACGTCAACCGTGCGCGGTTCGGTTTCGCTGTCCAACCCCCATATATCATCCATTAACTGCTGACGGGTGAATATTCTTCCCGGATATGCGGTCAATTTGTACAAAAGCATGAATTCTTTTTGCGGCAGAACCATGCTTTTGCCGTTTGCTGTCACCGTCATTGAGTCGTATTCAAGCACGGTGTTTCCTATTGTTTGCCTTCTGTCGCTGATCATTTGTGCACGCCGCAGCAAAGCGCCCACGCGCAGCACCATTTCGTTAACGTTCACGGGTTTAACCATGTAATCATCCGTTCCCGAAGCAAAGCCCATCTGCATATCAACAAAAGAATCTTTCGCCGTGATCATCAGAATCGGTATCGTAATCCCGCTTTCGCGCAGACTTGAAGCCAGTTCATAACCGTTCATATTCGGCATCATAATATCCGAAATGATTAAATCAACATATTCCTTGTCCAGCACGTCAAGTGCCTCCTTGCCGTCGGAAACACATATTGCCGAATAACCGTGAAGAGTCAGAACACGATAGAACAATTGCCTGAGCTCAATATCATCCTCTGCAATAAGAATCTTAAACATAATTGTCAGCTGCCTCGCTTTCGTTTGAAATAAGCCTGAGAACTCACTTTTGGCGCAGAAACTGCGTGATTCGCGGTTTTTTCTGCAAATACAGACTCAAATCAATATTATTTCTGTTACGTTTACAATTACCTTTGTTTTGACGCGGCTTCCCGTCCGCTGCTTCCTGTGCCGTGTGCACTTTCAAGGGGCGTTTTCCCATCGTCAGTATTATTTTAGCACAAAAACATCAAGCGAATATTAATTATCGCCCGATTTTTGAAAAAAAGAGTGTTTTTTCGGCAGAGACGTATGCTGTTTTCTTTTTCGACACAATTTGAATATCAACCGCTGTTCACACTCGGTTCACAGAAAGTTTGCGAAGAAGGATTAACATAACATCAGGAAAAGGAGGCAACCGCAATGAAAAGATCTTCCCAAACAGAAAAAAAGGTTTTCAGCTCTGCAAACGACTTTGAAAAGAGACCGGCCGCCAAGAAAAATTGTGCGGATTACGGTTTTTGCGCCGCGCAGATTTTTATTGCATTGACCACAGCCGTATCACTTTTGTTCGGAAAGAAACTCGGCTGGAACCTTCGCGAAAACATGCTTATCTGCATCATGACATCCGTTCTTTTGTTCAGTCCGTGGCTTGCCGAGCATGTTCTCAGGGTTTCATTCCCGCCGATTCTGAAACTGCTGTTTATGCTGTTGATAATGGGCGGACCGATTTTCGGCAAGATATATAAATTTTACTATATAATTCCGTTTTGGGACAAATCGCTGCATGTCTCATCCGGCTTTCTTTTTGCAGTTATTGGCGCAGTGCTGCCGGACGTTTTGGACAGCGGCAACAAAAGCCATTCGCAGGCACTGAAGCTTGTGTCCGCTCTCAGCTTCACACTTGCAATTGCCGCCGTGTGGGAATTTTACGAATACGCCATGGACACGTTTTTCGGAATGGATATGCAGCAGGATATCTGTCTCTTATACACATCTCCGAG
>ENA-OZVN01000736-OZVN01000736.1-human-gut-metagenome-genome-assembly--contig:-NODE-736-length-9770-cov-5.483582_pt1 | contig 9770 bp, 6 predicted proteins | sample MGYA00243446_ERZ654047 | MGnify/ENA primary metagenome ERZ654047 (study PRJEB26926, sample SAMN06164884) | human gut metagenome | biome: ENVO:00009003; feature: ENVO:2100002; material: ENVO:00002003...
CAGCGTCAGATGTGTATAAGAGACAGATATATTCATTTTATACTCAAAAAAATGTTGAAATTCGTATGGTCTTGCGGTATAATGTACGTGAGCGAGCGGGATAATACTTGGCTCTGTGCGTTTTCCCGTCTCCCATTCACTCGGTTGTGCGTTTCGGCTCGGTCAGCAACGTGCGCTGAATAGCCTGAATCTACGGACTATATTCACACCCCAAATTCTCTCAATTCAGTGTTAGTTTTGCCCCTTTCCGGCGCCGCCGTTTTCCGCAGTGCTGCGGCAATGCCTTCGGGCTGCTGCGGTTCATATAAAGTTTGTTTTTTATTTTTAAAATATTCAGGAGGTTTTTCAATGAAGAACATCAAAAAGCTGTTCTCTCTGCTGCTTTGCGGAATCATGCTTTTCGGCATGTTCCCCGCGTCCCTCTTTGCAGCGGGCGGAGACACGGGCGACGGTTCCGGAACCATATCCGAAACGTTCGTTCCCGAAATCACATGGAAGAGAACGTTCGAATACGAACATCGCCATGACACTGCTGCAAATCAGCATACAAATCTCGGCGGACTTTATGCGGGCGATAAAACAGCTTATCTTTCAACGGAATCCAAAACGGAAAACAGTGTAACCACATATAAAAATAAGGTTCATTGGGACTGGGCGACCCTTTCCGGGCATTTTAACGGCAGAACCGATGATGTTGACGATTCCGCACACAAAGTTTGGGACTACGGTCACACCGATGTTCAATACGCCGACCCGGTGAAGGATTCGATCACCAACCCCATCAACAGCTCATCCAAGATCGGCGGCGTCGGCATCATTCCCTATGCCCCGAGCGCAAGCGAGCAGGCGATTTTTGCGGCAACATGGAACAACAGAGCCGCTCAGAATTTCACAGCTTCCAGTGTTGACGGAACTGGTATATATTATTTAAGCAACTATGTTTCCGTCAAGAAGGGACAAATGGATATAGGCTACGGCAGAAGAGACAATGATGGAACCAATCAAACCTTCTCCGGCAAGTCCTACACCGCACGCAAATTTTCCGGTTCTTTCGTGTGGCCCGAAGGTTACACGCTTTCCGACTCCATTGAACTTATTTCCAAAAACGACTCCTATTATCAGAAGATTTATGACGAAATTGAAGCCGATCCCGACCTTAAAGCGGCTTTCGGCGGCAAGAAAGTTGTTGCAATCAATGATGATATGTTCGTGTTCGTCTATAAGGACGGCGAACAACTGACTGAAAACAATTACCGCGATTATCTTGCATTCTTTGCAGGCACGGCGGGCAAGGGCGTTTGGTCCTGGCCTAATGCAAGCCCTCAGGATACCAACCACGGCGGTTCCGGCTCCGGTTGGGGCGGCGAATGGAACGTTACCGAACCTGCAACCTACGGCGACAAATATGCTTCAAAGGCATTTTACAAGGTTCTTCCGAATCTTGACACCGCCGGTGCGGACAGAAGCAACTCCATGCTCCCCGAAAAGCTTATCGGAAAAGAAGCTACAAGCACCACGACGGCAACCGCCGGTATGATGGCGCTTTCCGATTACTGGTATTCCTTCATGGACGGCAACGCAATTTCCACCGTTCTGAACAACAAATACGGCACAACCGGCATCAATGCGGGCGACACCGTTCATATCGACATTTACTGCATCGATATGGACAAGGTCGGCGGTATGGACGAGCTTGAAATCAGGCTCACAAGGCAGAAGCCCACAACTTCAAGCGTTACCGTCAGGTATTGGCTGAACGCAGTCGGGGCAACAACCGACGGAAACTATCTCGGTTCAACCATAATGACCGGTCAGGAAATCGGTTCTCTGATCACGCTTGCAAACGGTACGGATGTTAACCAGCTTAACCATAAGCGTGCCGCGGCGATCACGGAGAACAACGGCGGCGATGTTTCGGACGGCAGTCAGCAGGCACCCGTTCCGTTTACCGTCAAGGAGAATTCCGAAGAAAACATCATCGATGTTGTTTATCTCCCCGCCGGTGCGGAGATCGTGCATTTTTATGCGGGTAACAAAACCTATGCCTATACCGGACAGCCCTTCACGGTTTCCGATGTGACAATCAAACAGGGCAGCTATGCGGACATTGTTGTTGAAGATTCTGTCAACACAATAACGCAGCCGCTCAATGAACCCACTCAATACTGGTGGCAAGCCAACTATGCTAAAAGGTTTACAGCAACGGAGACCCAAACCCTCCCCGGTATTTATCCCGTGACCTTCAGCCAAAAGCCGATAATTGTTAATGACCAGAATTCCAATCAGCATTTGACCAACTACACGGTTTACACCCATCCGGGTTCGCTTACCATTACCTATGCCCCCTCGGCAAAGGTATTTACCTATGACTTTGGCGTTCAAAACAGCTACTCCGAACTTTTGAACGATGTTGAAAAGAACGCAGAGGAAATTAAGGTTCTTGACTCTTCAAAGACCTATGTTTCCTATAATAAATCCACAAACGCCCTGCTTTACACTCCGCAGAGCGTGAACAGCGGTGAAACCATTGACCTTGCGCTTGTCTTCGCAGGCGGCTATCAGGTCAAAAAATCCATCACCTTCCTTCCCGCCACAAATGTTCTTTACGAAGAGAACTTTATGACCAACGGCGGGACGCACGGCGAATGGATACCCGAAGGCACAAACAACACCGCGACCGTTGTTAGGGACAACGAAAACAGCGTTTACGGCTATGCCGATGCATACAAAGGCTTTGCCACCTACAGCAACGGCGGCGCACTGAAAGCAACCCTCGATTTGAAAGGCGGCAAACGCGCCTACACGACCGATGCCGTTGAATTCAGTTTCAGCGGAACGGGTTTTGACATTATTTCCGAATGCGGCACCGATACGGGACTTCTTCTCGTTGCACTGTCCAAGGGAGGCAATCCGTTCAAGGTTTATATCGTTGACACCTATTTCTGCGGCGATAACAGTATTGGCGGCAATCCCATTATCACGGGCCCCGGCATCCTTGATTATCAGGTTCCCGTTGTTCGCGCAATGAATCTTGAACGCGCAGATTACAGCGTTCGAATCCTCGGCTACCTCACCAATACCGCCGGTGCGATCGTCGGCCCTGCAAGCCCGACACCTTGGGACGGCGGCGAAACCGGTGCGGCAGGCAGTACGCGCGGAGCGAACGGTATTGACACGAACCGAATCCTGCGCGAAGCGGGACTGAAGGAATTCATCGGCTGCGAAGTCGAAACCTCCTTCATGGACGAAAACAGCGTTCTTAACGGCGGCACGGGCATTGCGGCAAAGAACAGTCAGAACAGGACTTTCGGCAAGCGCGGCGAAGAAACCGCACAGACCGCAGACGTCTATCTTGACGCATTCCGCGTTTATAAGCCCCTTGCAGATGAAACGAAGTACGTCGAAAACGAACAGGGTCTTGCCTACGCTCCCGTTTATGACTATGTTAAGAACAGCGCGAACTCGATCGGATCTGAAATTCTTCCCAACTCCATGGTCTATGTTGAATATGACGGAGACACCGGCATTGCAAACATCGCGAAATATCAGGATCGCGGTCCGCAGAACGAGGTCTATCTCACCAACGGCAACTATATCGGATTCGTTCTTGAAGGTTACACCGGAACCGAAAAAGTTATGATCAGTGCAAAGGCCGTTGCCGGTGAACCCGTGCTCGGTTATCTCGATACAAATGCTCTCGAAGGCGCGAGAATCTCCTCCGGCATGAAGATGACCGAAATGTACTATGATGTTACGGCTTACGTACGTCCGTACGACAGCACGAAGTATGTGCTTGTTCTCGGCAATATTGCCGATGTAGCTGCGGAAACAAGATCCATCCTGTCCGTAAGCGGCATTAAGCTTGCAAAAGACATTACCCCCGCCACAAGCACACAGATCGCGGCAGATATTGCAAGCCTTGTTACCCTTGCATATCAGCCCGTTGAAGAACCCGTGTTCACGCCCGAAAGGTTCGAACTCCACTACAGCGGTCGCGCACTTGCAGGTTGGTTCACAAGAATCAGCGTTAAAACATCCACGGATGTTGACCATGTCAGCGTTTACAGGCTTGCGGACGACGGTTCACTTGTTCCCGTACGCGAGAACATACGCCCGATGAACAGCCTGTTCACCTATTTCGGCTGGATGGATTACTACGCCTTCAGCCTCACCGTTCGCGCTCCGCGCCGCGGAATGACGGATACATATTACATCTTTGCCTATGATGCAAACGGCGTTGCGAGTGAGCCCGCAATTGCTTCCATCACCGGCAGATAAGGAGAACACCCGTGAAAAAGACTTATGTAAAGCCCGAACTCGATGTTATCGAGTTTGACCTTGGCGAGGCGATTGCAGCCTCTCAATGTGTTGCACAAGCGTACAATCACGACCGCAACAGCTGCCAGCTGCTCCCGCCGTTCGATACGCTGTTTCCGGGACAGGATGCAAACTTGTTCGGCACAGGAGAGAATCAATGCGGTGTTACCGTTGAAGGCTACTGCTACTTTACAGTGAACGACACAATGGTATTTGCGTCCTAACACCACCCACCGACGCGTCTGCGCGCAATGCGCGCAGACGCGTTTTGAAGTTTTTGAGATGAAAAAGCATTTTTTCTATCGTTTTCGTTTTGCGGGCAAAGTTTTCGAGATTCATTCGGAAGCGGAACTTGATGTTGATGCGCGAAGTGCGTTGTTTTGGGAGACTGAATACTTTGAAAGCTCCGAAACCGCTGACTGCGTAATTCAAGTTCGGCGGGCCGAACCGCCTGCCGCCTGCGGAAAACTCGTTTATGAAAACGCATTCTTCAGGCTGTTTGAAAGCGGCGAAGGCTTTTTGCAGCAAACGCTTGACAGAGCCGCGCTTGAGCGCGGGGAAAAGCGCGCAATGCTTGCTTCCCGCTTCGGCGGCGCGTTGAGCGAAAGCGCACTTGATGTTAATGCGCTCAACATTGATAACGCGCTTAATATCGAGGTTTTTCTTCCGCAGGATTTTCCGCCGGAGCAGGAGTGTATGCAGCAGATTTGGCAGAGCATCAACCTGCCCTTCCAACTGCTGCAAAGGGGCATTTTTACCCTGCATTCCGCAGCGGTTCAAACCCGATTCGGAGCAATACTTTTTTGCGGGCGTTCCGGAATCGGAAAATCCACGCAGGCGAATCTTTGGAAGGAGTATGAAAACGCTTTGATTCTCAACGGGGATCGATGCGCTGTCGGCTTTGTTGACGGCGCGGCAAATGCTTTCGGACTGCCGTTTTGCGGCACAAGCGGCATTTGCTTAAACTTTTCTCTGCCGATTGCCGCAATTATTTCGCTCGGACAGGCTCCGGAAAACAGAATCACCCGCCTTTCGGGTGTTCGCGCTTTGAGGGCAATTATGAGCAATATTGTCGGGCTTTACGGCGGAGCGATGCGCGAAAGCCATGCGGAACTCTTTTTCCGCGCGGCAGAGTGCATTCCCATTTTTGAGCTGCACTGCACGGCGGACTCCCGCGCGGTTCAGTTGCTGAAAGAAACACTGGAAGGAGGTGAATGAAGTGAAATATGCGGAGTATGTGAACAGGCTTTTTGCAAAGAGCGCAAAAAGGGGCATTCCGCTTTCCGGAACGTTTGAGCTTACGGCGCGCTGCAATCTCCGCTGCCGCATGTGCTATATCCATCGCGAAGAAAATGACGGCGAAATCAAAACGGACGAATTTTCCTCGGAGGAATGGCTGAACATTGCAAAGGAAGCGCAGCAATGCGGCATGTTGTTTTTGCTGCTGACCGGAGGCGAGCCTTTTATTCGGCCCGATTTTGAAGAAATCTATCGCCGATGCCGTGAACTCGGCATTATCGTTTCAATAAACACAAACGGAACGATGATCGGCGAAAAACAGGTCGAATTGCTCCGAAAGCTCCCGCCGCAGAGGGTGAATATCACGCTTTACGGAGCATCCGAAGCAACCTATGAAAAACTTTGCCGCAACGGCAGTGCTTTTGAAAGAGCCTACCGTGCGGTTGCAATGCTCACGGAAGCGGGTGTTCCCGTCAAGATAAACTATTCTGTAACACCGTACAATATTGGAGATCTTGACGCTGTTGAACGCTTTGCAAATGAGCATAATCTGCCGCTGCAGGCGGCAACGTATATGTTCCCGCCCATTCGTGCGGATGAGAACTCCGAAATTTCTCCCTGTAAAATCGGCGAATGCGAAACCTGCGAAAGGTTCACGCCGGAGGAATCCGCTGCCGCAAGGTGGGCGCACGAGCTGCGAACGCTTGACCCGGCGATTATTGAAAAACGTGCGGAAGCTGTTGCACTCAACACGGATATTCCGTCTGCCGAAACGGAGTGCGGCGATATTCCGACGGAGCGTATACGCTGTCGTGCGGGAGCTGCGGCGTTTTGGATCACATACAACGGGCAGCTTCGCCCCTGCGGAATGATGCGCGAACCGTCCGCTTCGCTGAAAGAACGCGGATTTTCTGCCGCATGGAACGACATTCGGGCAATGCGCGAAAACATCATGGTTCCGGCAAAATGCACCGCTTGCCGTTTTCGCAATATCTGTGAAGCTTGTCCCGCCGTTTGTTTTGCCGAAAACGAGCGATTCGATGCAGAACCGACCTTTATGTGCAAAAAAATGGACGCATATACACGGCTTGCAGCAGAATATCACAAAAGAAGATAATTACGGAGGGAGCTTATGCAAATAAGCAAAAATTACGTTTTAAGAACAATTGCCGGAGACAACCTTTTGGTGCCGCTTGGGGGAAGCAGCACGGAAACAAAGGGAATGATTTTGCTTAATGAACTGTCGTTGTTTGTTTATGAGTCAATTCAAAAAGGACAAACGGAGGATGAAATCCTTTCGCACATTCTTGATGAATATGATGTTGAGATCCCTCAGGCAGCGGCTGATTTGGGTGAAATTATCTCCGAGTTCACGAAACTGGGCATAATTAAATGATTTAAACCGGGCTTTACCGCATCATTACGGTTTAAATTTGTTTAAGCAATCCATCAGTCTATTATTGAAAGGAAAATAATATGAGGGTAAATACGATAAAAAAAATCATCGCTGCAATTCTCGCCGCAGTGTTATGCTTCGGCGTTCTGCCGTCACGGAGCTTTTTCAACACTCTTTCCGCCGTTGTTAAGGCTGCGAACGCGGATTCGCTAAACGAGGCCTATGCGGACGGCACTTCGCTGATGCCTATCGGCCCGGCATTCACGGTTGACACGCTGCTCAGCTGGGAACCGACAAACGATCCGGATTCCGACTACTCAAGATCCGTTGTTCCCCTTGCAGACAGATACACGGGATTCACGGTCAACGACTATGCAAACCCCGATGCTAAACTCATGGTTTGCTCCCTTGCAAACTCCAAACACGATGCAACAAACGCACAGGGACAGGAAAGCTTTTCAAGCTATGCCTTTAACTACTGGCAGTACGCAACCTCCTTTGTGTACTGGTCCGGTTCAAAACGGGGGCAAGTCGTTGTGCCGACAGGTGAATTCACCGATGCGGCGCATACAAACGGCGTTCCCGTCATGGGCACGATTTTCTTCGACTGGGGCGGCAATTCCTCCGTTGTGGAGAACTTTGTTCGCAATTACAGAAGCGTTGCGGACAAGCTGATTGAAGTTATGGAATATTACGGCTTCGACGGTTATTTCTTCAATGAAGAAACCGGCGTCGACTACACAACCGCCGGTAATCTCAGAAGCATGATAGCATATATGCGTCAGCAAAGGCCGAACATGCTTATCGGCTGGTACGATTCAATCACCGACAGCGGCAATCTCAGCTATCAGGATGCCGTTAACGGCTACAACAGCGGCTGGGTTTCCGCAGGCGTTAACGAGTTCTTTATGAACTACAATTGGACGACTCAAGATGTCAACACGACCGTTTCCACCATGCAGAACCTCGGCAAAAGCCAATACGAGGCCTTTGCGGGGCTTGATGTTCAGCAGAACTGCATGAACACATATTTCAGCTCAAATTATCTGCTCAACAACAGCAACAAATTGAAGCTCTCTCTTGCTCTTTACTGCCCGAACTCCACAATGGGTCTTTCCGGTGACGGTGCGGATTTCCACGAGGTTGAACGTCAATTCTATGTCAACGGCGGCGACCCCAGAAGCACTTCCTCAAGCGGCTGGGCGGGTATGTCAAGGTTCTTTGCCGACCACACGACGATCATTTCTGCGCCGTTTGTAACCAACTTCAACTCCGGCCACGGAAAGGCTTTCTATATTGACGGCGTCAAATCCCGCGATGCGGAATGGAGCTATCAGTCCGTTCAGGATGTTATGCCCACATGGACATGGATCATCGATTCCAACGGACAAAAGCTCAGCGGCGCATACGACTTTGAAGACGCATACAACGGCGGTTCTTCAATCAAATTCTACGGTTCGCTGACGGCAAACAAGCCCAATAATATCATGCTTTACAGCACGAATCTTGACATCAACGGCAGCACAAATATTGCCGTGACCGCCAAGAATGACAGGGGGCTGATGAAACTTGTTGCCTATTACGGCGACAGCAGCACTTCAAGCTATGCAAATTGCGAAAAAGCAACTTTTGCCCTTGATGCAAGCAGCGGCGGCTGGACAACAAGCAATGTTTCCCTCGCTTCCCTCAGCGGCAAAAAGCTCTATGCGATCGGCTTTGAAATCGGCGGCACAAGCAATGTTTCCGACTATCAGGTCAACATCGGCAGGCTTGCCGTCACCGATTCCGAGGCGGCTGCTGCAAGCGCAAGCAATGCAAGGCTTGAAGAAATCATTTATCTCGACGCATACACCGCCGAAGCGCGCATCAAGTGGAACGGCAATAACGCCTCCTCCTACGAGATTTACAGGCTCAATGCGGACGGCACAAGAACACTTATAATGGAAACGCCCAACACCGCGTATTATATTCCGAACCTTGTCCGCAACGATGACCAGGCCGATGTTACCATCGAAGTCGTTCCCGTAAACGCAAACGGTGTTCGCGGCGAAAGCTCCCGTTTCACAATCGATTGGCCCTATGAAAACGGCGATACCGAAAAGCTGAGCGATGTTACCGTTCCCGTAAACATCTGCCCCTTGGCCGAAGTCACCGGCTATTCCGCACAGAATGACGGCGAACCTGCATGGAAGGCCATTGACGGAACAAGCGAAAACGGTTCCAAATGGTGCGCCACTAATGCGCGGAGCGGCTGGATGACGATAAAACTCGACCAACCGCGAACCATCAAACGGATTCGAATTGAACACGCCGAATACGGCGGCGAGGCCCAGGACATGAACACAATTGCTTTTTCCGTTCAGTACAAAAGCGGAAACAATTGGGTAACAGTATACAGCACAAACAGCAACAGTTCGGATGTCACCGATGAACTGATCACACCCGTCACCGCACAGGAATGGAGACTCTATATCTCCAACAGCGGCTCTTCCGCATGGGGTGCTATCCGAATCTATGAATGGCAGATGTTCGAAAGCACCGAGCGCGAACGCAGCGACATTGTGCTCATGAAGTTTGCTTCCGCAAAAAACAACAAGGGCGCAAGCGATACGTTCAGTCTCACCCATGCTCCGACGGGCAGCACGGTTCGTCTCTATCTGCGTGACGCAAACGGGAACTACACGCAGATTGCTTCCAAAGAAGCTCAGAGCAGCACAGTCAGCTTCACCGGCCTTGATTACGGCAGCGATGCAGGACGCGTGTTCTACACCTGTCTCTTATACACATCTCCGAGCCCACGAGACTAGGCATGATCTCG
>ENA-OZVN01000745-OZVN01000745.1-human-gut-metagenome-genome-assembly--contig:-NODE-745-length-9703-cov-4.894797_pt1 | contig 9703 bp, 8 predicted proteins | sample MGYA00243446_ERZ654047 | MGnify/ENA primary metagenome ERZ654047 (study PRJEB26926, sample SAMN06164884) | human gut metagenome | biome: ENVO:00009003; feature: ENVO:2100002; material: ENVO:00002003...
AGAGACAGCTTCTGCGGTGGGGGACTGCGGTGCGGGTGTTCCGTCAGCCGATGCGGGCTGCTTCTGGCACGCTGCAAAGGAAAAAACGGTCACGATTGCAATTGAAAATGCAGCAATTGCTGCAAGCACTTTCGCCGAGCGGCGAACGATTGAGTGGTTGTGTTGCGTCATTGTTGTTCATCCTTTCTGAATTTCGGTCAATGGAGAAATATTCGGTTCGAACTCTCGATCCAAGTGAATTATACATCAAATCAAAAAAAAAGAAAACGGTTTTTGCACCTTTAGAACCGAAATAATAAACTATATTTTATTAAGGCAAAACTGTTAACGGCAAATGAACCGGCATTGCCCGCGTTGTCTTTGACAGATGCGATATTTTGCGGTATAATAACGTGAATTCATGTGCCTCGCGCAGCGGAACAGGGGGAATGAACGTTCGTCCGTCGGCGCGGGGATGGAAAGGAACAAAATGATGACACAAAAAAGGTTCAATGCGCTGCTTTCAATGCTGCTTTGTGCGGCGATGCTGCTGAGCATGGTCGCTATGCTTTCGGGCTGCACTCGTTCGGGAAAAAATGATTCCCCTGCTTTGCAGCACAAAATCCTGCATTATTACAGCGAGAAAGACAGCACTTCATACTTCTTTGTCGACGGCAAAAAACTTGAAGATCGCATCGGGAGCGGCATCAGCACCTTCCTTTCGGTTGACGGCACGTCCGCAGCCGTGATCGCTGCAACGGCTCTGTATCGCGTTGATGCAAACGGAATTATTCTCGTTTACCCTGCCGCCGTAACGCGTGCGGTGCTTTCCATGGACGGGAAAAGCATCCTTTTCGCAACGGCAACGAAGGCATTTTTGTACAGCAGCGACACGGGCGAAACGACCGAGTTCGAAGGCATTGAAGCTGAAACCGTGCTGAGCCTTGCGCTTTCCGAGGATGCAAAAACAGCCGCCGTGACCGTCGGTCAAAAGGGCGGAAGGACGGCGACCTATATCTGTTCCGAAGGAAAGGCCGAAAAGAACAGCGAGGATACATATGCGGTTGCGATTTCAAACGGAGCGGAGCGCATGTATTGCCTTGAATATGTTGACGGCGAGCTGACAGGGAGGCTGCATTTTGTTCAGAACGGCAAGGATTCCGTTATCAGCACCAATGCGTCGCATTATTTTGAAGTAAATCGGGATGCAACCGAAATAACTTTTGACGTTAAATCCAAAACGCATTACAGCGCAAAGGGCAGCGAGGCAAAGCAGCTTGTTGATGCTTCCGCGCTTTCGCTTGCGGGTGCGCAGTATTCAACGATGGGCGGCAGCGAATGCACCGTTCTGCTCAAAAATGCCGGCAGCCTGTTCAACAGCATGTTCTACACCGAATACAATGCCAAGGATTCGGACGGCAACCAATTCGTTGAATACGATTTGTATTTTGTAAATTCCTCCAAAAAGGCTGTGAAGCTTGTCGGCGGTGCAACCCAATTCACCGTTCAGCCGGACGGAACAAGCGTTTACTGCGTTGTTGACAGCAGTCTTTACACCGTTTCCGCATTCAACCCCAAAAAACCGGAGCTTGTTGAAAGCAATGTTTATGCTTTCGGTGCGGATGAAGGTTTCAAGAACGTTTATCTGACCGATATTTACGGCAATGTTCGCCTTAAAAAGGACGGCGCGGCGAAGCTTTCGGACATCATTCTGATGAACATTTCTCATTCCGCAATGATGAACAACGGCACTCTGCTTTGCATCGGGCTTTATGACAACGGCGGCACTCTTTGCAGCATTAAGGGCACCGAGAGCAAGATTCTTGACGAAAATGTTTATTATTTTGAAGTTTACGGCGATGTTGCCGCTTATTACAAAAAAGCCGGCAGCAAGGACGGGCTTTATGACGTCTATATGTCCGAAGACGGCGAGAATTTCACCCTCTGCGTTGAGCAGGCGGCAATCGGCGGCAAGGCTTCCTGACGGCTCGGCAGCGGTTTTTGAATAAAATCCGCAAAAGGGATCGGAACAGCCTGTAAAGTTTCATACAGAGAATCTGCAATCCCTTTTGCATGGCGGCAGTGTCGTGCAAAGGGGGTTTTTAAAGCAAAAGATTCTGCTTTTGAAATTTATTTACGTAATCAGAAACAGTTTTTAAAATATATTGAATTTGGGTGCAATATTTTGCGGTCGCCGTGCATTAACATGGCGAAAGGAAGGAAAGGAGAAACAAAATGCTGATATTAAGTGCAATTAATCCGGAACAGGCACTTTCCGACGATGAAGCGGAGCTTATGGAACTTGACCTTGCCGCTGTTGCAGCAGGCAGCACGGAAGCGTTGGAACGACTCTATAACACGGCTAAAGCGGCGGTATACAGCTATTCTCTTTCCGTTTTGAGGAACGTTCAGGATGCGGAGGATGTTCTGCATGACTGCTTTGTGAACATCTTCACCGCTGCGGCGGGTTACAGGCCGCACGGCAAACCCATGGCATGGATAATCACCATTGCTAAGAACCTCTGCTTTGCAAGGCTGCGGCAGCACAATCGACAGGAACAGCTTCCCGATGAGGACTGGAGCGAGATGCTGGCGGACAATGCCGGGCTTTCAAATGAGGACAGGCTCGTTTTGCGGGAATGCCTCGGCAGGCTTTCCGAAGAGGAGAACAGGATCGTTGTTCTTCACGCCGTGGCAGGGTTCAAGCACAGGGAGATTGCTTCCGTTACGGGAATGCCGCTTGCAACCGTTCTTTCAAAATATCGCAGGGCAATCGCGAAGCTCCGCGAAAACCTTCAATAACAAAGGAGAGAAACAACCATGAAACACAACGAACAGGAAATCAAGGCGATGGTCAAAAAGGCATATTCGGCGGCAACCCCCGATGTGCTTGAGTCCGTACTCTCCGACTGCAAAAAACTGAAAGGAAGAGTCACACCCATGAAAAAGAAAAACTATCTCAAAAGCATCATTGCGGCGGCGGCCGCGGTAGTGTTCGTGCTTGCAGGCGTTATCGGCTTCGGCACATATCAAAAGGCAAACAAAGTCGTTTCAACCGTTGCGCTGGACGTTAACCCCGGCATTGAGATCACAATCAATGCAAAAGAAAAGGTGCTTGACGTTAAAGCGATGAACGATGACGCAAAAAAAGTTATCGGCGACATGAACTTTAAAGGCAGCGATCTGGATGTTGCCGTGAACGCGCTTATCGGCTCGATGCTGCGCTGCGGTTATCTGAGCGAAATCACAAACTCCATCCTTGTCAGCGTTGACAGCAGCGATGCGGCACAGGGCGAAGCCCTTCAAAAGCGAATTGCGGCTGAAATCGAGGCGATTCTGAATCAGAACGGCGGCGGTTCGGTTCTGAGCCAGACCGTGAGCCACGATGCAGAGCTTGAGAAGCTTGCGGCGGAATACGGAATCACCCTCGGCAAAGCGAAACTGATTCAGCAGATCACGAGCGCAAGCCCGCTGTATACCTTTGAATCCCTTGTTTCCCTTTCCATCAACGACCTGAACCTGCTCATGAACTCCGGCAAACTTAACCTTGGCGGAATTGACCGCAGCGGCACTCCCGCAAGCGGCGCATATATCGGCGAAGAAGCGGCAAAGCGCATTGCATTCGAACATGCGGGCGTTGCCGAAAGCGAAATCACCGAATATGAGTGCGAAATGGACTATGAGCACGGCAGAATGGTTTACGATATTGAGTTCAGCGGCAGCGACAGCACGAACGGCGGTTATATCGAATATGACTACCATATCGATGCCGAAAACGGTGAGATTCTGAAGTATGACTTTGAACACGATGATGACCACCATGCAACCCCCGCGCCCGGCAGCGAATACATCACAAGTGAAGAGGCGATCGCATTCGCTCTTGAACGCGCAGGTCTTGCACGCAATCAGGTAACGAACCTGAAAGCTGAATTTGAAACCGAACACGGCATTGCGTTGTACGAAGTTGAATTCGATGCAAACGGCTACGAATACGAAATCAAAGTTAATGCAGCGGACGGCAGCATACTGAAGTTTGACAGGGATTATGACGATGACCACAACCACGGCGGTCATCACGAAAACCCCACGGCAGCACCCACGGCAGCACCCACTCAGGCTCCCTCCGAAAGCTATATCGGCACGGAGCGTGCAAAGCAGATCGCTTTCAACCGTGCAGGCGTTTCCGCAAGCCAGGTAAAGAACCTCAAGGTTAAGCTCGATACGGACGACGGCAGGGCGATTTACGAAATTGAGTTCGATGCGAACGGCTATGAATACGATGTTGATGTTGACGCAGTGAACGGCAATGTTGTTGACTTTGACAAGGATGCGATTGATGACGATGACGACGAACCCAAGCCCACTCCCGCACCCGCAGGCGATTATATCGGCGCGGAGCGTGCAAAGAAGATCGCTTTCAACCGTGCAGGCATTTCCGCAAGCCAAGCCGAAGAGCTTGAAGTTGAGCTTGAGCGAGAGGACGGCAGGATGGTTTATACCGTTGAGTTCAAGGCCGGCGGTTATGAGTATGAAGTTGAAATCGATGCGCTGACCGGTGAAATTCTTGACTATGACGTTGAAAGGGACTGATGCGGCAGGTTTTCGGATTAACGGAGCGGGAAGAATGACCCGAGCCGAAGCAACAAAACAATAAGGATGCGTCAGTATGGAACGGCAAAGGCTGCCGAAGCGGCCGATGCCGTTCCGTTTTTTGCTGCAAATGCTCCGATGTGAATGCTCCGATGGAAATGCTATGAATGATTATATGCGGTCAAATGCGGGGCACAATCACTTGAAAATAAACAAAGGCGGCGGAACGCTGTATAAAGAGAACGTTCCGCCGCCGGACAGTATTCAATTTTGATAAGTCGGAAACCGAACCCTCGCTGCACGGCAGGTGTTCAGCCGGCGTAAAGCTTATCTGTCGGGTTCAATAAGGCCGAAGTTGCCGTCTTTTCTTGCATAAATGACGTTGATGCGATCGGTTTCGGCGTTGGTGAAAACGAAGAAGCTGTGTCCGAGAAGTTCAAGCTGAAGCATGGCTTCTTCAACACTCATGGGTTTCATGCTGAACCTTTTCACGCGGACAATATGCGGACCCTCGTCCTCATCGTCGTAATCATCGTATTCGGGGGAAGCGTCGTCATAGCGGAGAGATTTCTCAAGCCGCGTTTTGTGGCGGTGAATCTGCTTTTCAAGCTTTGCAATAACGTTGTCGATAGATGCATACATATCGCCGGTGGATTCTTCTCCGCGAATGATGCCGCCCTGATAGGGGATGGTAACCTCAACAATGTGCCGGTTTTTTTCGACGGCCATGGTGATAAGAACCTCGGTATCCTCGGGAAAATAACGTTCGAGCTTTGCGATTTTTTTAAGAGCCAAATCACGCAGATATTCGGAAACCTCAATGTTTTTGCCTGTAATCGTGACCTTCATGGTAATGTACCTTCCTTTCAACGGATGCTGCCGCATACGCTGCAAAATGCTGCAATGTTTCTGCGGCTGCACACTCTTTTCTTGGGAATGCGTCGAACGAGTTGATTTTTGGGAAAAGAATTCGGGTTCGGGTTTGTTCGTGCCGTTTCCCTCGTTGACCTTCTCCTGAAAAGCAACCCTTACTCGGCATTTCCTTAGGTGCAGATATATTATACAGGAAGAATGCGAATTTGTACAGTACTTTTTTTGTATCTTTTGGCAAAAAAATGTGAATTATTCGGTTCATTCTCCGCAAAGCCGCAAAAATGGGAGGAAAAACGCCTGCCGGACTGCAAAAATCTTAATACGGACATTTTTTTGAAATTGCCCATATACGCTGCTGCGGCACAATGCGAGTGCTGTATATGAAACCTGCGGATAAGGACCGGTCACGGAAGCAGGCAAACCGAACATAATATATCGAATTAAATAAATTTTTTACGTCCGTCCTGTGTTGACTTTGATGTCTTGTGCAGTTATAATAAGATTAGTATGGGTCTTGCCGAAAAAGAAAACAAAGGTCTGTTAATTTAATGAAATTTCGCGTTAAAAGCACATTGAAATACTCCGTACAGAGAATGACTCCGACTAAGGCTGTTCGAATTGCGCTGCTTGTGATAAGCGATGCGCTGATACTTAATATTGCTTCTTTTTTGGCACTTTGGGTCAGGTTTGAATTCCATTTCGAACAGCTTGTCCGTGAGACGGAATATTTAAACAATATCCTCCGTTTCGCACCGTATTACACGGCGTTCGGACTCATTGTTTTTGCATTGTTCAAGCTTTACACAAGCCTTTGGCAGTTTGCTTCAATAGACGAATTTTTAAAAATAATCCTTGCGTGTTTTATTGTTGATGCCGGGGGCTATGCGGGAATGCATTTGATGCATCTCGGCATTCCGCGCAGTCATCCCGTGCTGAACGGAATATTCATTGTAATAATGATAACCGGTGTGCGTTTTTCATACAGATTTATGCGCCAATACAGGCGGGCAAACAACAACTGCAGGCGGACGATGATAATCGGCGCGGGGCAGGCAGCGACGGTTGCCCTGCGGGAGTTCCGCGCAAGCACACATTCCGAAAACAAAGTCGTTTGCCTTATCGACGATGACAAGTCAAAATGGGGACAATATCTTCTCGGCGTTAAGGTTGTCGGCGGACGCGGCGACATTCTCGGCGCTGTCAAAAAATACGATATTGACGAGATTATTATGGCAATGCCGTCGGCAAGTATCCGTGTGCGCAGCGAAATTCTGGATATCTGCAAGGACACCCCGTGCAGGCTTAAAACGCTTCCGGGTATTTTTCAGCTTGCAAACGGCGAGGTCAGCATCAATAAAATCCGCAATGTTGAAATTGAGGATCTTCTCGGGCGCGAGCAGGTTCGCGTTGACCTTACCGATATTTGCGGCTATGTCGGAGGCAGAGTGGTCCTTGTTACGGGCGGAGGCGGCTCAATCGGAAGCGAATTGTGCAGGCAGCTTGCTGCGCATGATCCCAAAATGCTGATTATTTTTGATATTTACGAGAACAATGCGTACGATATTCAACAGGAGCTGCGTGCGGCGCATCCGGAGCTTGAGCTGATTGTTCTTATAGGTTCGGTTCGCGATAAACAGCGTGTTCGAGATGTTTTTTCAAAATATCGTCCGGAGCTTGTTTTTCATGCAGCGGCGCACAAACACGTTCCTTTGATGGAAACAAGTCCGAATGAAGCTGTTAAAAACAATGTTTTCGGCACGCTGAATGTTGCGCTTGCGGCAGATGAATTCGGAGCGCGCCGAATGCTGCTTATCAGCACCGACAAGGCCGTTCGACCGACGAATGTGATGGGCGCAAGCAAACGCATATGTGAAATGATAGTTCAAAATATCAACAACCATTCAAAAACGGAGTATGTTGCCGTTCGCTTCGGCAATGTTCTCGGCTCGAACGGTTCGGTGATTCCGCTCTTCAAAAAGCAGATTGAAAAAGGCGGACCCGTCACGGTCACGCACCGCGACATAATTCGCTATTTTATGACGATTCCTGAAGCGGTCGCGCTTGTTCTTCAGGCGGGCGCATACGCAAAGGGCGGAGAGATTTTTGTTCTTGACATGGGAAAACCCGTGCGCATTGACGATCTTGCACGGAACATGATACGCCTTTCCGGCTTTGAGCCGGAGCGCGATATTCAAATTGTCTACACCGGCCTGCGCCCGGGTGAAAAGCTTTACGAGGAACTGCTTTTGGATGAAGAGGGCATCAAAAAGACTGACAATGCACTTATATATATCGCAAAACCGATAGTGTTTGACGAGGAGGCTTTTGCCGAGGGCATGAAACGCCTGCGTGAAGCCTGCAATGCGGAAAACACGGGGAATGCGGCGGACATCCGCGTCATTGTGAAGTCAATTGTGCCGGAGTATCACGAGAACAAAATGCATTGATAAAACGGAATCGGAACAAAATTGAGCAATAACAAACAGAAACCCGAAAGTGTTAAATTCGGGTTTCTGTTTTCGACATTAAATCTCTGTTATGCAGGCATTGATTTGAAAAAGCTCAGCTTTTCAGCACCTTTTCGATATAGGAGCGGAGCATATCGCAGTCGCTCTTCTGCACGGTTCGGGTCGTTTTGCCGCGTGCGAGAAGCTGATTGCCGCCGCCTTTTCCGTTCATGATGCAATTTACGGCGGTGCAAAGTTCGCGCATGCTGAGCTTTATCGCCGCATCTTCCGTGCATGCCATGCAGTAATCGGTTCCGCCGGCATTCGGCGCAAACAAAAGTGAAACGCAGGGCACGGTGCTGTCTTTTTTACAAAGCTCGTCCGCCGTGAGCTTTAAATCGTTGGCGGTTGAGCCGTCCATAACGGAGCATACCACGGCGATGCCTTTTATGCGTTCCGCCGTTGAAAGCAGACTGACGCTCTCGGCAGAGGCAAGACGGCGGCTTTTTTCGCGCAGCTCGCTTTTTGAAGATGCAAGCTCGTCTGCCTGTTTGCGAATTGCGGCGGGCAATTCCTCGCGGGAGGTTGAATACTGCTTTGCAAGCGCGGAAACGATGTTTTGAACCGTGCGCACTGCTGCGGTCGCTCTGCCTCCGCAAACGAGCCAAAGCCGCGTTCCTCCCTTGTAATGCTGAGCATCGGTGAACAGAATCGTTCCGACACCGCCCGTTGCCGCAAGATGCGTGCCGCAGCAGGTACAGGAATCGATTTTTCCGTTGTCGATATAAACAATTCGTACAGCTTTTGCGGGCGGCACGGGTTCGCAAATGTTATTTTGGGGTTTGTCGGATTTTTTATTCTTATCATTTCCGACAGCTTTATCGGATTTTTTCCGCAGAGTGCGTGTTGACGCATCCTCCGGAGTTGTAACTTCCGTATGCACCGACAGATTTGCACGCACGGCAGCATTTGCAGCACGCTCAAGCTCCTCAAGCTGAGCCTGCTCAAGAGGAATATCGAAATCTATCGTGCAGTAATCCGCTGCCATGTGAAAACCAACGTTCACCGCACCGAACAGCTTGTTCGCAAGCCCGGAAACAATATGTTCTCCGGTGTGCTGCTGAGCATGGTCAAGGCGGGTGTCAACGTCAAGTATTACACGAACGATTGTTCCCACAGGAATTTCAGCATCACAAAAATGAATAACGCTGCCGTTTTCGGTGTGGGCATCGGAAATTCGAACGGTCTGCTCCGCTGCGGAGTTGTCGGGCCTGAAAACAATCGAACCCCTGTCGGCAGGCTGCCCGCCGCCTTCGGGATAAATCATTGTTCTGTCAAGTATGATTTTGTACGCGCCGCTGCGCTCATCTTTTTCACAGGAGAGCACCGCCGCACCGCATTCGGTGATAATGGGAATCGAGTAATAAAGCAGTTCGGTCATTTTGAGTCACTTCCTTTAAATTAGTAATATACAAAAATACTGTTGATAAAAATATATTTATTTTCGGTTCTTTTTCTTTAAAAAACGATGCCGCAATCGTGCAGCCGAACCGAAAAGGCGCAGAAGAGCGGGACGCAGCGGGAACAGAAGCCGCCACAGCGCGGCGGGGATTCTGTATGCGGGGGAATTAAAATCAAGCTTGTGTCCGCCGCGTATGCGTGCTTCGGCAATGCCGAGGAGTTCGCCCGTTCGTTCGGATTCATCGGAATCGTTAAGACTGCCTGAATCATTCGGCTGTTCCGACTGCTTTGAAAGCGGAATAAGCCCTGTCTCTTATACACATCTCCGAGCCCACGAGACTAGGCATGATCTC
>ENA-OZVN01000752-OZVN01000752.1-human-gut-metagenome-genome-assembly--contig:-NODE-752-length-9663-cov-4.444213_pt1 | contig 9663 bp, 7 predicted proteins | sample MGYA00243446_ERZ654047 | MGnify/ENA primary metagenome ERZ654047 (study PRJEB26926, sample SAMN06164884) | human gut metagenome | biome: ENVO:00009003; feature: ENVO:2100002; material: ENVO:00002003...
GGAGATGTGTATAAGAGACAGCACATGCCCTGGCAGCTTATGTGAAGGAAATGGGATATACCCATGTAGAGCTTATGGGAATCGCAGAGCATCCTTTTGACGGTTCCTGGGGATATCAGGTGACCGGATATTATGCACCGACTTCCAGATATGGAACGCCGCAGGATTTCAAGTATATGGTGGATTATTTACATCAGAATAAGATTGGAGTTATCCTTGACTGGGTACCTGCACATTTCCCGAAAGATGCCCATGGTCTTGTGAACTTTGACGGAACCGCAGTATATGAGCACGCAGATCCGAGACAGGGAGAACATCCGGACTGGGGTACCAAGATTTATAATTACGGACGCCCGGAGGTTAAGAACTTCCTGATCGCAAATGCCCTTTACTGGGTGGAGGAGTGCCACGTAGACGGACTTCGTGTGGATGCTGTTGCTTCCATGCTTTATCTTGATTATGGTAAGAAGGATGGAGAATGGATCGCAAATAAATATGGCGGAAATCAGAATCTGGAGGCTATTGAATTCTTTAAGCATCTGAATACAGTAGTTCTTGGAAGAAATCATGGAACTGTGATGATCGCTGAGGAATCTACTGCATGGCCGATGGTTACAGGGGATGCAGAGAAGGACGGACTTGGTTTTAGTCTGAAGTGGAATATGGGATGGATGAATGACTTCCTGGAATATATGAAGCTGGATCCGTATTTCCGTAAATTTAATCATAATAAGATGACTTTCTCCATGTCATATGCATACAGTGAGAGATATGTATTAGTTCTTTCTCATGATGAGGTGGTTCATCTGAAATGCTCCATGCTTGAGAAGATGCCGGGAGAGTTACCGGACAAATTCAAGAATTTAAAGGCTGCCTATTCATTTATGAACTGCCATCCGGGTAAGAAGCTTCTGTTCATGGGACAGGAATTCGGACAGCTTCGTGAATGGAGTGAGGAGAGAGAACTTGACTGGTTCCTTCTGAATGAAGAGCCACACAAGGAACTTCAGAATTATGTGCATGATCTCCTGACTATTTATAAGAAATATCCGGCACTTTATGCCGGCGATAATAATCCGGAAGGATTTGAGTGGATCAATGCGGATGACGGGGACAGAAGTATTTTCAGCTTTGTGAGAAAGTCTCCTACAAAGAGAAACAATATTCTTTACATAGCTAACTTTACACCTGTTGACCGTCCGGATTACAGGGTTGGTGTTCCGAAGAAAAAACAGTACAAGCTGATTATGGACGAGAATGGACTTCTGGAGCAGCCAAAGACATTTAAGGCAGTGAAACAGGAATGTGATAACAGAGAGTTTTCCTTCGCATATCCGTTGCCGGCTTATGGGGTTGCGATTTTTACATATTAATTTTGAGGGATGATTTCAGGGTATATGTGAATATCTGAGAGAATTATTGTCAGGGGCATGTTATTTATTTGACAATATTGCAGGGTAAGCCCGATAATATATGAAAAATTCGTGAAATATAAATAATTGCTTTTGAAATTTATCTGCGTTATAATTATCGCGAACACAAGGAATAGAGAGAATAATGGTTTCCATGTTGAAAGGAGAATGAACATGAAAGTATCTAACATTAAAGACATCGATAAATTTTTTTCTGTAGTTGACAGTTGCGAAGGCAGAGTAGAATTAGTAACAGGCGAAGGTGACAGACTGAACCTTAAATCTAAATTATCCCAGTATGTATCTCTGGCAAACATTTTCTCAGGCGGAGAGATTCCGGAACTTGAGATCGTTGCTTATGAGAAAGACGATATTGATAAATTAATGAGCTTTATGATCAACGGTTGATCATTAGTGTATACAGGCGGGGGCATGATAGTGAATCATGCCCCTTTCTTTGATGTGAACAGGCAGGTTGTTCTGAAGGTATTGAACAGCTGCAGGATATCTGTAAACCAGGGGGCACAAGTGTTTCCTGGTCAAAATGCGTTGATGGCAGACTTGAATACATTGGACATCTTATGTATAATGAGTACGTTACAGGCAAATATATAAACAGACAGATAATGATGGCAGTTCCAAAAGTTATTCTGTTTGTTCATAAAAATGGCAGAATATAAAAAATGACGGCTATATGGCAGTTATTCAGAAATATAAATTTTAACGAAGAGGAGAAATAAGACAATGGCAACTAAGATTGATATTATTTCCGGTTTCCTTGGAGCCGGTAAAACTACATTGATTAAGAAACTTCTGAAAGAGGCTTATGCAGATGAGCAGGTTGTACTGATCGAGAACGAATTTGGTGAGATTGGTATTGACGGTGGTTTCCTGAAGGAAGCGGGAATCCAGATCCGGGAAATGAATTCCGGATGTATCTGCTGTTCATTAGTGGGAGATTTCGGCACTTCTCTGAAAGAAGTTGTGGACAAATATCATCCGGACAGAATCCTGATCGAGCCATCAGGTGTTGGTAAACTTTCAGATGTTATCAAGGCAGTACAGGGTGTTCAGGGAGATGTGGATATCGTTCTGAACAGCTATACAACTGTAGTTGATGCAAAGAAGTGCAAAATGTATATGAGAAACTTTGGTGAGTTCTTTGATAATCAGGTTGAATATGCAGGTGCGATCATCATGAGCCGTACAGATATCATTGATGAGAAGAAAGCACAGCAGGCAATGGAACTTCTTCGTGGAATTAATGCGAAAGCTGCTATCATCACCACTCCGATTGAGAAACTGGACGGAAAGAAAATCCTTGAGGTTATGGAGAAACCGGTATCTCTTGAGGAAGAACTGATGTCTGAGGAAGAGGTATGCCCGGAGTGCGGACATGTACATGAACATGGAGAGCATCATCATCACGATCACGACCATGATCATGAATGTGGCTGTGGACATGATCACGAAGAACATGAACATCATCACCATGACCACGACCATGAATGCGGCTGTGGTCATGATCATGAGGAACATGAGCATCATCACCACGATCACGACCATGAATGCGGTTGCGGACATGATCATCATGATCATCACCATCATCACGCAGATGAGGTATTTACAAGCTGGGGACGTGAGACGATTAAGAAATACACAAGAGAAGGTCTTGAGAAGATGCTTGAGGCTCTTTCCGCTTCTGAAGATTACGGTATTATTCTTCGTGCAAAGGGAATGCTTCCTGCAGAAGACGGAACATGGATTTATTTTGACATGGTTCCGGAGGAAACAGAAATCCGTGAAGGTGCACCGGAATACACAGGCCGTCTCTGCGTAATCGGCTCTAAACTGAAAGAAGATAAACTTGCAGAATTATTTGGGCTTGCATAATGATCATGAGGAAGCAACGATTTATGGCAATCCTCTAAAATACTGCATCTGGATTCAGCTCATCGGAGTATGAAATCCTGTGTCATAGATGCGCGACTGAATGATTTCGGCAGATAATAACAGAATCAGAATAAAGATAAAGGAATAAATTATATGATGGATGATATCAGAGTTCCCATTTATTTGGTTACGGGATTCCTGGAAAGCGGAAAGACTACTTTCCTGGATTTTACATTGCAGCAGGAGTATTTTGCCATTGACGGCAAAACTCTGTTGATCCTTTGCGAAGAAGGCGAAGAAGAATATGATATGGATAAACTGAAACTTACAAACACAGTTGTGGAAGTGATCGAGGATGAAGAAGATCTGACACCACAGCGTCTGGCTGCCATGGATATCATCCATCAGCCGGAGCGTGTTGTGATCGAGTACAACGGAATGTGGCTTGTAAGTAAGTTTGAGCAGATGGAGCTTCCGGAAGGCTGGGGCATTGAGCAGGAGATTACCTGTGTGGATGCAACTACTTATCAGGTTTATATGGCAAACATGAAATCTCTGTTCATGGATATGATCAGAAATACAGATATGGTTGTATTTAACCGCTGTAAAGAGGGAGATCCGCTTCCTGCATACAGACGAGGAATCAAGGTCGCAAATCAGAGTGCAGAGGTTATCTTTGAAAATGAAGAGGGCGAGATGGATGACATTTTCCAGGATGAGATGCCGTTTGATATCAATGCACCGATCATTGAGATTCCACCGGAAGATTATGGTATCTGGTTTGTGGATGCCATGGATAATCCGGATAAATATGTAGACAAAATTGTCCGCTTTAAAGGACGTGTCATGAAACCACGTGGAATGGGAAGTAAATTCTTTGTTCCGGGACGTGTGGCAATGACCTGCTGCGCAGATGATACCACTTTCCTTGGATACGTGTGCAGAAGCGATTATGCACCGCATATCAAAGAGGGCAGCTGGGTAGAAGTAACAGCGAAGGTCGCATTTGAGAACCGTACAGAATATCAGGGTGAGGGCATTGTTCTTTATGCAAGTGATGTGAAAGAATGCGAGCCGCTTAAGGAAGAGATGGTATATTTTAATTAATTATCTTAGCGTGTGTTTGAAAAATGCTTTCCGTAAGATGTGCGTTACAATTTGTAAGATTGATTTTTTAAACACACTTTAAAGTATGTAAAAAATAAATTTGACATCAGGACAGGTATGGTAATTCCGGAAAATGGTGTTAAATTAAGCAGGAGACACATATATGTATTTAGTAGTTGGCCTGGGAAATCCCGGGAAACAGTATGAAGCAACACGCCATAATATGGGATTTGATACCGTTGACCGTCTGGTAGAGGATTACAATGTCCCTCAGGGTGGTGTGAAATTTAATGCCATGTACGGTAAAACCATGATCGGCGGAGAGAAAGTGATTCTTATGAAGCCGCTTTCTTTTATGAACCTGAGTGGCGGTCCTGTTCGTGAGATGGCGAATTATTTTAAAATTGATCCGGAATCAGAGCTTATTGTTATTTATGATGATATTGATCTGGAGCCCGGGCAGCTTCGCATCCGCAAGCAGGGAAGTGCGGGTGGACATAACGGGATCAAAGATATTATCCGCCAGCTTGGCACAGAGAAATTTCTCCGTATCAAAGTAGGAGTTGGTGCAAAGCCGAAGGGATGGGATCTGGCAGATCATGTACTTGGCAGATTTTCCACAGAAGACAGGAAACTTGTGGATGAAGCAATAGCAAAGGCGGCAAAGGCTGTGGATATCATAATCTCACAGGGTACAGATGCAGCCATGAACGAATATAACAGAAAAGTACCTGTACAGAAATAAGCAGACAGGAAACAGATGATTGTTCAGCAAAAGGTATAGAAAGCGGTAACTGGAAACAGAAGCCGCTTTTATTACGTCGAAGGATCATGAGGGGTGAAGATGAAAGCATTTTTAACACCTCTGCAGGGGCTTGCAGAGTTTGAACAGATTAAAGAAAAAAGCAAAACGAATAAGGGAATCCTGCAGGTTTCGGGGTGTATGGAATCGCAGAAATCTCATCTGATGTACGGACTTTCCGGGATTGCGCCTTATCGTCTGATCCTGGCGGAGGACGAACGCCGCGCCAGAGAAATTTATGAAGATTACAGATTTTATGACAGAAAAGTGTATTCTTATCCTGCGAAAGATCTTCTGTTTTTTCAGGCAGATATCCATGGAAATCTGCTGATACGTCAGAGAATGAAGGTCATTAAGGCGTTACTGGAAGAGAAAGAACTGACAGTTGTTACAAGTATTGACGGATGTATGGATTTTCTGGAATCTCTGGGAAAGATAAAAGAACAGCTGATTCATTACGAAAGTGACAGCACCGTAGACATAGAACAGCTGAAGAACCAGCTGGTGGCTTTAGGTTACGAGCGGGTAGGACAGGTGGAAATGCCGGGGCAGTTCTCTGTGCGTGGCGGTATTGTGGATATTTACTGTCTCACTGAGGAAAATCCATGGAGAATCGAGCTTTGGGGAGATGAGATTGATTCTATCCGGAGTTTTGATCCGGAGAGTCAGCGTTCTCTGGAAAATCTGGAAGAACTTACGATCTATCCGGCGGTGGAGCATATAGGGGACAAGGATATGGTTTCCTTCCTGGATTATTTTCCGGAGGAAAGAACCATAATCTTTCTGGATGAACCAAACCGACTGACTGAGAAAGGCGGGGCTGTAGAAGAAGAGTACAGACAGAGCCGTATGCACAGAGAGGAAAAAGGCAGCCGGAATCTGCCGGAAAACTGGCTTTGTTCTTTTGAACAGCTTCAAAAAGAACTGAATAAACGCAACTGTATTTCTGTATGTGCGCTGGAACCGAAACAGGCAGGCTGGAAAGTGCGGGAGAAATTTTACCTGGAGGTAAAATCAATCAGCGCTTATAACAACAGTTTTGAACTTCTGGTAAAAGATCTTCATCAGTATAAGAAACAGGGATACAGGATCGCGTTGCTTTCCGGTTCCCGCACAAGGGCCGAGAGGCTGGCAAAGGATCTTCAGGAAGAGGGACTGGCAGCCTTTTATGGACAAGATTATGACAGGGAGATCTGTCCGGGCGAGATCATGGTGGTTTATGGCCATGCAAAGAAGGGCTTTGAATACCCGTTGATCAAGTTTGCGGTAATGACAGAATCTGACATTTTTGGACAGGAACAGAAAAAAAAGAAGAAAAAAAATTACAGTGGAAGCCGTATTCAGGATTTTGCGGAGCTTTCTGTCGGCGATTTTGTTGTCCATGAAAAGCATGGTCTTGGTATTTACCGAGGAATTGAAAAAGTTGAAGTAGACAGGATCGTTAAAGATTATATTAAAATTGAATACAGAGGCGGAAGCAATCTCTATATTCCTGCTACTCAGCTTGACTGTCTGCAGAAATATTCAGGGGCAGATGCTTCAAAGGCTCCGAAGCTGAACAAACTTGGTACTCAGGAGTGGAATAAAACAAAGAGCAAGGTTCGTGGGGCAGTTAAAAATATTGCAAAAGAACTGGTAGAGCTTTATGCAGTGCGTCAGGAAAAGGAAGGATATGTCTGTGGTCCTGATACTGTATGGCAGAGAGAATTTGAAGAAATGTTTCCATATGAAGAGACAGAGGATCAGCTCAGTGCTATTGAGGATGCCAAACGTGATATGGAGAGTACCAGGATTATGGACCGGCTTATCTGCGGGGATGTGGGATACGGCAAAACAGAAGTGGCGCTGCGTGCCGCATTTAAGGAAGTACAGGAGAGCAGACAGGTAGCTTATCTTGCACCTACAACGATCCTTGCGCAGCAGATTTATAATACCTTTGTGCAGAGGATGAAGGAATTTCCGGTACGTGTGGAACTGTTGTGCAGATTCCGGACCCCGGCACAACAGAAGAAGGCAATCGAAGATCTGAAAAAAGGTCAGGTGGATGTGATCATTGGAACGCACAGAATCCTTTCCAAAGACGTACAGTTCAAAAATCTTGGCCTGTTGATCGTTGATGAGGAACAGCGGTTTGGAGTTACGCATAAGGAAAAAATCAAGCAGTTAAAGAAGGATGTGGATGTCCTTACACTGACTGCAACGCCCATTCCCCGTACTCTTCATATGAGCCTGATCGGAATCCGGGATATGAGTGTCCTGGAGGAACCTCCTATGGACAGAATGCCGATCCAGACATATGTTATGGAATATGATGAAGAGACAGTCCGAGAGGCTATCAACAGGGAATTGCGCAGAGGCGGACAGGTTTATTATGTTTATAATCGAGTGACGGATATTGCAGATGTTGCCCTGCGTATTGCGAAGCTGGTGCCGGACGCAAGGGTGGATTTTGCTCATGGCCAGATGAGTGAGAGGGAACTGGAGAATGTGATGTATTCCTTTGTAAACGGGGATATTGATGTGCTGGTTTCCACCACGATCATTGAGACAGGGCTGGATATTTCCAATGTAAATACTATGATTATCCATGATTCAGACAGATACGGGCTTTCTCAGCTTTATCAGCTTCGGGGAAGGATCGGGCGTTCCAACAGAACTGCCTATGCGTTTCTGATGTACAGAAAGAATGTGATGCTGAAGGAGACGGCTGAGAAGCGTCTGGCTGCGATCCGCGAGTATACGGATCTGGGAAGCGGATTTAAGATTGCAATGAGAGATCTGGAACTTCGAGGTGCCGGAAATCTGCTGGGTGCGCAGCAACATGGACATATGAATGCGGTTGGATATGATCTTTATTGTAAGATGCTCAATGAAGCAGTGAAAGAGGCGAAGGGTATTCATACAATGGAGGATTTCGAGACATCGGTTGATCTGAATGTTGATGCGTATATTCCTGATTCCTACATCAGTAATGAATTTCAGAAGCTGGATATTTATAAAAGAATTGCGGGGATTGAGACACAACAGGATTATGATGATATGCTGGAAGAACTTCTGGACCGTTTCGGAGAACCCGGAAAGGCAGTGCTGAATCTTCTGGCGATTGCGAAGTTAAAGGCGATTGCTTATCAGGGGTATGTAACGGAAATAAAGCAGACTGGAAAAACAGTCCGGTTTACCCTTTATGAGAAAGCAAGGCTGAATACAGAAGGCTTTCCGGCTCTTATGCAGAAATACAGAAGAGGTCTGCAGTTTAAGAATGAGCAGGAACCGAAATTTATCCTGGAACCACAGGGGAATCTGATCCTGGCATTGACGGAATTTGCAGAGGAGCTTAAGAGCATGGCGGAAAATATGTGAAATATACTACATATTTTTCGATTTGCCTTGCCCTTCGCAGGAAAAAAGTTTATACTCTAATAACAGTACATTCTGGGAAAGTGGTATGGAAGAAAGACCAGATTGATAATATGGAGGAAGAAATGAAAAAAATGGTAAAGAGAACAGCCGTTGTGACACTGGCAGGTGTGATATCAGTTGGTATGCTTTCCGGCTGTGGAAGTAAAACATTAGATGGAACAAAGACAGTGGCTACTGTTGACGGAACAGATATTCCGCTTGGAGTTGTAAGTCTTTATGCCCGCGAACAACAACAGCAGACAACAACCATGTATTTAAATTATATGGGAAGTGCAGATAATATCTGGGATCAGACAGCAGGTGATGATTCAGATGAGACTTATGGTGATCAGGCAGTGACAAGCAGTCTGGAGTCTGTTGAGAAGATGTATATTCTCAAAGAGAAGGCTGCGGATTATAACGTAGAGCTTACAGATGATGATGAAGCAGCGATCGCAGATGCAGCATCACAGTTTATGGCTGCAAACAGTGAAGAGACAATTAAGGAACTTGCGGTAACGGAAGATCAGGTAAAAACACTTCTGGAGCTTCAGACAATTCAGAAGAAGATGTATGATCCGGTTGTAGCAGAAGGAAAGATCACAGTTTCTGATGATGAAGCGAATCAGACAACCTTCACTTATGTAAGTATCTCTACAAGCGGTGATGATATAACTGATGAGGAGAAAAAGACTAAGAAAGAACAGGCTCAGGAGATTCTGGATAAGATGAAAGAGGATCCTACAGCAGACATGAGTGAGATTGCCAAAGGTGTAGATGACAGTTATTCTGCAGTACAGGGTAATTTTACAACAAAAGAGAGCGAAGACGAGGATGAAGATTCCGGCAGCGAGGCATATCCGGATGAGGTTCTGAAGGTTCTGAGAGGACTGAAAGACGGAGAAGTTGCAGACAATATTATTGAGACTGACACAGGATACTATGTAGTAAGACTTGACAAGATCAATGATGAAGATGCCACAGCTTCCAAGCGAGAATCTGTCTCTTATACACATCTCCGAGCCCACGAGACTAGGCATGATCTCGTAT
>ENA-OZVN01000754-OZVN01000754.1-human-gut-metagenome-genome-assembly--contig:-NODE-754-length-9650-cov-5.092757_pt1 | contig 9650 bp, 5 predicted proteins | sample MGYA00243446_ERZ654047 | MGnify/ENA primary metagenome ERZ654047 (study PRJEB26926, sample SAMN06164884) | human gut metagenome | biome: ENVO:00009003; feature: ENVO:2100002; material: ENVO:00002003...
ACGAGATCATGCCTAGTCTCGTGGGCTCGGAGATGTGTATAAGAGACAGGGAGTAAGGGTGAACGTGCGGCTCACGAGTCCGTTGGTGAAAACAAGATGACCTTCGTTTGTTTTGTATATGTCTGCACGGGCTTTTATAGGGTCTTTAAGCCAGTCGGCATACACAGTAATCTTTTGTTTGTCAAAGGGAGCAGGTGTCGGCTGGGCACAAACTGCAATTGATAAATTTATTCCTAGTAAAAGAAAAATTAATTGGTGTTTCATGATTATTTATTATTTAAAACGAAATATTTTTCGGCATGTTGTACCTGAACAGATAGTGTCATACCGCTGGTCAGGCATACAAGCATAAAACATTTTTTAATGAATCCATTATTCTATTACCTTTAATTCTAGATCTGTTCCTTTCAAAGCTCCCGATATAGCAGTCAATCTAACGTTTTTTCCCGAAGCATCGGGTTTGATGATGATTTGCGCTAAACCTCCAAATGCATTTCGGTACGCCTGCGTCGGAGTGTCAAATTGATCAGGCTCATGGCTAGATGGGTGTCCATTGCCTACGCCAAGTATGGTTCCGTTTTCTATTTTAAAATCAATCCTGTCCGATGCATCCGGCACCAGACGTCCTTTTCGGTCTATAACTTTCACAGTGATAACAGCTATATCTTTATCATCTTTTTTTAGTGTGTTTCCAGTTTCACTTTCCATCAAAAGGCTTGCCGGTGAGTCGGTTGTTTCCACTATTTTACTGAAGCGTTTTCCTCCTTTCTTGCCTCGGAGGATTAATTTTCCTGGTTGATATTTCACTGTCCATGAAGGTATGTCGAACTTGTTTACGGTTTGTTTACCTAAACTGCGACCATTCAGGAACAGTTCTACTTCTTCCATATTGGTGTATGCCTGTACATTTATCGTATCACGACCTATACCATTCCAATGAGGTAATACATGCATCACGGGTTCATTCGTCCACCACGCTTTGTAGTACCAAAAGGCATCTTTCGGGAATCCGCAATAATCCAAAATACCGAAATGAGACACAACTCCGGGCCAGTAATGGATGGTTGATTCACCTCCATAATCAAAACCTGTCCAAACGAAAGCACCTGCTACAAATTTACGTGCGTCAACATATCTCATCCACTCCTGTGCTGTTGCTCCCCACCCTGGACGATCGTGATCATATGCTTGATGAAAACCTTTGGATGCCGATGTTTCGTAAATACCACGAGTCGTAACCGTGCTTGCTTCTTCAGTGAAGATGCAAGGTAAATCGGGGAAGTTTTTGTGCACTTCGTCTATATTGCCAATGTGGTAGTAGTTTGCCCCTTGTACATCTGCTTCATAGGTAAAGCCTTCTCCCCAACTGCCGTTCATGGCAGCGGTACAAAGACGAGTAGGATCCATTTTGTGCTGGATCTCTTTCATACGACGCAAGATCATCCGGCCTTTGTCATTTCCTTGAATAGCAGGTTCTTCGTTGCCCATGCACCAAAGGATGATAGAAGGATGGTTACGGTCGCGACGAATAACTGTTTTCATCTCATCCAATCCCTCATTGCTACTACTAAGTACACGCATTTCATCCATTACCAGCATGCCTAAACTGTCACATGCTTCCAATACGGCTACAGTGGGTGGATTATGTGAAGCACGGTAAGCGTTTACTCCATATTCTTTCAGACGTTCTATACGCCAAAAATTCAGACGGTCGGGTACAGCGGCTCCTACTCCTGCATGGTCCTGATGGCAACATACCCCTTGTAATTGTACACGTTTTCCATTCAGGAAGAAACCTTTGTCAGCATCGAAACGAATAGTACGAACTCCAAAACGAGTTTCATAGCTATCTATTTGTTTGCCATTCCTCCATATTTCTGTGTAAAGATGGTAAAGATGCGGGTCTTCCAATGACCAAAGGCGAACTTCGGAAATTGTGAGACAGGTATGAATTGACCGCGTTTCCAGATTATTGATACGGAACTTGTCTTTTGTAACTGCCACTACCTTACCTTTATTATCTGTAATACGTTGGTGTAGTTCTATGTCGGTGCATTCAGTAGTTTCATTCTTTATTTCAACTTCAGCATTCACATTGGCTTCCTTTCCATTGTCGGCAATCGTTGTAGTGACAAAGGTACCTCCTTGAGGAATATAGACCGGACTGGTTTTTGTCAGCCACACATTACGGTAGATGCCGGCTCCTTCATACGACCACAGTTCGGACTGAGTAGCATCTACTCGGACTGTTATTACATTTTCAGCATCCGTTCCGTAATTTACGCATTCTGTTACGTCAAATTCTACGGGTGTATACCCACTGACATGTCTGCCTAAGAATATACCGTTCATCCATACTTGAGAATCACGAAAAATGCCTTCAAATTCCAATTGATAACGGTAACCTTTTATAGGGCTCATTTTGAATGTTTTCCTGTACCATCCGATACTGTTTTCAGGCGTGCGACCTCCTAATTTCCGGTATCCTTTTACCTTAAATTGGTTTTCAGCATACTCTGCTTTCATTCCCCAATCGTGTGGTAAAGATATTTTTTCCCACTTGCTGTCATCGAAACTTTGTGTATGAGGTACGGTCAAGCTTGATTCTTGATCAGCTTCCAGCATGGTGGATTCCTGTATAAAAGCTATTTTGGTAAATGACAAAGCCCGTCCATAGTTGAAATCTTTCTGTGGTTCGGGATGTCCTTTGGCGAAACGCCAGTCCTTGTTGAGTGATATGCGTTCGCGAGGTGATTGCGCCAATACCAAGGAGGCATAGCTATACAATAGAATGAAAAGGATATATTTCATGGCAATTATTTCAAGTTTTAAAAAAGGGCTGTCCTGACATAAGCTCAAAAACAGCCCCTTAAAAAATCACACTATATTTATTTTATTTCAATGCTGGTTCATTAGCTTCAACCGGCCAAAATGGATTTTGGTAAATCGGTGAATCTGTATACCCGTCAGTTCCTGAGGAGGTTATCTTGAAATGCTGGATAGCAATGGGATTCAAATAGTGGGCCATATGCCAGGTGAAACCATTATAGGCCAATGTATGAACTATTTCATAAGGACGCAGATAGTTACTTAATTCGGGTGATGATACATTGGCTTCTTTGTTGTCTGCTCCATAAATTAATTCGTAAGTTTTGTCGGTTTTTGCTGCTTCTTCATACTGGGCTTTATAATAATCACCCCATATTTTGAATCCTTCAATGTGGAAAGGTTTTGATATCAGTTGGTCCATTGCGCGCCACCTTTTTAAATCGTATTTGCGGAAACCTTCGCCAAAGAATTCGCAGGCTCTTTCTCGGCGAATGTTGTACAGTGTTTTGTCTACTAATTTTCCGGCTGAATAAGCAGACCAATTAAATTGTGCCTCAATACTCATATCGGTGGCTTCGATACCCCTTTGGATATCTTCATCTACTCCGGCGCGTTTGCGAAGGGCTTTCCAATAATTTATGGCCTTATTATCCAGTTTGTTATATCTTTCATAATAAGCTTCTATATAATTTAAATAAGCTTCTGCAGTACGGTAAACTATATAGCCATTATAGCCACCCCAGTTGTCGCAAAGTGCTTTATCGGGATTAACTCCTTTTCTTGATGTATATCCGGTATTGTAACGGAATTGATCGGACCCGCTGGTTATATTGGGTAATTTAGGTTCTATAATTACTCCGTGACTACCTTGATCTGTATTAATCCACATGTTTATTTGGCCTGGCTCTTTCATGAACAGCATGCATCTTTGATCTCTGTTTTTACGGATTATACCGATGGACTCATCACCTTCATAATTTGTACTGGCATAATAAGGAAGACCGTCTTTCATTAGAAAACTATTGACCATTCCACGGGTAATTCCAATAGCCAAATTGGCGGAAGAAGCATTCACCGGAAAATTATTGGTAACTCCCAAACCTTTATCGAAAGCTTTCCATAACAAAACTTCATCATAACCAGACATATCGATAGCGCCATACATTTCTACATAGGGATTTGATTCTCCCGGACCTTGTGGCAAAATGCCAGTGTTATGAGTCAGCCCGATAGAAGAAGCTATTGCATCGGATGCTTCGATAGCTTGTTCAAAGAACCAGTTCATTTCTTCGTCAATGCTGCCTGCTTGGAATTGATAACCTTTATTATATTCTTTTTCTGCTCCGGGCCATCCAGGACCGTTGGGTACAAATGCAGTTCCTTTAAAATACTTCAGCCAAGTGCCCTCGAATAAGGCTACTCTTGATTTCAACAATTGGGCAACTGGACGGCTTAATCGATTTTTACCACCATCAGGAGCTTTGGGTTTCATCATGACAATAGCAGAATCGAGATCGGAGATAATGAAACGTGCTACTTCTGTGCGAGGCATACGTTTGCTGGCTTCAGTTAAAATAGCTTTATCATCAGGTAGAGTGGTTTTTATAATTGGATAATCACCTAGTTCTTTTAATTTAAATGAATATTGCAAAGCACGGAAGAAATACATTTCTCCTATATAGTGTCTAATCATGTCTTCATTACCTCTCAATTCTCCATTTTTATATCTCGGCATGACGGTATTTAGGAAATAGTTGATATTGTATATTTCCTTAAATTCCCACGAACCATCCTTTAAACCTACCTTGTACTGGTTACTCACAAATTCATCAGGTATATTTTTCCCAGCCTGCAGGTCAGTTGCATCATCGGATGCAAAAAGGCCTTTATCTGTTGATATGGGGAAAGATTCATAACGGTTTATGGTGTATGCTGCTAACTGCGACTCTTCCCATAAATAATTTTCAGGAGTTATGCTTGACTCCGGAAACATGTCTAAATCATCATTGCATGAAAATATGACACATACTGATAATCCCATTATTAGGGTATATATTTTTTTTCTTAGTTTCATTGTTTTTTCTTGAATTAATGTTTTACAAAGTAATACTAACTCCGGCAGATAAAGTCTTTGATAATGGATAGCCAATACTTCCACTGCCATATCCTAGAGCTTCCGGATCGAATAATGAGCTCAAACTGGTACCTGTCCAAAGATTTTCACCAGAGATGAATATTCTGAAGTTAGAAATATTCAGCCTGCTCACAAGGGAAGCTGGTAATGTATAGCCTACTTGTATATTTTTTAACCGGATATATGCTGCATTTTGAAGATAACGACTTTGGATTTGAAGATTTCTTTTATCATTGTCATTGTCACCTTGCACAGGACGTGGGTAATAAGAATCCAAATTCAGCCCCATATAGTGGTTGGGGTCATTACGGAAGTAGTCCATATGTTCTTCATAGGCAGTAGAGCGCCATAGCTCGCCGCTCCATCCCCAAAAGTTGTAACTGCCTTCCCAATAATCACGTTTCATCACTCCTTGGAAGAATAGATTGAGATCCAATCCTTTCCATGATGTACCTAGATTTAATCCAAATCTGAAACGGGGAGTGTTGTTACCGATTACTTTTAAATCTCCATGATCATTTAAACTGTTGCTGCCATTGTTTATTTTTCCATCCTTATTTAAGTCCTTGTACATAATATCTCCGGCCTCCCACACACTACCGCAAATGGCGTTCTGACCACCGTTAGGCAAACTAGCCAAATGCCTGTCCATTTCTTCTTGTGTTTTAGCGATACCAATGGTTTCATATCCCCATATTTCCCCCAATTTCTGTCCATTATAATATTGATCCAACTTATATGTGTCATTGGGATATTTGGTCACTTCAGTTTGTTCATCCGATAGGTTGAAGGCTATATCATAAGCAAAATCTTTGGTAAGATTATCCCGCCAACGTACATTCACTTCCCATCCTCTGGTTCTCAGGTTGGTGTTATTAGTCACTGGAACACCTGTACCTAAGGTAAGCGGAAGCTCGGGGGCTGGTCCTGTCATGTTTTCTGTATTGCGTTGATACCAGTCGAAACTGAGGTTAAGACGATTGTTCAATAAGTCAGTATCGAGTCCAATATTAAATGTTTTCACCATTTCCCATGTCAGAGCTGTGCTGATTAATCCTGGAGCATTAGCTGTATTCTGTTTGTTTCCATTAATGATCCAGCTACTGTTTGATGTACCGACAGGCAGGGTTACATAAGTGGGATATAATAGACGGGTATTCTGATTGCCCAGTGATCCATAAGAGCCTCTTAACTTCAATGTGTTGATAAAAGATGCAAAATCCTCCCAAAATGCTTCACGTGCTACATTCCATCCCAATGAAACGGAAGGGAATGTTTTCCAACGCATGTTAGAACGGTAGCGAGATGAACCGTCATGGCGAATATTCACCTCTGCGAGATATCTTCCTTTATAGTCGTAGTTTAAACGGCCAAAGAAACCGATTACTCCCCATTGACTTCTACTTCCCGATACCCCCGGAGGTACTGTTGCCCCACTACCATCGGTACCATTGGTAATGTCAATTACATCCATTCCTGGCACTATAATGCCATTACGTTTGGCTGAAAAATCATTATTTTTTGAGCTTTCATTCTGAAATCCTACCATCACTTTCATGTTATGTCCATTTTTAAATTCGTGGCTATAGGTAGAGAATACATTCAAGTTCATATAATCATTTGAGTAATTATATTCATATACTTCCGTACTACGATCATTAGGAATAATATCTCCGGCTACATTGTGATTGTAATATTTCTGTGTATCCCTATGATTATGATTTCGATTAATCGCATAATTTAATTCTCCTACAATTTCCCAACCTTTTAAAGGAGTGATGACTGCACGTAGTTGTTGGGCTAAATGATCTTTGCGGGTCTTGTCACGTCCGCCTTCACGGATAGCCATTAGAGGAGAAGGAGCATCATATAGATAACCATTGTCATCATATACTGGTAACATTGGCCATGTTTGGTAGCCCAATTTATTAATATTGTCAATACTTGACGGACGGTCAAAATCAGATCTTGAGTATTTCATATTATAGCTTAAACTGAGATAATTGGTCAGTTGGCTGTTAACTTTAAGATTGGTGGCATATCTGTCATAAGTATCTTCTGATACCTTTATCATACCATCTGTTCCCATATAGTTGAAAGAAGCATACATCTGCACTTTGTCACTGCCACCGCTTACACTGGCGGTATGCTCTTGAGAAAAAGCCCATTTGTTGTACATTTCGTCATACCAATCTACATTGGCATTTCCATTGTCATAACCATCTGCCCATATTGTAGGATTAGTAGGATTAGGAATATTGACTGTAGTAATCTTGCCATCCATATAGTCTTTGATACGTTGCATGCGTTCCGGGGTAAAGTGACCGGTTTTTTTTGCATTCGTAGCAGCATCGTTGAAATAGGTAGCGAAACGATAGGAATCTACTGTATGCGGTCGTTTAGTAGGTGTGTTCCAACGAAATGAATTATTATAGTTTACGACTAATTTATCTTTTTTCCCTGATTTGGTTGTTACCAAAATTACTCCAAAAGGCGCACGTGAACCATAAATAGAAGAAGCAGCTGCATCTTTCAAAACCGAAATATTTTCTATATCCTGAGGATTTAGCATATTTAAATCTCCTTCCATACCATCAATCAATATCAGTGGACTAGCATTGGAATAGGCTTCACCATTGGCATCTTTTCCTATAGTACCGATACCACGGATATTGATAGAAGGAGCTTCATCCAATTTTCCGGTTCCTTTTGAAATGTTTAATCCAGGAATTGCTCCTTGCAGCATCATGGTCGCATTCTGTACCGGACGTCCTTCAAAGACATCCGCTGAAACTGTGGCTACCGCTCCTGTCAGATTGACTTTTTTCTGTGAACCGAAACCTACTACAACGATTTCATCAAGCATTTCTGAATCTTCTTTCAAGATAACTTTGACGGAAGATTTTTTATCTACAGCTATTTCCTGTGTTTGATAACCAATAAAAGAAACGACCAATGTACTCCCCTGAATATTCAGTTCAAAATTACCTTCAAAGTCTGTTATCGTTCCATTTGTAGTTCCCTTTTCAAGAACGCTGGCACCGATAACAGGTTCTCCGTTAGTATCTGTTACATTTCCAGTTACTCTTTTCTTGTTCTGTTGTTGTGAATTGACTTTATCTGTTTTCGAGAACACGATATAGTTATTGGAATGTTCATATTTTAGATTTGTGTTTTTTAATAATTCATTTAATATATCGCAGACTTTTCCTGTGTTGGAGGATAAGGTGACTGTTGTTTTTACATCCAGTTCGCGGCTACTGTACACTACCAGATATTCTGTTTGCCTTTCAATCTCGGAAAACAGTGTCTCGACCGTCAGCGAATTGGATGGCAATTCAATAGTTGCGTTTTGTGCATTTCCGGGAGATGCATATAATTGAAAAGCACAAACAAACATGGCAAATATAAATACTTTCATAATATTTAAGGTTCTATTGCTCACTTTTGGGCATAAGAAATGCCCAAACAAAGGTTTTATTTTCATATCTTTGTTTCGAATTAAGTGGATTATTTCTGATTCTTAGTAGATTTTTGAAAGGTCTTCCTGATTCTTACCGTCGGCAAATGTTCCAGCATCTGCCGACTTTTTTAATACAAAGTGACCTGTTGACGGAGATGTTTCATGTTTTCATATTCTTGTTCTTTTTTTATAGGTTAGACAATAAGGTTTAACGATATAGTATTATTTCATTCGAATCTTCTTTTTTCTCTATCTTGAAATGATGAATCTTTTGTATGATGCGTAGCACTTCCATAATACCATCCCATTGGCGGAATTTGCCGGTGTATTCATATTCCAGGATAAAGGGATCTTTTACTGTAATCTTCACATCATAATATAGTTCAAGCTTCTGCAGAATGTTTCTCATCTTCTGTTTGTCAAATGCAAAGATTCCTTCTTTCCATAACATAGTCTTTTGCTGTAAAGGCTCTATACGAAATCCTTTGGTTGTTTCTACCAGTTGTTGGTTGGGGCTCAATCTCATTCCATTTCCTTCGTTTTGGGGAGTATAGACTTGTACAACTCCTTCCAGCAACGCGACACTCAGCGGCTCTTGTGGATAGTTGAACACATTGAATGCTGTACCAAGAGCTTTTACATTCACCTTTCCTGTTGAAACGATAAAAGGAGCAGAAGGATTTTTGGCAACTTCAAAAAAAGCTTCTCCTACTAATGCAATACGCCGTTCTTTTCCGAAGGTGGAAGGGTAAGTGAGTTTGGAGTTAGCGTTAACCCACACATTACTTCCATCTGGCAATACAATATGTGCACGTTGGCCTGCAGGAACAAATAGTTCCTGAGTAACCGGCTGAGGCAGTTCTGCATCCACCAATGAATAAGTAATCCACCAAGTGGACAGAATACATGCTATTGCAATCGCTGCATAGCGTGAAATCCTGAAAAACAATCTTTTTTCCTTTTCTGATTTGCGTATCCGCATAAAACGCCGCAAGCTTTCTTTACCTGAAATTTCGTTCTTTTTCTGCGGATGAAGTTGCATTAATGACTGCAAATGTTGGTACTCCATCATTTGTTTCTTCAATTCCTGATTGGAAAAGGCCTCTTGTAACAATGCTTTTTGCTCTTCCCCACTCAGTTCTCCCACATAATATTTTATGATTCTATCATCCATTTTATCTTTTTCCTGTCTCTTATACACATCTCCGAGCCCACGAGACTAGG